>ERZ1292632.1154-Hain-H43-01um-R2-1154-length-26935-cov-6_pt1 | contig 26935 bp, 17 predicted proteins | sample MGYA00564407_ERZ1292632 | MGnify/ENA primary metagenome ERZ1292632 (study PRJEB36523, sample SAMEA6512637) | groundwater metagenome | collected 2019-01-08 | study: AquaDiva: Metagenomics assemblies of 32 groundwater samples | reverse complement strand
TTATCCACACGTATCCAGTTACAACACAATCAATAAATGGTACGCTACTTTCATAAGTAACTAACCATTTCACTATGGCCAAAAAACAAGATAAGTATGGTTCGCCGCAACTTAAACTCCAATTTCCAAATGATGACGCTTGTTTAGAGGCTATCTTTGACGCTGTGCACGTCCGTGCTTGCTCGTGTGGTGGTACGTACAAACGATTGCCAGGCCGACTACAATTTCACTGTTCCAAATGTGCGGTCCAGATTTCCCCTTTAGTTGGGACGATTTTCCAAAAAACTCACATTCCCCTTAGACTGTGGTTTCAAGCGTTAGTAATGTTTTCAAACGCTAAAAGTGGACTTTCATCTAAATACCTGGAACGGGAGATAAACGTCAATTACAAAACCGCTTGGCGCATGCTCACGGTCATCAGAAAAGCTTTAAAACAAGGCGGCCACAGGCTTAAAGGCGATGTTGAAATGGACGAGGGTTACTTTGGCGGCAAGGGTTACGGCGGAAAGAATAATGAGCTTTTAGGCGTCGCTATGAGTAAAAAAGCGCCAGTGGTGGCTGCCATTGAGCGAGGTGGCGTAATGAAAGCGGAGGTAACGCCAAACGTAACGGCCCAAACGATTGGTGGCTTTTTAAACAAAAACATCGAGCCAAACGGCACCCGTCTTCTAACCGATCAAAGCAACCGGTATGACCGCGTAGCCAAACACTACAATCGCCAATCAGTTGACCACGGACGAAAAGAATACGTCCGCGGGGACGTACACGTTAACAACGTGGAGAGTTTTTGGGCGCATATCAAACGCTCCATAAAAGGCACCCACAAAGCCGTTTCTAAGAAGTACTTACAATCTTACTTGGACGGGTTCGTTTGGCACCGCAACAACCGATACAGCGACAAAGCGAGGTTCGAGGCTTTACTTGGTATTTTAATACACGTTTAAGTAGAGCGATGAAGTTTGATTTTTTCATTCGGATAGTATACCACACAGTCTGAGTGTTTTTTGATTACTCACCGTTCATTGTGTCTAAACTGGATACGTGTGTAGTTATCCACAGTTATCAAAAACAAAAAACACCCTTTTAGGTGATTTTTGTTTGCTTGCGATTCCGCCAACCCACCCCTACCCCGCCCAAGCGGGGAATCGACTTTACAAACTTTTTAGATACTTTCCTGTCCAACTCTTCTTATTTTTCATCAAATCCTTCGCCGTTCCCTCGGCGATTACTTCTCCGCCGTGCTTGCCTCCACCCGGTCCCATATCAATAATCCAATCGGCGCACCTGATGACATCAAGATTGTGTTCAATAATCACAACCGTGTTTCCCTTCTCAACCAAACGATTCAAAACCTGCAATAAATGTTTAATGTCTTCAAAATGCAGACCGGTCGTCGGCTCATCCAATATATATAATGTGGTGCCGGTTGAAGTTCGCGAAAGCTCGGTGGCCAACTTCACCCGTTGCGCCTCGCCGCCGGACAAATTTGTCGCCGGCTGGCCAAGATGCATATAACCCAACCCGACTTCGCGCAATAAATTAAGCTTCTCGGCAATATTTGGCACATCGCTAAAAAATTCACGCCCCTCCTCAACGGTCATATTCAAAATATCAGCGATATTTTTATTCAAATAATGAACTTCCAGCGCCTCGCGATTATATCTCGCGCCCGCGCACTCCCCGCATTGAATATAAACATCGGCCAAAAATTGCATTGGTATTCTCACATAACCCTCGCCCGCGCAAGCCTCGCATCGTCCTCCGCCCTTCACATTGAAACTGAATTTTCCCGCGTCATAGCTGTGCATTTTTGCTTCCGGCAAATCCGCGAACAAATCCCTTATCGCGGTAAACACTCCCGTATAAGTGGCCGGATTGGATCGGGGTGTTCTGCCGATCGGCGACTGATCTATGGCAATAACCTTATCTATATTTTCAATGCCCTTTATTTCTTTATGTTTTCCGGGTTCATCTTTCGCCCGATAAAAATGCTTTGACAAAGCCTTGCCTAAAATATCAATCACTAGAGTTGACTTTCCGGAGCCGGATACGCCAGTCACGCAAACTAATTTCCCAAGAGGTATCTCCACGTCAATATTTTTTAAGTTAAAGGCGCCGGCCCCGACAACTTTCAAAAACTCCTGTTTTTTCTTTCTTTGCCGGACAATCCGCCGTTCACATTCTACCTTCTCTCTTCCGGAAAGATAATCCCCGGTCAAAGATTCTTTATTTTTTTTAATTTGCGCCACCGCGCCGCAAGCGACAATTTTTCCGCCGCCCACACCCGCTCCCGGACCGACATCAACAATGTAATCAGCCGCAAGCATCATCGCCGGATCGTGTTCAACCACAATAACCGTATTTCCCAAGTCCCTCAAAGACTTCAAACTATCAATCAACTGCTTGTTATCTTTTGGATGCAAACCTATGGAGGGTTCATCTAAAATATATATGACTCCAATCAAACCCGTGGAAAGCTGTGTTGCCAATCTAGTGCGTGTTACTTCTCCCCCGGAAAGAGTGTTCATTGAGCGAACCAATGCTAAATAATCCAACCCGACTTTGGACAAACTTTCTAATCGCTGCATTATTTCTTTAATAATCGGTTTGGCAATCGCTGATTTTTGATCGGAGTTTAGCCCGGAATTCGCAATCGCGGAAATTTTGCCGTTTATTTTTTTAAAGAAATCCAGATTTTCTTCAATGCTCATTGAAGAAAGACTCGCTATGGTATAATCGCCTATTTTTACGGCCAATGACTCGCCGCGCAGTCGTTTACCTTCGCAAGAAGGGCAAACCGCTTCGCGCATATACTGTTCTATCTCTTTTCTAACATATTCCGAATCTGTTTCTAAGTGCCTTTGCGTCAAATTCGGTATCACGCCGGAAAAAACCGTTTTCTTTCCATCCACATCATACTGTTCGTCATCCGTGCCATTTAAAATTAAATTCTTGGCTTTCGCGGACAAATTTTTCATTGGAGTATTAACTGAAAAATTATGCTTTGCCGCGACCACGGTTAAAATTTTATGATACCAATTCTGATTTCCGGTTATTCTCATCCACGGTTGAATCGCGCCTTCAGCCAAAGTCAGCCGGTCATTTGGGATTACCAATTCAGGATCAACCTCTTGAGTTATGCCCAAACCAGTGCACCGCGGGCAGGCGCCGTATGGGCTGTTGAAACTAAAACTGCGCATATCCAAAACCGGCATTATCTGACTGCACTGAGGACACAAGCCGGAAGTGGAAAAAACACTGTCATGCTGAACTTGTTTCAGCATCTCGTTGTGCTTTGTGGTCGCTTTGGTAGATCCTGAAACAAGTTCAGGATGACAATCAGACAAAATTACCAAACCATTGCTCAAATCAAGCGCCGACTCAACCATTTTAGCGACGTCATCTTTCTTTATATCAATAATTTTGCCGGTCAAAAGTTCAACGTTATATTTTTCCTTTTCAGAAAACTCATAATTTGGCAGAGCGTTAATTTTCAATAATTCTCGGTTTATTCTGATATTTTCATAGCCGGATTTTTCTATTTTCTCAATCAACTGTTCGGGATTCACTTTTTCGTCCCGCGCCAGCGGAGCAAGAACCAAAATCTCGCCACCACTTCTTGCGCGACGCCTCGCCTCTTCCATAATCGCTCCCGGAGTATAAGAAAAAACCGGGATATCACAATCCGGACAATATTGCTGGCCGACGCGCGCGAAAAGCAACCGAAGGTAATCATAAATTTCGGTTACCGTGCCCACGGTTGAACGAGGATTTTGAGTATAACTTTTTTGATCAATGGCGATGGTCGGCGATAAGCCCTCAATACTGTCAACATCTGGCTTATCGCGAACTTCCATAAACTGGCGCGCGTAAGAAGAAAGGGACTCGGCGTATCGGCGCTGACCTTCGGCATAAATAGTGTCAAAAGCCAAGCTGGATTTGCCCGAACCCGACAGGCCGGTTATAACCACGAATTTGTTTTTTGGTATTTCAAGAGAAACGTTTTTTAGATTGTGGACGCGAGCGCCCTTGATGATTATCTTATCTTGCATAAATGATTTTTGCTGAAGAACTATTGATGAGATAGTCTATCACTTTTTGGGAATATGTCAACCGCTGGCGCGGGGATAGCAAAAAAACAACCGCTTCCAGAATGGAAACGATTGCTGAATCAGTGGAATTATTAATGTTTTATTTAAGATACCTGCTGTAAAATTTGTTTCTCAAGTCATCACCTGACAATCCCGACAATGGATTAAATCTGTCTATATCATAAACATTTGAAGCGTCAAAATTCACCCGCAAACCGCCAATTGCTTCAGTTATGTAGTTTCCGCTTCCATCCCCTGCCCTTTTCTGCCGCGTGCCCCTTATCTCGTCTAAGGTAAAAAAATACTTATTATCTATATCATAAACATGCCTGTCAAAGAAACCAGTGTCTCCTCCTCTTGCTTTATCCCCCAGGTCAACACCGCCTCTGCCAATATAATGAATTTCTTCGAAACTGTCCGCGACTTCATCCATCCACGCCTGCAGGACATATCCCTTTGTCCCTCCATCTTGACAAAATTCAGACATCTGTTCTATAGCTACTTCTGAGATTTTTATATAAAATACTTGTTTATTAGGCAAATTTGCAATTTCTCCTTTTCCAACCAAAATACCTCCGTCAGACATTTCTTCTGCGTATCCATCATCGCCAAGCCATTCTCCCAATTCTACGGTCTTTTCGTAGAAAAAATTACTATACTTCGCTTCCAGAGCTGTAAATTTTTTATTGCAATAACCAATAAGCCAGACTCGCTCAACTGGCGGGGACTCCCATTCCTCTGTCACAATAGTGGCTATAACATTATCTTTTATAATAGCAGTGTTCCTTATTGTTCCGCCTACATTTGCGTTTAAACAAGTAAACCCGCTCTCCCAATCTAAACACATCTTCCTCCCTCCACCGCCTTCAACCACTTCGCAGTAATCCCCCCAACATGATGTTTGACCACCACTTTCCGCAAAAAACCTTTTCGCGCACCAAAACATTTCCGGAGATTCTTTGTAACTCCATTTATACCCTTCGCTTTTACCAACGGCATTATTTATTTTAATTTCCGCTCTTTCATTTTTTTTATCGGTACCGGCCGCCAGCATAAATTTTACTTTCCCTTCTTTAGATTCTTCAACTTCCGAACAAAACTCCGGCATCATAGTAAAAGGACGAAAGAGGTACACCTGCGGCAATCTTAATTTAACCAGCGCCGGATTTATGGTATTTAAAATAAAAAATGACATATAGGCGATAAAGAGTCCAATAACCGCCCCGCCGATTCTTTTCTTTGATTTCGTAATCGCCTCGCTGTTTCCGCCTGAAGTAATCCACTGAACTCCGGCAAAAATGATCATCAAAACCGCCAAAACCGCGGCAATACTTACCGAATATTTATAAATTGTTAAAATATAGACGCCAATATGGGCGAAATTTGATTTTCCGCCAAGAGAAATGGAAGTTGCGGTGGATCCGGCCGGCAAACACTTGCCCCAATCAGCGCCGATACAAGGATCTTCGTTCCCCGCCCAGGTACTTTTACTAACCCCAAAATTTTTGCTTACGAACTCGTCGCACTGGTCTCTTCTCCAGCAAATTGGGTTCAAAGCCGGAAGTTTACCGCTGGTATCAACGGCGGCAAAAGCTATGGATGGAAAAAATGCCAGCCACCCAAATATTAAAATCGCGATTATTTTACGTTTGATTAAAAAAATCTCACTCATAATTTTTCATAAATTTCTCCCAAGCGTCCCAAGTTACCACTCCCTCGATTTTCGTTCCATTCACGAAAAATGTCGGAGTGCCAGACACGCCAGCCATAAAGCCATCGGCGTAATCCCTATTAACCTCCACAGTGGCGCTTCCAGATTTCAAACACATGCCCAGCTCGTTATAATTCACTCCCGCGTCGCCGGTCAATTTTTCCATGTCCGAATCGATCCAAACAATTGGTAGCTGGTCTTGTTGCTCAAAAAACAAATCCGACATTTCCCAATATTTTCCCTGCGCCTGCGCGCAAGAGGCCATCTGCGCCAATTTTGTCGCCCCGGGATGAATTGATTCGCCCGGGAAATCCCTGATTATGAATTTTATTTTATTTCCATACTTTGCAAATAATTTTTTTATGATCGGATAAGCGCTTTTAGAATTCGGGCATTTAAAATCCATAAACGCCACAATCACAATCTTCGCGTTTGGATTGCCAAAAAACGGGTCGTCGTTTGTTTCCAACTTTTCCCTTGATATGACAGCGCTGCTTCGCGCGCCTTCCTTTACCGACCTGTCAAACCCGGCAAAAATTTGCTGCGCCCGCGCCAACCCATTGCCTTGCTTTATCTGCCACCAATAATACCCGGTCAAACCGGCAAAAAATAGAACCAAAGCGGCCAGCAATCCGCTCATGCCAAGAAGCGTAATGCCCCACCATTTTTGATACCACTTAAACTTAAAATAATAGAAGGCCATAAATACACAATAATTATACTACGAAATCCAAGCTATAACAAACTCACCGGCGCAAAGTATTCCAAAAATTGACAAACATTTAAATATATGATATACTTATTTATACTTTTACCATCTTCACGAATCTATGACTACAACAATATTCAATATCGTCCAGCTTATTTTGGCCGGCTTGCTTACAGCCATAATTCTTTTACAGCAAAAAGGCGCGGGCCTTGGCGGTGTTTTCGGCGGATCCAGCAATATTTACAGCACTAAACGCGGAGTGGAAAAAATTCTGCACACTTCCACCATTGTATTGAGCGCCATCTTTTTCTTATTCTCTCTAATTCGTCTCGCTATCTAAATTAAGCTCAACTCTCTAACCGAGGTTAAGCGCACGCTATGAATTGGCACAAATTCTTCTTTTGGTTAAAATCTTCTCGCGAAAAAACTCCCGAGATCAAAATTGTTTCGTCTAATTTAGATAAAAAATTACTAAAGAAAATTCATCCGCGTTTTATTCCAAGATGGGGTCAGTTCAGATACATCGGGCAATTTTTAACAAAAAAAGATCAGCGAACCATCAACCTGATGTTTCTGCTTATCACTTTCACGATTATTATTTGGGGGGTTATCTTTGGAATAAAAAACAATGTAACATTGCCGGCAAAGGGCGGAAATTTCAGCGAAGCGCTCATTGGCCAGCCGCAGTTTATCAATCCATTATTTTCATCAACCAGTGACATTGATTCTGACATAACCTCTCTCGTATATTCCGGACTTTTCAAATTTGAAAGACAAAAATTAATTCAGGATTTGGCAAGCGACTATTCCGTAAGCGCTGACAGCAAAACCTACCTGATCAATTTAAGAAAAGACATTAAGTGGTCAGACGGCGAGCCGTTTACCGCGGATGATGTTGTGTTCACATTTGAAACCATACAAAATCCGGAGGTAAACAGTCCGTTGATGCCGGCCTTCCAGGGGATAGCTGTTGAAAAAACTGACGATTACGCGGTCAGTTTTACTCTCGCGGAACCTTTCGCGCCTTTCTTGAACAGTTTAACGGTTGGCATCTTGCCACAGCATATTTGGAGCGACATCCAGCCGACCGGAATCAAGTTGGCAAAAAATAATTTACAGCCGATCGGCGCCGGTTCTTGGAAATTCAGCAAACTTACCAAGGACAATTCCGGAAAAATTGATAGTTATGTTTTAAGCGCGAATGAAAATTTTTACCAAAAACAGCCATACTTAAAAACAATCACTTTTAAATTTTATCCTGATTTAACGCAGGCGGCATCCGCGCTCAAGAGCCGCGCAATTTCAGCGTTAAGTTTCGCACCAAGAGAAATCTCTGAAAAAATTGGAAATAAAAATTTTGAATTCCACAAATTTAAACTCCCGCAATATACCGCTCTGTTTTTTAATCAGGATGAAAAAAACATTTTGAAAGAATACGAAGTGAGAGAGGCGATGTCTTATGCCATAAACAAAAACAAAATAATTGAAGAGGCTTTAAAATCCGAGGGAGAAGCCGTGAACTCGCCCATCTTAAAAAATAGCGTCGGTTACTTCCCCGGATTGCAAACAAGCACTTTCAACATTGAAAAAGCAAATCAACTGTTGGATAAGAAATGGAAAAAAATCCAGCCGGAGGAATATTTCAAGACTCAATCCGACAAAATATTAAAGGACAGAAAAAACGAGCTTGACCAAATAAAAAATAACGCCAGCTCAACGCAGGTAGAAAAAGATTTGGCCATAAAAAATATTGAAAAGGAAGCGGCCGATGCCGTAAAACAAGAAATGGATCCCGGCCAGACTTTTTACAGGCAAGACAAGGACGGCAAAACTTTGAGTGTCAAAATTACCACGGCCGAAACTCAAGAATATTTGGCAACAGCCGAATCAGTCGCGAAAATGTGGCGCGCGGTTGGCATCCAAACAAAAATTGAAACAATAAGCATAATGCAAATTTCAAAAGATGTTCTAAAAGACAGAAACTACGAGATTCTCCTCTACGGCGAGATTGTTGGCAGCGATCCGGATCCATACCCGTTTTGGCACTCATCCCAAATCAATTATCCGGGATTGAACTTATCTTTATTCGTTGACAGAGCGGCGGATAAATTGATTGAAGAAGCCAGAGTAACCACAAGCACAAGCAAACGAGAGGAGGCTTATAAAAAATTCCAAGAAATTCTGGTAAAAGAAACCCCTGCTATATTCCTTTATACTCCAACCTATACCTTTATAGCTGATAAAGAAATAAAGGGTATTTATCTTGATCAGATACTCTCGCCTTCGGATCGCTACAGCGATCTTGAGAATTGGTATATAAAAACAAAAAGGCGGTGGAAGTTCTAATCAAAGCCAAACATCGGGCGAGTGGCGGAACTGGTATACGCGCACGTTTCAGAAGCGTGTTCCGTAAGGATTGAGGGTTCGAGTCCCTCCTCGCCCACAGAAGCGATGCGCTAGTGCGCATCGCGTGAGGGACGAGAACGCCGGAGCCATATCCGCTCGCGCGGATGGCGAGGCGGCGGCCAGACCGAGACGGCCAAAGCCGACGAGAGTCGGGGCCGAGTCCCTCCTCGCCCACATTTTCCAATTGTCATCCCGAGCGAAGCCCAGCTTGGCAGGGCTGACGAGGGATCTCTGTCTTGTTTATTTTGTCATCCTGAGTGTAACGAAGGATCTCTGTCCAATTGGCCAAAACGACGAGACAGAGATTCCTCACGGAGTTTACACTGAACGCAGTGAATGTGTTCGGAATGACAATTTGTATAAAACTAAATTCTACTTAATCAACTAACTCACACATATAATTATGACAAGATATTCTTCCGCGCAAAGTTCCGGCGCGCATAGACAAAAACGGACATTTCAAACAAGCCGCCCTCACGACCGTGGGTCCAAACAGGCGGCAAACCCGTCATTCGCGCGTTTCCGCAGTGAAGAAACAAAACTTAAAATCGCCGTAATCGGCGGATTGGAAGAGGTCGGCCGCAACTGCACGCTTTTTGAATACAATGGCGATATTATTTTAATTGACATGGGCCTGCAATTTCCGGAGGAGGATATGCCGGGAATTGATTACATTATCCCAAACATGGGATATCTTAAGGGTAAAGAAAAAAATATCCGCGGCGTTATCATCACGCATGCCCACTACGACCATATCGGTGGTATCCCCCACTTGATTCCACAACTTGGATACCCGCCAATATACGGCCTGCCGCTGACTAACGCGATCATAAAAAAAAGGCAGGATGATTACAAAGGTCTGCGGCCTCTCAATATTCATAATATAAAAATTGATGATAAACTAACGCTCGGCAGTTTTGAGCTGGAATTTTTCCATTTAAACCACAACATCCCAGATTCAATGGGCGTTGTGGTCCGCACCCCAGAAGGGGTAATTGTGCACACCGGGGACTGGAAATTTGACTACCAGCCGGCTGGCGAAGCTCCGGCTGATTTGCAAAAAATCGCGAAAATCGGAAGCGAAGGCGTGTTGGCTCTAATGAGCGACAGCACCAACGCTTCTCAACTCGGCCACCAAATTTCCGAATCTGAAATCGGCACAAATCTGGACGACATTATCTCCAAAGCTCCGGGCAGACTTATCATCGGAACATTTTCTTCTTTGCTTGCTCGTATTAAACAAATCATTGAGATCTCGGAAAGACTCGGCAAAATCGTCGCGTTGGACGGCTTCAGCATGAAGAGCAATGTTGAGATTGCCAAAGAATTAGGTTACATGAAATTCAGTCCAAAAACATTGATAGACCTGAAAAACACGGCCGACTACCCAGATAACAAAGTAGTAATTATTTGCACCGGCGCGCAAGGAGAAAAAAACGCGTCGCTGATGCGCATCGCGAACGGCGAGCACAGATTCATTCGCTTGAATATCGGCGACACGGTGGTTTTTTCTTCTTCGGTTATTCCGGGAAATGAACGCACTGTGCAACGCCTGAAAGATACTCTGTTCCGAAAAGGCGCCGAGGTCATTCATTACCAAATGATGGACGTGCATGCCGGCGGACACGCTAAAGCGGATGACGTTAAATTGATGGTTCGCCTTATCAATCCAAAATATTTTATTCCCATTGAAGGCAATCATTTCTTATTGCATTACAACGCGAAGGTGGTCCAGTCAATGGGCTTCCCCAAAGAAAACATTTTTATTGGCGACAACGGCCAGGTAATGGAATTCTTCCATGGCATAGGCAAATTAACCCAAACCAAAATTCCGTCCGACTACGTGTTTGTGGACGGGCTCGGAGTCAGCGATGAAACGAACATTGTTTTGCGCGATAGGCAGGTTTTGGCCGAAGACGGCATGGTTGTGATCATCGCGACAGTGGACAGAAAAACCGGAAAACTGATTCAAAATCCGGATATTATTTCGCGCGGGTTTGTTTTTCTAAAAGAGCACAAGGAACTTATCGAAGATCTCCGTCATCGCGTAAAGAAGCTGGTGATAGATTCGGATCCGCTTTCTTGGGCGGATTCCAATTATATAAAAAATAAGATTCGCGATTATGTCGGCCAGTTCCTATTTACCAAAACGGAAAAACGGCCAATGGTACTTCCGGTAGTTATAGAAGTATAAGAGAACCCCCGGCGCAAGCCGGGGTTTTTCTTTTGCCGAGAAATGAGATATAATATTGACAATCATTATTAATATTATCTATGTCTAAACCAAAAGTATCGTTTTACGGCGTATGGCCGGAAATGAAAGAATATGTCCGCTCAAAAATGAACGGCTTTTCGTGCAAAATAACCGACGAAACGATTAGTGAAAAAAATTTAAACAAAGATGCGGAAATTTTGGTTGTTTTTGTTGAGTCGCCGCTCACGAAAAAAATGATTGGTTCGATCCATCATTTAAAAATGATCGCCACGATGAGCACGGGCTATGACCATATTGATTTAGTGGCCGCCAAAAAGAAAAAAATCCCTGTTTGCAATGTTCCGACTTACGGAGAAAATACCGTTGCTGAACATGCCATGGCTTTGTTGCTCGGTCTCACTCGCAAACTTTTTCAATCCGTGAAAAGAGTCAAAGAAGGCGTCTATGATTTCCACGGCCTGCGCGGAGTTGATTTAAGGGGCAAGACACTCGGAGTGGTTGGCACGGGACATATTGGCGCTCATCTTATAAAAATGGCCAAGGGTTTTGAAATGAATACTGTCGCCTATGATGCTTTCCCAAATAAGGACTTGGAGCGGAAACTTAAGTTTAAATATCTTCCGCTTAACAAACTTTTGGCCGAGTCCGATTTTATCAGCTTGCACGCCCCCCTGCTTCCGAAGACATACCACATAATTAACAAGCAAAATATCAAAAAAATTAAAAAAGGCGCGTATATTATTAACACAGCCAGAGGCGGACTAATAGACCCCGAGGCCTTGGTATGGGCTTTGCAGTCCAAACAAATTGCCGGCGCCGGATTAGACGTGCTGGAAGATGAGGGCTTTGTGCAAAATGCTGAAGCCATGGTTAAAGCCGCCTGCAAGGGCCATGAATGCCAGATAAAAACCAATCTAATGAACAATATCATAATTGATCACCCAAACACAATCATAACTCCCCACAATGCTTTCAACAGCACAGAAGCACTAAAAAGAATAGTTGATGTTACCATTGAAAACATAAAGTCTTTCGCCAAAGGCGAAATAAGAAACGATGTGACCAAGAAAAAAAATAAAAAATTAAAACGCGCAAACATATGAAAAGAACAGCCCTTTTATTCATAATCTTAGGACTTCTATCAGCCGGAACAGCTCTTGTTTTGGCGCTCAATGCGTCCAGACCTGATTTAACTTTGCCAAGCGTCAGCGCCATCGCCCAAAATAACGAATTGGCCGTTGTTCAAAAAAAGTCAACTTGCGCGCAAAAAACCACCTTTGCCGTCAGCCCTAAAAATGTGTGCAAAAAATTTAAATCATCATGCGATGTGCCGAAAGGATGGAAAAAAGTTAAAAATTGCCCCGCGCCGACTCCGCCGGTTGCCAAGGGTGGAAAATGCCAAACAGCGGGAGAAACAAAATACTATCGGTGTCCTAGCGGCAGTCAAGTCAAAGATGTTCCATGGTGTATTTGCGGTCCGGAGGGAGGATGGGCTGGCGCAAAAAATAAATGGCAATGCCAGCAGATGCCGAAGCTTTCTTGTTCCAGCGCGACAGCGAATCCGAATCTAGAGTCAGGCCCGACCCGCATAACCCGCGTTCCAAGCGGCAAATGCGCGCCGGGAGAAAAAATAAATTATAAATGCGCTGATGGAACATCGGTCAAATGGTGTACGTGCGATGATTTGGGTTGGGATTGCGGCTATATATATAAATACGCGCAACGACTTTGTCCGGCGACTAAAGAGATTGTTATAGACACGGAAGTTGGGCAACGGCCACCTGCCACATGCGCTTTAGGAGAGGCGATAAACCAAAAATGCGCTGATGGAACAATAACCCGGTCATGCATATGCGAAAACTTGGGAAATACGGGGACAACGGCATGGGAATGCGGTATGACTGGTGTCTGTTCTAAAGCCGGTCCGCCAACTATTGGCAGTGTGAGCATCTCGGGGGCCGTAACTTCTGATTTGCCCGTGGAACTGCAAACCACCCCATTCGGAACCGTAAGAATTACATGGATGGCGAGCGAAGCGGTTACCTCCCGCCTGGAATACGGGCCGACAATCTCTTACGGATTTACAGCCGGCACCGACTACTTTGATTCTGCCTACCAAGGAGCGGAGTTGCTAGATTTACAACCCAACACTACTTATCATTTTAGAATCAAAGCCAGAGACAAAGATACCACACCAAATACCATTGTTACGGAAGATTACACTTTTATCCTCCGAAAATTGCCCGACCTGACAATATCTCCCATTTCGGTTGACCATTTTAAGGCAGATACGCCGAATAAAATACATGTTAATATTCAAAACAACGGAGTTATCGCGGCCTCCAAAGACTTTGTTGTTAAAGTATATGTTAATGATATTTTAGTAGGCGAAGGCCCATACGATTCTAACCTTGCTTCCGGCGCTTCAGGCGAGAAAATATTTGATTACACTTTTCCTGGCGCGTCCTATGCTATAATAAAAGCCGTGGTTGATGCGACTGATTTGATAACCGAGCTTAATGAAAAAAATAATGATACGCGACACGACATCAGCATCTACCCGCAAGTCGGGCAATAGAGATAAAAAAAATGAATAACTCGACTTGACTTTTTCTAAAATTTGTGCTATAATATATTCATTAGAATGAGTTTCTTCAAAAGGTCGGGTGGCCGCCTTATGCTTAAGCGGTCAAAATATCAAATTTCTAAAAAATTATTAACTCTTCTCCGTATATGTGGAATTTACCCGCATATTCTCATTCATTAATTAACTCACCCCGCTTAACGGGGTCTAACTCATTTCATATATGAACAAGCTAACTAAAATCTTGGGATTTTTTGCTGTTTTTGCATTGGCATTCAGCTTAGCAAGACCAGCAAAGGCATTTTATTTAGAAGTTCCGCAGGCCTTAAAAAACCTGCTGGCTTCTTTGAGCAACAACAAAACAATCGCGCAAGAACAGCCGATGATGCAACCGGGAACTTATCAACAGCCAGTGTATCAACCACAACAAATGCCTTACTCCGGCTCTGGGGGCAACACTGATCCAACTTGCAATGTAAATGGAGTTGAACAACCCGGATCATGCGACCAATATAACAACCAAGGCCCAACGTCTGGTGGCCAAGGACAATATACGGGTCCTGACCAACAGAATATGGGTCCCAGTCCCGAACAGCAAGCGCGCCAGCTTCAGGAAATGAAAAGAAACACAAAACAAATGGAACGCCCAATCAAGGAATTTGAACGGATGATTCAAAAAGTGGAAAAAAGTGGCGTAGCCGTGTCCGAGGAAGTAAAACAAAACTTGGCAAAAGCCAAAGCCATTCTGGAAAGCGCTAAAAATGCCAGCACCATGGAAGAAATGCAAAATGTTGATATGTCGGAAATGGGAGACCTGATGCAGTCCATGGATGAATTTAGGCGCGATGTTGTGGAAAAACAACAGCGCATGGAGGGCATGAGACGCGGCATGAAAGGAATGGAGCAGGGTTTAAAAATGTTTGAAAAGCAGGTCGCTCGGCTTGCCAAATCAAAAGTCATTGTGCCTTCCGATGTAATCGATAATATCGCAAAGCTTAGAGCGATTATTGATCAGGTAAAAAACGCCAAAACATCCGAAGAAATAGACGCAATTGATTTTGAGTCATTGCAGGACTTAATGCAAAATATGGATGAAAGCAGACAAAAGCTTGAACAACTGGCACGCTGGCCGAAAACTCTAAAAGACATCAATCGTCAACTTTCTCAATTGCAAAAAGAATTAAAACGTGCCAAATCAATAGCTGACCGCCTAGGCAAAAAAGGTATGGATGTGCAAGACCTCTACAACGCTTTTGCCGATGCCGTGAATAAACTAAAGGTGGTACGCGATTCTGCGACTGAAAAAATGTCTGCCGGGGACGGCGAGGGAGCATTTGATCTAATCGAAAACGACTTCTTCGGCCAAATGGAAGATGTTTGGCAACATTTTAAGGTTTTAAATATGATGTCAAACATGGGTCAATTCAATTCTGAATTCAAAAGAGAAATGGCCCAAGCTCAATTGATGATCAAAAAATTAAAAAGGCAGGGCATCAACACTTCCGAACTTGAGGAATTATTAGCCCAAGTCAAAGAAAAAGGAAATTCAATTTTGGTTATAATTAAATCCAGAGATGTTGATGAAGAAACCATTAAAGATGCATTTGATGAAATGGAGAATATTGGCCAAGAATTTGAACGCAAAATGTCTGAATTGATGGGTCAAAAAGAGGTGATGCCTTGGGAAAAAGGGCCGCAACAATTTAGAAAAGTGGAAATGAATTCCGACGTTAGGAAATTCGTTCCACAGAAACAGGAAGCCCCGATGCCGCAAGGCGTCACTACCGAACCTGCACCATCTGGCTCCATGCCGACTGGCGCAGAAGGACTCATTGGTTCTCCACCAGCTTTTGAAATGTAAAACAAATTAACAAAAAAACACCCCACAATGCGGGGTGTTTTTTTGTTCATAGTTATAAGCCGAATTTTGTGACCGCACTGAACCATTTTGTTTACAAAATGTTCCTGTGGGCGATGATCATTTCTCTGGTCGTATTATTGCTAATACGATCTAGCGAGCGAACTTTTTATCCCGACTTAGTCGGGACTCTGCTCTTGCGCCAGGCAGGGCTTGGCACTCTCCGGCGTCACCGCCGGAGGGAGTATGGTAGCTTTGGTCTCGAGAATCAAAACTTCCATACACTTTTCACCTTTCACGAACTTTTTCAAATTCGCTAGTATTGTCTCTGTGCCGCTATCCCTACTTTGATGTTGCCATCAAAACGGTGGGTGTTACCCACTGCCCTTTTCGCGGCTCGCGCCGCGGGCGTTCGGACTTTCCTCCCCCTGTTTCCAAGGAGCGATCATCAACTATGAACGCGGTAAATATAGCATAAAAATATGATTTTGTCAATGTCTTGCCCAACTTTTAATTTTAGAGTAAAATATCAACCATATTACCATATGAAAAAATTTGAACTCACTTTTACCTTCATCCAGCTTCCAATTGACTACTTAATGGTTATGCTGGCCGGATTTAGCGCCTATGCCTTGCGTTATACAAGTTTTGCCACCAGCATCAGACCTATAAAATTTGACCTTCCGTGGGATAAATATTGGCCTCTGGTTTTAATTACAGCTTTGGGCTGGATTATTATTTTTGCGCTTTCTGGTTTATACAATACCGACCCCAACCGCAAACTCGCGCGCGACCTAACCCGTGCTATTCTTGCCTGCTCCACCGGATTCGCTGGTATCACCACTTATGTTTTTTTCACTCTGCAAAAATTTGATTCCCGCTTTTTGGTTCTAGCCGGCTGGTTGCTCGCCACTATTTATGTTTGCGCCGGAAGAATTTTAATAATGCTGATTAAAAAACTTCTTAACAAAATCGGCTTTGGTCTTCGCAGAATTGTCATCATTGGAAATCAGGCGATTGCCGACCAAATCAAACGGGCGATTGCGGGCCATCCCGGACTTGGATTCAATTTGATCGGCGCCTTTGAACATTTTGACAGCTCAACAAGAAAAAAAATTTTAACAAATAAACCCGATGAATTAATTCTCACGGATCCGAAAGCAAACGAGGAAGAAACTCTTGAGGCTGTGGAGTTCGCCAGCGAAAACCATATCAGATTCAAATACTCCGCGGATCTATTTGCCACCATTTCCACAAACATGGCAGTGAGCACTATCGGCGGCATCCCGATTATTGAACTGCACCGCACCCGCTTATACGGCTGGGGACGGATAAACAAACGGATTTTTGATATGGTCGGAAGTCTGATTTTGATAATCCTTTTGTCTCCAATTTACATTCTCGCGATGATCATTATCGCAATTGAATCCGGCTTCCCGGTGATTTACAAAAATGAACGCGTTGGCCAGGAAGGCTGTATTTTCAATGCTTTAAAATTTAGATCAATGCATAAAAAATATTGCACCGGCCCGCAGTTTGGGAAAAAGGGTGAAAAAGCTTTAGTCGTTGAGGAAAAACTGATTGAAAAACAAAGCATAAAAGACGGCCCGATCTATAAAATTAAAGACGACCCGCGCATTACGCCGTTTGGAAAAATTTTACGCAGATGGAGCATTGATGAACTCCCCCAATTTTTCAATGTGCTCGCCGGCGACATGAGTCTGGTCGGCCCGCGCCCGCACCAGCCGCGCGAAGTTGAAAAATATCCAAGACAAAACAAAAAAGTGCTGGCCATTAAGCCGGGCATTACCGGCTTGTCGCAAATTTCCGGAAGAAGCGACCTGACATACGAAGAAGAAATCAACTTAGACACATTTTACATCGAAAACTGGAGCGCTTACATGGATCTGATTATTTTGATAAAAACACCTTTTGTCGTCTTAACTAAAAAAGGCTCGATTGTATAGGGGCTTTGCCCATATAAACTCATTCGTTCAAAAGTGATCAAGTAAACTTGTCACTTTGCTCACTCATTTCGTTTATGAAAGTCGCCCTGGTTCACGATTATCTCGCTCAAGACGGAGGGGCGGAACGAGTTTTGAAATCCTTTCACGAAATTTGGCCTTCAGCGCCTATTTTTGTTCTTATCCACGACAAAAAAAAGGTTCCTCTTTTTAACAAAGAAAATGTGCGTGAATCGTTTCTCTCGCGAATGCCATTCGGCCGGTCTTCATTTCAATGGTATCTGCCTCTAATGCCCATCGCAACCGAGTCACACAATTTAAAAGATTTTGATGTGGTTGTTTCCACCTCAAGCATGTTCTCAAAAGGAGTTATTACCAGCCCCAACACTCTCCACATTTCTTATTGCCACACTCCCCCGCGATTTCTGTGGGCGGACAATTATTCCTACATTTCCGATTTAAAAAAGAGCAGGCTTGTTAAATGGTTCCTGCCTTTTTTTATTCACAGGCTTCGGCTTTGGGATCGCATGAGCGTTGACCGCGTTGATCATTTTATCGCGAATTCAAAAACGGTTCGGCAAAGAATTAATAAATATTATCGTCGGGAAAGCGATGTTATTTATCCGCCGGTTGAATTAAAATCGTGCTCTTTGCAGAAACCCGCCGATTATTTCGCGACAGGCGGTCGGTTGGTTAGCTATAAAAAATTTGATTTAATCGTGAAAACGTTTAATCGTCTTAAATGGCCGTTAAAAATTTTCGGGATCGGCCCGGAAATGAACGGCTTAAAAAATATTGCGAAAAATAATATTGAATTTTTGGGACAGATTTCTGAAGACGACAAAATGAGCCTGCTTTCCCGCGCGCGGGCTTTTATCCACCCGCAACTTGAAGATTTCGGCATCACCGCGATTGAGGCAATGGCTTGCGGACGGCCGGTTATCGCCTACTCGCAGGGTGGCGCCCTGGAAACCGTTATTCCGAATGAAACCGGAGTGTTTTTTCACAAACAAACATGGGAATCTTTGCTGGACAAACTCATGAATTTCAATTACGAAAATTGGGACAGCGAAAAAATTCATGAGCACGCCATGAAATTTGAAGCGACTCATTTTAAAAATGCCGTGAAAAAATACATTGAAGACAGGCTGGAAGAATTCAGAAAAGGCGTAAATCAGCAAACCTTAGTATGAACATTGGCGTTGATATAAGACCACTGATGGCGGAAAAACGAACCGGCGTTGGCGAGTACACATACGAACTCCTCGACGCTATTTTTGAAATTGACAAACAAAATCAATATTTTTTATTTTACAATTCACATTCCGATGTTTCAAAAAATATTCCGCCGTGGAAACAGGAAAATGTCCATTACATTATCGCGAGGTGGCCGAATAAATTATTTAATTTATCAATAAAATTTTTTGGATTTCCGAAAATAGACCGGCTCATCAAAACTCCGCTGGATTATTTTTTTTCGCCCAATATCAATTTCACGACGCTGTCAAAAAAAACGAAACATATTCTGACAATTCACGACCTGTCTTTTAAATTTTATCCTGAATTTTACTCTTCCAAACAACGGCTCTGGCACAAAATCACCAACCCAAAAAAACAATGCCTCCGCGCGGATTTGATTCTAACGCCTTCGGAAAACACAAAACGCGACATTGTTGATTATTATAAAATCTTGCCGGAGAAAATTAAGGTTATTTACCCGGGCCTTTCGTCAATTTTCGCCAATGCGATGATGGACCAAGAAAAAACTAGACAAAAATACAATCTTCCCAATAAATTTATTTTATTTCTCGGCACGATTGAACCGCGAAAAAATATTATCGGACTGATAAACGCGTTTGAAGCGGTTTATTCCAAACTTCCATTCCCCCACTCTCTTGTAATCGCCGGATGCAAAGGCTGGAATGATAAAAAAATTTTTAAGCGAATCAATAATTCTCCGCTTAAAGAAAAAATAAAAAATATCGGGTATGTTGAATCGCGAGACAAGCCCGCCCTGTATAAATCGGCGGAAATTTTTGTCTTTCCAAGTTTTTATGAAGGTTTCGGCTTCCCTGTTTTGGAGGCCATGGCTTGCGGGGTTCCGGTTATAACCTCAAATCGCTCCTCCCTGCCGGAAATTGTGGAAAATTCCGCGTGGCTTATAAACCCAAACCAGCCATACGAGATCGCGGAGGCAATTTTAAAACTGACGCAGGATGAAAAATTGAAAACTTACTTCTCAAACAAAGGCCTTGAACAGGCGAGAAAATTTGAATGGAAAAATTCCGCCCTTCAATTTATCGGGCTTCTGAAGTAAAATAAATCCGTATGAATACGAACACCCCAAAAATCCTCATCCTCCACGACTATTTTTTGTATAAAGGCGGCGGGGAGCGGCTGGTGATAAGCTTGGCGAAAAATTTTAATGCCGACATAGCCACGGCATTTATCGCCAAAGACGCTTTTGATCCGCGCGAACACGGAATTAAAACGATTGAATTATTCAGAGAAACCTTCTTGTCCGGATTGCCGGGCTTCAGATATTTGCAGGTGCAACTGGCGTTTTTGTTGAAAACCGGATTCACGAAAAACTATGATGTAATATTCTACAGTGGCGACTGCCTTATCGCGATGATAAGAATTTTGTGGCGACAGTGGTTCTTGAAAAAATCCGGCGCAAAAAACATCGCCTACATGCACACGCCTCCCAGACATTTATACGATGCCTATCGCGACCGGTTGCGCGAATATCCGCTCTGGAAAAAAATTATTTTCGTGCCTTTTGTCTGGCTCAATCGCCTGCGATTTAAATTTTTGACTAAACGACTTGATTTAATCGTAACCAATTCCAAAAATACGCAAGCGCGCATAAAACAATATCTCGGGCTTGATTCAACCGTTGTTTATCCGCCCTGCGACACTCTGCCGTTTAAAAACCTCGGCTATGGCGAATATTTTTTTTCTTGGGCGCGGCTTTATCCTGTTAAGCGCGTGAGCAAACTAGTGGAAGCATTCGTTGGCATGCCGGATAAAAAACTGGTGGTGGCGTCAGGCGGACCGGATTTGGAAAAAATAAAAAAAATGGCCGAAGGCCACGCGAACATTCAGGTGCTAGGCTGGATAAACGATGAACAACTTATTGATTACTTGGGAAAATGTTTAGCCACAATTTATATCCCAATCCGCGAGGATTTTGGCATGGGCGCGGTGGAATCCATGCAAGCCGGAAAACCGGTGATTGGCGTGGCTGAAGGCGGACTCTTGGAAATAATAACCAATAATCAAAATGGCATTCTGCTTAAACCGGATTTTACCGTGGAAGACATACGCGCGGCAACGCGCCAAATGACGCCGGAACGCGCGCAAACAATGGAAAATGCCTGCTATGAAACCGCAAAAAAATTTAGCGAACGGAAATTTACGGATGGCATGAAAAAAGTAGTTGAAACATCTGTGCTTAAACTTAAAAATAGTGTATAATACGGATATTAAAAGTACGCACTATTTTAATTAAAAATGGCACATAAAAAAGCCATCAAAAAAACCCAATTGAGGAGGTGCTCTGTCTGCGATAAAATCGGACATAACAAATCGCGATGCCACGAAGCTCTGGCTCAACCAACGCAAAAAACGGCCAGCCAACCGTTTAAATTTTTTGTCCATCACGTAAACTTTAAAGACCATAAATCCAAACATGTAATTAATCTAAAAAATGAAACCAACTTTTGGGAAAATATAAACGCCGCGGAGCCGTCGCAACCCGTCAATTCAGATTATTTTTATTATCATGATGATAAACAAAAAACCGCTCCGGCCGCGCGAGAGCAATCATCGGAATTAGACATTGATTTTTCCAAAAAAACGACTCAAAAAAATCCAACCGCCAAAAAACCATCTGAACCAATATTCGCAAATCTAAAAAATAACATACAAGACTCTGTTAACAAAATACCGACGAGAAAAATCGCCATTTCAATAATTCTTATAGCGTTTCTTTTTTCAGCTCCAATTGGCGCCCGCAGTTACTATGCTAACGTCAAATTAACAGCCGACAAAATCGCGTCAAAAAGCACCACCGGATTTAACGCTCTTCAAGAATCAACTTCGGCAATGATGAAAGGCGAAATTGGGAAAGCGCAAGAGCAACTTACTTTGGCCTTAAACAACTTCAACCAAGCCGTTGATACGCTAAATACAAAATATAAATTTTTACAAACAATAGCTTCAAATCTCCCGTTCTTAAGCTCGGAAATAAAAAGCAGGCAAAATCTGGTCACCGCCGGCCACGAAATCGCTCTTGGCAACTCATATTTATTAAAAGGACTTGAATCAATCGCGTCAAACGCGAGTTCAACAATCACTCAAAACATAAATTTGATCTCAAACTCAATCACATTTTCCATACCCAGCTACAAAAAAGCGATGGCTGATTTAAGCAATGTGGACCCAAACGTTCTGCCGTTTGAATATCAAAACTCTTTCAAGGAATTCCGACTGCTGTTTACCGCTTATCTCAACGATCTTGAGAGCCTGTCAAAGCTCGGCTCCGCGATTGATGAAATTTTCGGAGGCAAAGGTTTGAGAAGATACCTGCTGGCATTCCAAAATCCATACGAAATCAGACCAACAGGAGGCTTCTTGGGTAGTTTCGCCATATTAGACGTAAAAGACGGAAAAATTATAAAATTAGATGTGCCTGCCGGAGGTTCTTACGACCTACAAGGACAGCTAAGCCAGTATGTAATCCCGCCGACTCCGCTTTTGTTATCAAACAAACGATGGGAATTTCAAGATTCAAATTGGTACCCCGATTTTCCGGCAAGCGCGGAGAAAATGTTATGGTTCTACAGACACAGCAGAAATTCTACGGCTGATGGCGTAATCGCAATAAATGCGAGCGTTCTAAATAAGATTCTCTCCATTACTGGTCCGATTAAAGATTCAAAAAGAAATTTAAACATAACGAGCGAAAACGCTTTGGAGTTAATTCAAGAAATAGTAGAATTCGGACCGGAAAAAAAGAACAACAAGCCTAAACAAATATTATCCGACCTGGCCAATATTTTCGTTGATTATTTTAAAAACATCAAAGCAACCGACGCCTTATCAATCTTGACCAACTTGAACCAATCTTTAAGCCAGAAGGAAATTCAAGCTTACTTCACTGATGAAAAAGCGAAAAATACCATGAAAGAATTCGGATGGAACGGCGAAATATTAAAAACCGGCGTCGGCCAAGATTATTTGTTTGTTGTAAACGCCAATATCCAGGGGCAAAAAAGCGACGCGAAAATAAAACAAACCATCAACCATCAAGCGGTAATTGAGCCGAACGGAGACATAATAAACAGCGTTTTAATCACGAGGGAACATACCGGAATTGATGGAGAAAAATTATATGGACAAACAAATATTGATTACATCCGAGTTTATGTCCCGGAAGGAAGCGAACTTATCAAGGCAAGCGGATTCGTGTGGCCTGATGAACAAAAATTCAAAGTTCCTGAAAAATGGTACAAACCGGATGAAAATTTGAATAAAATAGAAAAAGAGATTAAAATTGATTCCGGATCCGGAACAAGAATAACAAAGGAATTCAATAAAACCGCCTTCGGTAACTGGATAATAACAGAACCAAGTCGCTCATCTCAAATTCAATTCATTTATAAACTTCCTTTTAGGGCTTTTTCGCGAGATACGACCGACACGCCAATTAATAACTGGGCAAAAATATTTCAGACAAAAACACCTCTGGCCAAATATCAATTAATTGTCCAAAAACAATCGGGCGTCAACAGCGTCTTTGACAGCCAAACAATTTATCCTGATGAATGGAGGCCGATTTGGAAAGATGGCGAGGAGGCGACTTTGGCGGCAAACGGCTTCGCGATAAATCCCGTTGAATTAAAAACAAACAAAATTTGGAGCATGGTTCTGAATAAAGAATAAATAAAAAAATATGCCAGATAATATTCCACAATTTACCGCAAAACCCATCGATGAAGAAGCGGAAATTAAAACGGAAGAAACGCCCGCGCTCAAAAAAACGCCACGAAAACTTTCGCGCGCAAAATCAATCATTAAAAAAGTCAAAGAAAAAGTTAAAAAAACCGATTCAAAGGACTCTGCGATTGAAAAACAACTGGTTTACATCTACCAGGATAATAACGGCAATTTGCCGGACATGAAAAATATCAAAATTAAAAAAGGACAGCCGGCGGTTTTAAAATTTTTCTTTTTGTTCTTAATTATCGGCGGTCTGCTCGCAGGAACCGCCTGGGCGGGTTTTTTCATATTTCCAAACAATAAAAAATTCTCCGAAGAACAGGTCAATTTAGCGATTAACGGACCAACCGAAGTAACGGCCGGGGTGCCCTCCACCTATTTTATCACTTATAAAAATGACCTAGGAATAAATTTACAAACCGCGACCTTAAACTTGCAATACCCGGAAGGTTTTGTCTTTATTTCAAGCGACCCTGTGGCAAAAAATGCCGGCCATACCGAATGGTCTTTGGGCAATATCCCGCCTTACAAAAAACGAGAAATAAAAATAGTTGGAATAAATTACGGATCAATAGGCCAAGGAAAATCTTTCAGAGCATTTCTTGCTTACAAGCCGGAAAACATGGCTTCGGAATTACAAAAATCCGCCACCCTAAGCACAATAGTGAATAGCTCGCCGATTGCACTTTCACTTTCAAGCCCAGAAAAAGTTTCACTCGGAAGTATCGCCGAATATACATTTATCGTCAAAAAAGACACCGCCTCGCAAATTAACAAACTGGAAATCAAACCTATCTTGCCAGCCAATTTCCATATTTCTTCTTCCGAACCGAAATTAAACAAAGAAAATAAATGGATATTTGATCTTGGGAAACTTTCTACTTCAACCGCGAATTTAACAGAATGGCCTTTCAAAATAAGCGGAAAATTCTCCAGCTCCTCTGAACAGGCGGCGGTTATCAGCGGAGAGCTTTCAGCCCTGATGATCGGCGGCCAATATTTGTTGGCTCAAACGAAGGGAAGTTCGGAACTCACACAGAGCAATCTTGACTTTATCTTGGCCATAAACGGTTCCACAAAAAATCAAAGCAGTGTGCCCGGAGATACTCTTGATATCGCTCTACAAATAAAAAATACGAATATTGACGCGATGAAAAACGCAACAGTTAAATTAACCTTGGACGCTCCATCATATAATCGCCAAAGCGTGCTTGACTGGCCAAAGATTGAAGAAAAATACGACGCAGAAATCCGCGGAGCGCAAATTGACGAGACAACGCGACGAGGCGAACTGACATGGACAAAGGCAAAAATTGCCGACATGGCTAACATCGCGAAAGGCACGGAATTTATGATTGAAATGAAACTGCCAATTCGCGACGGGTCTTCCTTTAGCATAACCGAACTAAAAGGATACAAAATTATTGCCAACGCGGAAATTTTATACACTGATAAAACCGGACAACAGACTCTCTCAAGCAACCCGATAGAAATAATTTTAAATTCAAATTTGAAATTTGAGTCAAGAGACGCGGCTTCCGGATATACGCATGATATAACATGGGTTCTAAACAATGATTTTCATCCGCTCAAAAACATCTCGCTAAGCGCGGATATTTATGGAAATGTGATTTGGGACGGACCGGATCCTGTTCCAGCCGGAACCTTAAATTATGAAATGGGCGCGCAAAAAATTATATGGACAATTCCTGAAATGCCGGCTGAAACAGATGTGCTGGCCTTGCCCTTCTCGCTTACATTAAATACTCTAAATCCAACACAAGAAATTCTGATTTCAAAAGTCCGTGTTCAAGCTGAAGATTCGGTTACTGGAGAAAAGATAGAATTTATGGGCGACGAAACGCCTCTAAAATAAAATTACAAAAATCTTCTCACTAATTTTTCCGCTTCTGCCGGATCTGACACCCAATTTATTCTTTGATCTCTTTTGAACCAAGTTGTCTGTCTTTTCGCGTAATTACGAGTGTCTTTTTTTAACATCTCAACAGCTTCGTCTTTAGTCACCTCCCCTCTCAAATAACAACCAACCTGCCTATAGCCTATACCGCTCATGCTTGGCAAGGTCCACGGATATTTTTCCGCCAATTTTTTCGTTTCTTCAATCAAGCCATCAGCTATCTGCCGGTCAACTCGCGTCTCAATTCGCTTATACAACTCCGCTTTCGGCATATTAATGCCGATTTGCAACGCGTTAAATAGCGGCTTTGATTTCGTCCTCTGTTTATAAAACGACTCGCCGGTAAAAGTGAAAACCTCAAGGGCGCGCAAAACCCGGCGCGGATTTTTTAAATCAATTCTTTTGGCGCTTTCCGGGTCAACTTTTTTTAACAAAGCGACGAGCTCCGCTTTGCTCTTTTTTTCAAACCGCTTGCGCAGCTCTTGGTTCGGAGCCGCTTTTGGAATATCCAAATTTTCAACCAGCGCCCATATATATAGCCCGGTTCCTCCAACGATAATCGGCAATTTGCCTCTCCCCAAAATACTGTTAATTACGGCAATCGCTCTTTCTTTATAATCCGCCAAGCTAAAATTTTCTTTCGGGGCAACGATATCCATCATATAATGAGGCACACCTTCAACCGCAAAAGACTCCGCGCCACAAATTTTGCGCCATGCTCCATGCGGCTTGGCCGTGCCGATATCCATTTTCTTATACACCTGCCTGGAATCGGCCGAAACAATCTCGCCATCAAACTTTTTTGCCAGCGCCAAACCAAGATCGGTTTTTCCGGACGCGGTTGAGCCGAGAACGATGATTATTTTTGGCAGATTTTTCACACAATCATTTTATTTATCTAACAGCCTAGTGCTTGAAAGATATATTTAAACATAATAAAAATATGGTATCACTGAAAATTCAATTTTTCAAGCAAAAATGTGAAAGGCGCCGCATTGCGACGCCTTAAGCCGGACTACCCTACCTCCTTATTGGCGATGGTGAAAGAAGCGTCAGAGGCTGTGAGGAACTTTACCTGCACCGGGAGATCCCAAACCTTTTCGGCTCCAGGATTTCCTTCTTCAGAGTAACGCTCCTCCACTTTGAGCACGACCCTGAAACCTCTGTCGACATCCCATTCGTCGAGCAAGTAAAGGGAGGTTACGGCCCAAGCGTGATTCTGCTCGCGGCCATCAACACGCATCTTTGCTTCAACTCGGACGACTTGTTTGAAAAATGACTCCGCATCTTCGCGATTGGCCCAAAATTCAAGCCAAGTCGATGAGGTGGCAGAGAAAATCAAACTAATACATCTCTTTTTCCACCCCATCTTTTCAATCTCCATGGTGGAAAATTGCCGGCAGAACAGACTCGTCGCCATAGCAACCTCCTTCCCTAGGGAACAGACCAGCATAACACTAACCTAAACAAAAG
>ERZ1292632.1153-Hain-H43-01um-R2-1153-length-26940-cov-7_pt1 | contig 26940 bp, 32 predicted proteins | sample MGYA00564407_ERZ1292632 | MGnify/ENA primary metagenome ERZ1292632 (study PRJEB36523, sample SAMEA6512637) | groundwater metagenome | collected 2019-01-08 | study: AquaDiva: Metagenomics assemblies of 32 groundwater samples | reverse complement strand
CGACGATGCTCTGAGGCGATTATCTCGCCTATCGACCTAAAACAGATTATCCGCCGGTTCGACTTCGACGCGGAACATCTAAAATGAAAAATCCGATGTTTGAACTTTCTGTGCCTGGTATCTGCCGCTCGGCGGGTTCAAAGACGGTCTTTCCGCACAAAAGCGGCAAGCCGATAGTGGCCCCCGCCGGCAAGTACCAACGGAAATGGCAGGATGCGGTAGCCTGGACTTTTATGCAGACCTACGGGCGACCCGTGCCGATACCCGGGCCGGTCAAACTGGACATCACTTTCTTTATGCAACGGCCAAAGGCTCATTATTCGCACAGGAAGGGGCAAGAAGGCCTCCAGCTCAAGCCACAAGCCCCGATCTGGCACACAAGCAAGCCAGATAGCGGAAAACTGCGAAGATGCGTTGAGGATGCTCTGAACCGCCTTGCCTGGATGGACGACTCTCAGGTATGTCTGGCAGAGGAGCGCAAGGTCTATTCCGAGACCCCCGGCGTGCAGATAAAAATCTGGGAAATTCTCGAAAATACTGTTGACGCCCGCGACAGGAACGCCGCTAATGGCAAGTAATGGATATTGCTCTGAATCATACTGAATCAAATCCCCGACCCACCAGATAGCTCCGCGAGGACTATATGCGTTTCAGACGCGCATCCATTGGTGGGCGGGGTATTTTTTGAGGCAAGGATGTCTGATGGTTGGGTCCGAAACTGGCGGAAAATTGAAGAATGGGAGTGGTACACCAAGCCCAATATGGCCCACCTATTTCAGCATCTTATCCGTCGGGCTAATCATAGGCGCAAAGCGTGGCAGGGTAAGGTTTTAGAACCCGGCCAACTGATAATGAGCCAAGAAAATCTCAGCCTCGAAACCGGCTTATCCCGACAAACGGTTCGCACGGGCCTAAATCACCTAAAATCAACCGGCGAAATAACCATCCAATCAACCAACGCTTATACGTTGATAACTATATGCAAATACAACACTTACCAAGCCTATGGCGATACAGGCAACCAACCAACTAACCAGCCACCTAACCAACGGCTAACCAGCGAGCAACCAACGGCTAACCAACAGCTAACCACAAACAAGAATGATAAGAATGAAAAGAATGAAAAGAAGAAAACAGTGTACTCTGTTGATTTTGAGAAGTTCTGGGCAGCATACCCCCGCAAAGAGGGTAAGGGCAAGGCCTGGGAATCCTGGTTGAAAAAGAAACCCCCTATTGAGCAGGTGTTGGCGACACTTGAAAAGTATAAGCGGTGTGACCAATGGTTAAAAGACAACGGCCAATTCATACCACACCCGGCAACGTGGCTGAATCAGGAACGATGGGAAGATGAAATTAAAGGTTCAGAGACGCTTGAGGAAAAAATGGCCCGGATGAAACGTGAAGGACGCTGGAAGGACACGTTATGACCAAAGAACAAGCAACTCAGTTTGTGCGCGATGTTTTACAGCAGTTATGGGACAAGTGGCAACCCAGCGATTTTCAAATCAATGTTTGGATTGCGTTGCTCTGCCACTATGACTACGACGAGTCGGAGGCGGCCTTGCGGCGATGGTATGCCCACGCGGACAAGGTTACAATGAAGCCTTTTCCGGGACAAGTTCGCAAGATTCTCGTTGGTGTTGGCGGCGCGCCTCAGCAAAACACAGAACCTTGCAAGGTGTACGGTCTGGCCCGTGGAGACAAGCCAGATACTGTAACGTGGTTTTACACGAACGGCTATTCGCCAAATTGGCAGCGAGTCGGCGATGTTGCAGAAAGGGGCCGGAAACGGTTTGAAGAATTATATGGCGGGTCGTGGGTCATCATCAGACCGCCCGAAGAAGTTCACGATGACGGATTGCGCGGCGAAGCGGCACTGCACAACGCCGAGGCGCTAATAATTGCCGGGCCGGATACGCCGGGCCGCAGATTTTTGATTCGTGCCAAACGATTAGGTGAATCAGCAGTCTTATGAAAGGAGAACCACAATGAAGGATATGAAACGGTGGTATATACTGTTGGGAGTATTGATAGCGCTGTGGTGCGTGGTGGATGGCGTAGAGAGAAGCATAGAGTCGGTGCGTTCACACTTTCGCCCCAGCAGTGATGATGTCTGCTGGACAGTCATACCCGATGAATGGATACAGCTTACGGTCACGGGCGATCCAAACTATTATGCTATCATGATAGGCTATCGTAAAGATGGTTATGTCGTTTGGAAGCGCGGCTCAGCAAGGCAAGGAGAACTTACAATCACAGAAGGAGAACCACAATGAGCAAGAAACCACACACAACACAATCAACACACACCGCCGCCCTGATAGTAACAGGGACGATTGAGAAGGCGGTCGTCAACAACAAGGGGGTCGATGTGACCTTCAAGGGCCTGCACTTGACTGGCGACCAGATAGCCACGCTTTCTCACTGGATTGACCAAGAGGACGGCGCGCTCTTGACCATAGCTCTAACTCCGGTGCAGAGCGAGCTTATGTATCCTAACGAGCCGGCAAAGGAGGATTGACGATGTTTCAGATTTGGATTGGGATGGACGAGACTGACCGAGAAGTCCTCGGCGTGTGGGATTCACATCGCCCGGCAGCGCGCGCTATACAGGCCCTATATCAGGAAGGCCCTACAAAATGGGTGTGTCAGGAGTTTTGGAGAGTGCGCGACCCTCAGACTGAACCTGCGCACGGTGATGGCTACTATCTTATGACTGAGGACAGCACGGAATCTCACGAGAACATACTGGCCTCTCTGTTTCCTATGTGGCTCGAAGGTTGTGTGGCGGAACACCTCGCTTGGTCGCTATGTGCTCACGAATGGGTCGTGGAAATGAACAACTTTGTAGCGACCAAGCCAAAAGCCCCCTGGTTAATGAAAATACTCGCCCACGACCTACAAAGGCTGTGCGAGGCGATGAACGCTGGAACAACTCTGGCTTCTTATGACTTCTGGGTTGGGCGCGACGCCGAAGATGATTGAGACTGTTGACGAAAAATAACGCACGTTGCCGGCTTGAAACATCGAGTGCCGATATTAAGGCAGAATCGAGCCTCAAGCCTGTGGCACAGCGTTTGCAGTAATACTAGGTATGCCCCGGCTTCGGCGTTGCCGAGCCAAAGGGAGTTGTGGCTGAACCGGGCCGGGGGCATATTTGAAAAGTGAGGTGCAAAAATGAGTGAAACGAAATATACGCCAGAAAAGCCGCTATGTAAAGCCGAGTGGAAATTACTTGAAGCAATATCCGCCGAGCGGGACAGGCTCAAGGAAATCAACGAGAAGCTGCTGGCGACGTGCAAAGCGGCGAGAGAGAGCTTTCGTGAAGTAGAGGCCCTGACCTGGGCCATAGGATTGGTCACGCAGCTCGACACCGCTATCGCCGAGGCGGAGCCAAAAGAAGTGCAAGCTGTTATCCGAGAATCCAAAGACGAAGGAATAACGGTCCACGTCTCGCCAGAAGTTCTAAAGAGTTTGAACGAGTGGCGCGACGGCTGAAAAATAAGGGTGATATTGGTAGGGCGCGCCGGAGTTCGTCAATCCTGCGCAATGCCCGAAAGCTGAAAATCAGAAAATAGGTGAAAAATGGGTAGAATGAACAGAACGGCATTACGTAAGGTGCGTGCCTTCCAAAAGGCGGCGGGGAAGTTAGCAGACAGGATTGAGGATGTCGTAAAGTGGGCAGAACACAGGTACGCCGAGGAACTAAAAGCGGAGCGGGAGGCGAAAGCAGAAAATGAAAATGAACGAAAAACAATTTAACCTGTTCGCAATACTATTCAGCGCGGCGGTGATGCTGATAATCGTCTTGAAGGGGTGTGTTCAATGAACATAGAGAAAGGCAAACAACAAGCCGAAATGATTCTGGCCGTCCTCGAAGAGGAGCTTCTTCCCAACTTGAACAATGTCGGCTACTTGCGAATTGTTCGCAGTTTTCTGCACGCTCAGCACATCGAGACGGGCGATCCGATGTTCGTCGTTGGGGCCAACGCCGTTGCCCGGCTGATTTTGGAGATTGACTTGCAGACCATTTTGGGCGGGTCGATATATCGCTCGCAAGCGCGTGACGTCCGCGCCTGCAACAACTTTGAGGGCTTGCTGGCCGCGTGCAAAAGACTATTGCGAGAAGGTTTTCGAGAAAGTGATACCATGACGTGGGCCCAACACATAATCAGGCAAGCCGAGGCCGCTATCGCTGCGGCAGAAAAGGAGTAAGCCGTCAACTCTCCTAAACGGTTCTTGGCGGTCGTACCGTGAAAAACGACCGCCCTTTTTATTGCAAATGTAAATAAGCCCCTGTATAATGCCGCCTATGCCCAATCCTAATGATGGCCGATGGCGTGATTTTTGCAGGATATTCGCAGTATGTCGCAATGGTGCGAAGGCTGCGGAACAAGCGGGATACTCCAAACACTCAGCCAGACAACAGGCTCAAACCTTGCTCCGCAGAGCGCACGTCAAGGCTGAGATTGAGCGGCTTGAGCAAAAGATGTGCAACAAGGCCAGGCTCACTGGCTCAGCGATCTTGAGGAGGGTTCGGGCGTTGGCGAAAAAGGCGGAGGCCGCGAAGGACTTCAACGCGGCTCTCAGGGCGTATCAAATGCTGGGCGACAGGCTCAAACTCTGGGAGCCGGACGCCGCCAAAGAGGGCAAGCCCCTCAAAGTTCACATCACCTATACAGACGAGAGGTCAAGTGTCAGAAAGGATACTGACAAGGCAAGCACGCCGGCGGATGGCAAGAGAACATCTAACGGACGCCGGACCCGCGCGAACAACGGATTATGATTGGCAGGTTCGTTACACGGCCCGCCAGAGTCAAGCCGATGGTTTTATGTTCGCCTCCGACCAGGACTCCGTTGCGCACGAGCTGATGTACGGCGGCGCGAAGTTCGGCGGCAAAACGGTCTATGCCTGCCACTTTGCGTTGAGCGAGACGCTTAGGCTAATAGAGCAATGCGGCCTACTGCCCCAGAGCCATCCCCCGGTCGTTGGGTTTATGGGCCGCAAGGTGGCCAAAGACTTTTCCGAGACGACCTTACAGACGTGGTTCGCAATGATACCGCCGGCTCTATACAAAGCGCGCGGCAAGCCCGTTCAATTCATTATTGCAGCCCGAGCGATCATCCAAACGGGGGGCCTGGACAGGACTGAGGACATTCAGAAGTTCAACAGTGCGGAATTAGCCTTTGCCGTGATTGACCAGGCCGAGGAGACGACCCGCAGCGATATTATGACCCTTCGGGCCGCAACTGAATGGCGTAAGACCTTGAACGGCGTCAAGATACCCGGCAAGATGCTCTTCACGGCGAACCCCGCAAAGGGTTGGCTCAAAGAGGATTTCATTACCGGGGAAGAAACGGGCCGCGTTCACCGTGATTCAGATGTGGCCGTTGACCGGCTCTTTGTCCAGGCGTTACCCACCGACAATCCACATCTCAGCCCGCAATATCTGACGGTATTGGAGAAGGCTTACTCTCACCGCCCCGACCTGCTGGCCGCATACCTCTACGGCGATTGGGCCGCCGTTGATGACCCAAAGCAGATTATCCTGGATGGCTGGATTCAATCGGCCATAGACCGCCAAGGCGACCCAGCGAGTATCAGGCGTGTTATCGCTTGCGATACGGCCCGCTTTGGAGACGACTTGACTGTTATGCTCGATATGAGCAATGCCGAAATCAACGAGCGCAGGAGTTTGCCGCGTTGCCCGATTACCCAGATAGCCACAGAATTGGCCCAGATGAGTCGCAAGGCCGGCGGGGCCTCTATAGCCGTAGAATCGACCGGGGCTGACTTAGGGGCGGGCGTGGTCGATATTCTGATGGGTATGGGGCTGCCGGTCATAGTCTTCACCCCGCAGGGCAAGGCGATTCAAGATGAGGTCTTTTACAACCTGCGGGCCGAGGCCTGGGACAATGCCGCCAAGATGTTCCAGAGCGGCTTAACCGACCGCCGCACATCAACCATAATGACCTGCCATACGATGTACCGCGAATTGAGGGACCAGTTGACGTGGCCGCGTTACAATCACAGGGGGCAGAGGACGCTCGTAGAAGACAAAGAGAGCATAAAGGAACGGTGTGGGCGGTCCCCGGACGATGCAGACGCCTACATTATTGGCCTTTGGGCGCTGGCTTTCGTTCCCCCGATCAGTTATAGTGATTATGATGTGCGCCACCGGAATAGGCCGCGCAGTGCGATGTCAATGTAGTTGACTATTGAGACGTATATGAAACAGATACGATTGACTCAAGGCGAATTCGCTATCGTGGATGATGAAGACTTTGAGAGATTATCAAAGTTCAAATGGCACATTTCTAAACGCGGCAACAAACGCAAGCACTGGTACGCCGAAAGACTCATACGCGAAAAGGGTAAGAATATAAGATTTAATATGCACCGAGTCCTACTTGACGTGCCGAATGGAATGGAAATCGACCATAGGAACGGAAACGGGCTGGACAATCGTAAATGCAATCTACGCATTTGTACGCGGTCGCAAAATCAAGCCAATAGCACTGCGCACGGCGGGAGTAGTAAGTACAAAGGCGTTTGTTGGCACAGACGCGATAAAATATGGGAATCTTACATCCAACCAAACGGCAAGATGATATATCTTGGGTCTTTCGATTCAGAGGTAGAGGCAGCGCGAGCATATAACAAGGCAGCTGTCGAGCATTTTGGCGAATTTGCTAATATCAACTTGATTGCGTGAGAGGAAAACCTTTTTTTGACTTGACACTACCACTTTGGGGGTATAGTTTGTGGCGTAGGCTAAAGGAGTAGCTTATGGCAGTGACCGACACAGCAAGCGGGCGATTAGAGGAAAGTGACCTCCTTGACATTGTTATGCGCTTCCGGGAGGAGGCCGAGACCAACACAACGGGCTTGCGCGACCGGATGCAGAAGGCGCACTCATTCAAAGTGGGCGCCCAGTGGGATGATGCGGTCAAGCAGGCTAATGAAGCGCGCGGCAAGTTCTGCCTGACAATTCCCCTGATTCGCCCGATTATCCGTCAAGTCTGCGGCCAGCAAATAGCTAACCCGAAGGATTTCAAGGTCTATGCCGGGCCGCGTTGGGCTGAGGCCGAAGCGAATCTGCTGACCGCCTTGCTCAAACAGGCGTTGGACAATCAACAAGCCGTATTCGTGAAGCAGCATTGGTTCGAGCGGGGTCTATCGAGCGGGGTGGGATTCCTGGGGCTGTTCGCCGACAAGTCTTTAGACCCGGAGAAGGGTAATCTGGGGGTGAAGCTCTTAAATGAGTTTGAGGTGATGTACGACCCCGCCTGTGTTACCTACGACATCAACGACCGCGACGATGGCGCTAAGTATCTGATATGGGAGCCGTGGGTCGATAAAGACAAGCTCGAAGTGGAGTATCCGGACAAGGCTGAGGAGATGGCCGGGGGCGGCGCGACGGCAAATGCAATGGAGGGGCGGTTCACGCGGTTTGTCAACTGGCTCGTAGGCACACTGCATCAGCAGGTCGAGGATGTCGGGGACTATCAAGACCGCACCAAGTTTCGCTACCAGGTGACACACACCTGGTGGAAAGAGTGGAAAACCGGCTATTGGATGTACGACCCGGAGAAACACAAGAGCGCAATCGACGCCCCGATATTCATACAAGGTTGTGCGGACCCCGAACAGCCCGACAAGAAGGTCACAGCAAAGCGTATAGCCGCAGTGAAGAAGACCGAAGGCGCGGAGGTCATCGAGCGGCCCGTGCCCATAATGCACCACACAATCCGAGTCGGCGGCATATTCTTGGAGGACATTATTGACGAGTTCAACTTATCGCAGGCCAATCAGTGCTTGTTCCCCGTGGTTCCGTTCTTCTGTTTCTACGATGCCGGATACGTAGCCGGGATGGTTGAAGACCTTATAGGGACTCAGGAGCAGATCAACTGGACGGAATCGCAGGAATTGAACGTCATCAAGCGGCTTGCGAATACCGGCTACTTTGTCGGCTCTGATACGGCGGGGGATGGGGTAAGGTGGCTCGAGCAACACGGTGGAGAGGATGGCATAATCATCAACAAGTTCAGGTTTGGCGGCGTGGTGGAGAAAATCGAGCCTTCAGCCTTGCCCACAGGCTACGACCGATTGACCGATAAGGGTATCGAACAGATGCGCCTGATTAGCGGCGTTAGAACCGAGATACCTGAAAAAGATAGCGTCGTTCAGTCTGGCCGGGCGATAGCGCTCAAACAGGAGGCGACCGCGACGGGCTATGCCACTATTTTCGCCAACTTTGACTACTCTATGCACATAGCGGGGGCGACTGCGCTGGCGATTATCAGGAACGCCGGGCTGTTCACGCGCGAGGAAATTCGAGAGATTATCGAGGTCGAGAAGCTCCTGACGGAAGATATGATTCAAGAAGCTGCTCAGATAGTTTCACAATACGTCGGCGATCTGCTGGGCGGGCTCCCGGAGATGCCGGAAGACCCCCCTATGGATGTGCTGCTGCGGGCAGACCCGGACACGCGCCGGAACGTTCTTCAACAGTGGACGGACGAGCAGGCTTATTATGGCCAGTACCAGCAAATGCTGATGGCGCAGGCGACCGAGACGGCGGCTGAAATGCTGATGGATAAGGTGTCGCAGGCGCGGCGGTCGGCATATCGGCTCAAAGTCACTACGTCTTCGGCGGCCGTTACTCACCGATTGCAGCAATTCGCCGAGATGCTTGAAATGCAGGAGTTGTTCCTGAAGTCCGGCCAGTTGCCAATGTCAAAGAAGTTGCTCATTGAATCAAGTGACCTTGCCAATAAGGATGAGGTTTTGAAGGACGATGAGGAGCAACAACAAGCGATGATGAAGGCCGCGCAAATGGCGCAGCAGGAAGCGGCGGCACAGCCACCCCAGAAACCAAAGAAGGCGGCGGCGGCATAAAGGAGAATCACTATGAGCAAGCGCAAAACGACGGCAATGCCAGCGATGATGTCCGAAGGCCCGACGATTAGCGGGCGGCCAAAATATGAAGTGGAGAACGCCCTGAGCACTATCGCTCAGGCCGAAATCGTCAAGCGCGATAGGGGACTGATGAAGGCCGTGCGATTTTTGCACAAGCAGCAGGGCAAGGCAATAACAGGCAAGCGATGAACGGCATAGCAGAAATGGTGGCGGCAAGGCGCGGCCCGGCGATACGGGTCAAAAAGGCTGGCCGCAATATATCGATGAAGGAAGCGCATGAACAATCGAATCGCGGGTTTGAATCAGGTTATCGTCTTCCCTGGGTTGAGAAGGTAGGGTCAAGCGAAGCCTATCGAAAAGGTTATGAGCAAATCGACTGGTCAAAAAAGGAGTAAAGCTATGGCAAAAGAGATGGCAAAAGAGAAAGTGTCGCCCTTGAGCGAGGCGGAGCGCGAGGACCTGGCGGATTTGGAGAGGCGCGCCAATATGGGGAGGCAGGATTTTCAGCCCGCCCCCGCCGAAATGCTGCGATTGGGCAAGTTGCGGGAACGGGCAAAAGCGAAGGCAGTTGATAAGGGGACAGACGAATGAGGCGATTGATTCTGTGGGCAATGATTTTGTGTGTCGCGGGGTGTGGTTCGCAAGTCACGCGAGAACCCCCCGCCCTGAACGAAGTCCGATGGCCGATAAAAAACCCGGCCTGGATTCAGAAATACGGGACAGGGGCAGAGTCGCAGACCTACTACGACATTTTCATCTTGGGTGAGATTGCCAAAACTACAAGCAAGCGGATTACAGAGCTTGAAGATGCGGCGAAATCTGACCCAAATGACGTGGGCAAGAAGTAAGCCCCCACCTGCGCGGCACAGGTACAGGCCGCAACCTACCTGCGGTTTAGCAGGGTACGGCTCACGCAACCGATATTGCGCGACTTACGGTTCGACTCGACCGGGAAAAACGGAGTTACACCTATGGATACAAAAGAGCAAATTGACAAGTTAATCAACGATGTTGTTGGTGGGCCAAACGACGCCGACATAGCGGCATCCGAAACCCTCAACGCCCCGGGCGCAGACGAAGCGCCCCCGGTTGAGTCGAAGCCGATAGACCCCAGGGGGGTAATCAAAGACCTTCAGGGTGAACGGCGAAAGACACGCGAAGCGCGCGAAAAGGCCGAAGAAGAAGCGGCCAAGTCGCGGCAACTCGAAATTGATAACGCCTATCTTCGGGGCAAGCTCGAAGGGGGCGGCGACAAAACAACCGAGATTTCCCCCCTCGAACGCGCGGCGCAGGAACAACAGTGTTCGGTCGATGACGTAGTTATCACCGGCAAGCTGCACCGCGAGCAGATCGAGTGGGACAAGAAGAAACTGCAATCCGCGACTGAGTTGCCGACCGGCAATAAGGCTCAGGAAGATGCGATTGCGGCGGGCATTGAGGACTTGAAGATCAATCTCACCGCCGAGAATCTCGGCGACGGGCTTGGTTCTGATGTGATACTGGCTATGGGCGCAAAGTATTTCAGCCCCGGCGACCGTAAAGCGATAGCCGCTTCCGGTCGTCAATGCGGGCGAATGATGTACGCGAAGGCTCTCCAACGGATTCAATCACAAGGAACACCGGCTGAGAAGCAGCACATTGCCGCCAGCGTAAGAAGACGCGAGGCGGCGGTTGCTAATGTTCAGATGGAAGAAGCAGGGCCGTCGCGTGGTGAAGAAACAACGATTGCGACAAATCTTGAACCCCGCGTTGGCAGGCTCCTGCACAATCTGGACAATCCCGGCCCAGAAGAATAACGGAGCTTGAACTATGCCAGCAACATCTTTTGGAACGAGCGACCCCTTGACTCTAAAAAGGTGGTCGGCGAAGACGATTGAGTATGCGCTTCGCAATGTAGTCTTGTTCCCGCTTATGGGGACAAGCAAAAATGACGCGATTTATGTTTTACAGGAGCTTGACAGAGAAAAAGGCGATAGCATCACGGTTCGCAGCAAGAACCCGATGAGCGGTGCAGGTCAAGGAGATGGTGGTACGACCACCGGGAACGAGGAAGCCCTTCTGCGGCGGAATATGGCAATAGTTGTTCACGAGCGCGCCCATTCATTTGTGAGCGACGGGCCGATTTCCGAAAAGCGGACGGCGGTGAATATCCGACAGGATGGGAGCGAGGATTTGGGCGAGTGGTTCGGGGAAGCCCTTGAGAATGACTTGATTGCGTCGGCGGCGGGTCTTTACAACGAGAACTCGTCAGCGGCCAACATCGAGACAATCAACGAGAGCTACCCGACAACGGGCCGTATCTATTACGGCGGCCAATCGGCGGCGGGAGTATTAGGCAATAGCGGCGTGACTTACGCCACGGACGCCCTTTTGACGGCGGGCACACAGACCGACAACCTGATGGGCACGCTGCATCTTTCACAGATTCGCAGGCGGTTTATCGCCTGTGTACCGCGCCCCAGGCCGGTGAATATCCGCGACGAGTCGATGCTGAGCGCGGATGATATTCGTAAAGGCGTTCAAGGGCCGTTGAGCGGCAGGTTCTATCTCTGTCTGCTTCACCCCTACCAAATCAAGGCTATCAAGGCCGAGAGCGGCACTACCGGCTGGGCGGTTATGACTCAGAACGCACAAGTGCGCGGCAATCAGAACCCGATATTCTCGGGCGCGGCCTTCCTCTGGGACGGCCTTGTGGTCTGGGAATACGACCGCATACCCCTGCGCACCGGGGCGGCTGGTACGACTCTGGCTGAAGGTTTCCTTCTCAATGCAGGCCGCACGGCCACAACGGACGCCTGCGCCAATGCTCGTAGCGTTGCCCGCGCCCTTATGCTCGGCGCTCAGGGCCTTACGTTTGCCTGGGGCCAGCGCCTGAAATGGCACGAAGACGTTGTAGATGCCCGCAAGCCGAAGGTTGTTGTTGACAGCATATACGGCGTAAAGCGGACGATTTTCAACGCCAGCGGCGGCAGCACGCCCGGCCTCGATGAGGCGATCTATGTCATGGACTCAGAGGTCCTCGTTGACGCCTAAACGTCTTTAGAACCATAAACCGCAACCAAAATCAGAAAGGACTGATTATGAGACCTTTGAAATCCCTGATATGTGTTCTTTTGGCCTTGATGTTCTGCGGCAGCGTGACTGCTCAGCAGTACGGCCTCACATACCATCAAGTACAAGTAGTGGATGAGACGGGCGAGAAAATCACCGGCATTAGCTCGGTGGAGATTTATTTGCCCGACACGACCACAAACGCGACCATTTACAAAGACCCCGCCAAAGCCAAAGCGATTACGATTCCGATGACGACCGGCTCGACGAATACCACGTTGTCGAACGGGTTCTTCGATTGGTGGGGGCCGGACGGCTGGGACTTCAGTATTACGGACGCCACGAACATAGCCACCAATGCCGGCCACAGGACAAGAACCGGATCGGATGGGCGGATCGTCTTTCCCTCGTATCTGACGAGCATCTCGTCAACAACCTATGCCGATAACGAGACTATCACGTTGGGCACGAGCGCCGACTGGGTTATCAACGCGGGTACAACCGCCGATCTGTTGACCTTCACCCCGGCAACGGACGGCGCGGTCTTTCGGGTTGGATTGTCAAACGGCACAAAATCCGCCGATTTGCAGTGGTACACCGCGAGCGGCGTGGGTCTCTTGATAGACGAGGGCGCTGACACTTTAGGCATTACCGGCCTCACCACGTCCATCAACGCCAGCAGCAACTACGCGACCAACATCAACACCGGCACATCTACCGGGGCCGTGACGATAGGAAGTTCGACGGCGGGGGCGGTAGCGGTTGACTCTACCTCGACTGTGAGTATCAATGCCGACTCGACGCTGGCCCTCAGCACGACTGACGCAACGGCGGATATTACTTTGCTGTCAAATGCGGGCAGTATCGTGATTACATCCACTGAGGCTTCCGCCGATGACTCGATTGTGATTACCACCGCCGGGGCGGCAAGCGGTATGCAGATAACCTCCCTCGCCGATATTGACATCACCACGACTGGGGCGGCGGGGGAAGATATTACCCTGACAAATACCGGCGGGTCGGTCATTGTGAACGCCACAGAAAGCGCCACAGACGCCATTACGGTCGAAGCAACCGCCGGCGGCGTGCGGATTCTTGCCTCTGGCGCCGCGGCAACTGAGGATATAGTCTTGACCTCTACCGGGTCGTCCATCGTGCTTACCGCAACTGAGGCGGCAACTGACGCGATAGTTCTGAACGCCTCGACTGCCGCAGGCGGAATCGATATTACCTCCAACGAGGATATCGACATTACCACAACGGGCGCGGCTGGCGAGGATATATCAATCACCAACACGGGCGGTTCGATAATCCTGTCGGCGACTGAGGCGGCTGCTGATGCAATAGTGCTGAGCGCTGCGACTGCTGTTGGCGGTATCGACATCACGTCCAATGCTGATATTGACATCACCACCACCGGCGCGGCAGGCGAAGACATTTCGCTCGTCAATACAGGCGGCTCAGTAATCGTTCAGGCCACCGAAAGCGCAATTGATGCGGTTGTGATAGAGTCAACTGTCGGCGGCGTTCAAGTGCTTGCCTCTGGTGCGGCTGCCGGTGAGGATATACTACTCACGGCGACCGGTTCATCCGTTGTGGTAACTGCCACCGAAGCGGCTGCCGACGCGATTGTTCTAAACGCTTCAACAGCTGCCGGTGGTATAGACATCACATCCAACGCTGATATTGATATTACTACAACGGGCGCTGCTGGTGAGGACATCTCCATCACCAACACCGGCGGTTCGATTGCTATCAGCGCGACCGAAAATGCTGCGGATGTGATAACGATTACCGCCAACGGCGGGATCAGTGAAAAGATCGTCGTGACGGCCTCTCAAGGAACAGGGGCGGACGCAATCAGTTTGCTCACGTCTGCCGGTGGTATCACTTTGACTGCCGTAGGCGCAACTGCTGGGGACGTTACTATCGTGGCGGGGGACGATATTATCCTGACCCCGACCGGCCAGATAACGATTTCCGGCACGGCCAGTATCGTCCGGACGTCTCAGCAGTTCTGCACTGGCGTAACGGGCGCGAAGTTGGGTTCATCCGGCGCGGGTTGGGTATTGGCCGCCGCCGATGATCTTCCGTTGGCGACTCTTCCTCAATCGCAGACCGCAGAGATAATAATAATCCCGATCCACATCCCGTTAAAAGTGGGTTGGACAATAACCGCCTTTGCTCTGAATGGGCAGATAGAGAGTGCGGGTGGCGCGGTCACATTAGACGCCGACTTGCGAAAGGTGACAGAGGCAGCGGCTGGTTATGCCGACGCCAGCGTTGGAACCATTACCCAAATCGCCCAGACCGCCGATTACAAGGTTGTGGATAGCAAGGCCAGTCTTGCTGAGGTTGTAGCTGCGGATGAATGGTACTACCTCAAAATCACAGGCACGACTGCGGCGACAACGGATATTGAAATCAGTGGATATAGTATCACCGTATCCGAGATTTGAGTTTCTTTGAAAATGACTGGGGCGGGGCTGCACATGGGTTCCTCCTTTCATTGCAGCCCCCCCCAGCATCTTTGAAAGGGTACTACAATGCCCTGGACAGCAGCAGACGCGAAGCGCCACACCAAAAAGGCCAAGAGTGCCAAGAAGAAACGTCAATGGAGCGATGTGGCCAATTCCGCACTAAAGCGCGGCCAAAGTGAAGGCAGCGCTATCAGGCAGGCCAATGCCGTAATAGCAAAGGGCCATCCCCGGATACACCGATTCTTAAAAGGATTGAAACGAGGCTAATATGGCAATTACCGCGGCCCAGATCCTTGTCTTTGTCAACAATCAGCTCGAGCGATCCGAGACAAGCGTGGATGAGGAAATTATTCAGGTCTTGAATGAGCTTTCGGACGCGGGGTTGTTGTTAGGTGTCGATACCGCGGGGACTCTCACTGTGGCGTCACCCACAATGGCCTTTCCCTCGGACTGCAAATCGCCCGTCACAATCGTTCTGAATGACGGCAGCGTTGACCTTGCCCCCTTGAAGCCCTTGCCGGGCGGATACGCTCGATTCCGAGACCTGATGCAGTCAATGAATACGGGTCTTTATGGTTCGCCCACACATTACGCGGTGTTTAACAAGGTCATTTACCCCTATCTGCCGCCCGGCCAGAGTTACACGGTGACGCTCAGTTATCGTAAGCGACACGCACAGAGCGCGACCACAATCTCATTTGGGGACGAGTTCAGGAACGCCATCTATTTCGGCACGACCTACTACGTGGCGCTCAAGTACGCTATCAGCCGATATATAGGTTTGTGGCAACCGAAATACGCCGAAGCATTTATGATGCGCCGTTTGGACAACGACGATCAGCCGGCCATCGTTGGAGGCTAATATGAAAAAGCCGTATGAAAGTAGAACGTGGCAGGCCGCAATGATTATCATAGCGATTGCGGTGTTGCGGATGTTTGGTGTTATTGGTTCAGACGGTCAAATCAAACCGCCGACCGGGACAACAATAGGCACTCCGCAATCCCGCCCGGATGATGACTTATTGACCGGCGACCGGCTTATTGACGTGATTATCGCGGCAGCGGGCTTTATGGCTATCAAGGGCAGACAACAGGCGACTGAGCCGACCGCGCCCCTGCTTGGAGGACAAAGCAAATGATATACAGCTTTGATACGACAACGCCGGCTGGAACTGACAGCCCATCGGTTATTGATAACAGAATCCGAGAGGTCAAAGAGGCGGTTCAGGAGCGGGAGAATGTTGATCACTACTGGCCTTTGACCGGGACGCAGGTATCTGACGCGGATGCCGGCAAGCATCGGCAGGTAACCTTCAGGGCCGATATTACGACTCCGACGAAGGTTACTGACGAGGCCCATCTGTATCAAAAAAGCGGCGAGTTGTTCTGGCAGGATGATACCAATACCGAGATACAACTGACGGTGGCGGGCAAGCTGTCGATGGCAGCCCTGAGTAATCTCCTCAATAATGTATTCCTCAAGTCCGTCAATGTCGCCGGTACGGGAACTATCAACCTGATAAAAGGCGGCACAGGGGATAAGGCGGTCATCGCCGACGGAGCCTTGTTTGAAACCAGTGCAGCCCCCACGGTCGATGCCGGTATCGCCAACAAGAAATACGTTGACGACCAGATCGACGCCTCAATCGGGACGGGGACGTTCAATCCGCTTGCTTATACCGGCGGCGAATCAATTACTTTCCCGAATGGCCTGATTATCAAGCACGGTTACAAGGTTCGAGTGGCTGACAGCACGACCATAACCTTTGGAGCAGCCTTTCCGACCAGTTGCGTTTCTTTTACGGCGATGCCTTATGGTGCGAACAAGAATCACCCTGCCAACCACGTTATGTCGGCCATATCCGCATCGGCAGTTACCTTGCTCACTGAGGCCAATGATTTTACGGGATGGTATTGGCAGGCGATGGGTTACTAAATGCCGAATGTTCTGACTGAACAGGAATACGGAATACTCAGCCCCGCGATGCTTGAGGGCGTGCGCGAGGATTTCCCCCACGTTCTTTTACCGCAGGCCGTTCACCCGGACAGCCAAAACGTCTTTGTTCGGGATGGTGAGGTTCACAGGATGCGGGGGCGGCTCAAGGAAATGCTCGATGCTCTGAACGTAAAAGTTCAAACCCCGGACGCTCAATACATTCGCAAGTATCACACCCACGTCAACACCAACGCCGAATACTCGGTATTCTGCGCGACGCTGCGGCACGTTTATCTATGGAGCACCGCGACGAAGACCTGGGACTTGCGATATACCGCTTCCGCCGATGTTGACCACTGGAGCTTCACGTCATTTAACGGCCAGGTGATAATGGCGAATTGGATTGATTACGTTCAGCATTGGCACGATACGACAACTGCCGTCAATTTCGCGCCCTTTGATTCGGCGTCCGGCCTGCTAATAGGGACGGGTCTGTATTGCACGCGCGCCAAGTATGTCACCAACTACGAGAACCGGCTAATCATTGGGTATTTACAGGAAGGGGGAAACACCTATCCTTGCCGGATACGGTGGTCATCTCTCGGCGACGAAGAAGATTTCAACGAAGCAGGGGCCGGGGACACCGGATCAAAAGATTTTCTCGGTGATGATTTTCTCAAGGGATTCGGGGTTTATGGCACGCAATTCAAGTATCTCATTGTTTTCAAGGGTGCGAGTTACTACCGGGGCTGGTCGGTTACGAGCGATGTCGTGATTCAATGGGCGACTCAGGCGGGCAACGTCGGGTTGCTGGCTACCGACTCGATAGTATATGACAGACAGGACAGGATGTATTTTCTGGCGTCCGACCGGACGATAAGGGAGTTGTCGAGGGGGAACATCTCCGCCGCCGTGCAGCCGACGCTGCGAGAATTGAACCCGACCTACGAATCCTACGCCTGCGCCACAATGATAGACGAATACGGGCTTCTCTGGTGGTCCGTCCCGATAGGGAGCGGGGCTACGGGGAACAACAAAATCATAAGCTACGACCCAGAGCGCAACATTTTTACGAAAATGGATTTTGCGATTTCCGCCTTTGGTTCCTGGGTTCGGCAGACGGTCTGGACGATAGATACCTGGCCCTACGACACGATAGATACGATTTCGCAGCCCACGATTGATTCGGTCGAGAACGTGGCGGGCTGGCCGCTCGACTTGGCCGGAGATTATTCAGGCTACACCTACGATCTGCACAGCGCCGATACGGATATGACCGCCGCCTATACGTCATTCATCGTATTGACAACTGATTTCTCGAAGGGCGCGGGCCTTCGCTGGTTCAAGAGGATAGTAAAACTGCAATTCTATTTCCGCAGTGAAGGTACTGGAACGGCCCTCATCGAGGGAAAGCGCGACAGTGAATATAATTTTCAAACGATTGGGACGATAGACCTGACGGATGCGGACTCGACGGCTATTGTCCGGCGAAACATCGGCTGGTCGAAACGGGCCAGAGACTTTCAATTCAAGATTTCGGCGACAAATCACTTTCGGTTTATGGGAGTGATAATCGTTTATGAGCCAGAAGCAGGGGACAGGTAATGGCATTAGCGCGTTGGCATAGTGGAACAAAGGCGCAGACATTGGAGTTTCTCTTAGAAGCCAAGCGAATTTTCCCCGGCATATCGGACGAAATATCTGTGATGGAAAAAGAGGAGCATATCATAGATTGGGATGTCTGCGTGTTGGAGTGTCGGATATGTGGCTCACGGCAGACGGGAATTGTTCCGCGCGAAATGGCCAACGAGAACAACGAATGTGTAAATTGCGGCAATATGACGGCGGATGTGATTGAGGATGATGAGTAAATGAGCATAAACGCCCCAGTTACGTTGGATATTCCGAGCATCGACCAACTGAGAATCGGCCAGGATGTCAAAGAATGGCTGCGCGAGTTCTCGGCCCTGTTGCAACAACTCTTTGAGATGATAGCGGCTGACGTTGAAATTATTGCGCCGCCTGGGGGGGGCTTAATGGAGCATGAGCTTGTTGGTGCGTCCCACACGGCGGCGGCCCTGACGGTCGGCCACGTCCTGCGGGCAAGCGCGGCTGCCGTATTTTCCTTTGCTCAGTTGCAGCATACGGACTTGGGCGGCCTGGGAGTGAACGACCATCACAACCAGGCGCACAACATCGAGGGCACGGACCACACCGGAGCCGGGTTGACTATCGGAGAGGTTTTGCGGGCGAGCGCCGCCGCCGCCTTCTCTTTCGACCGCCTGCAAACAGATGACTTGCCCGACAACATCCGAGTTGACGGTGGGGCGTACTACGATACCGAGTTTGACAATGGGAATTCCGGGGCGGCGGACACTATCGACTGGACGGTGGGCAACAAGCAGAAAACAACCTTGACGGACAACTGCACCTTCACCTTCACCGCACCGACCGGGCCGTGCAATGTGGTTCTCAAGGTGGTTCAGGGCGGGGCGGGGAGTTTTGCCCCGGTCTGGCCGGATACGGTCAAATGGCCGGCGGGGGTGGAGCCTTACTGGTCCGTCGCGGTCGGCGCGGTCGATATTATCGCCTTCTACTTTGACGGCACGAACTACTACGGACAGGCCAGTATCAATTTTCTCCCGAAGGTGGCGAACCTGTTCTGGCGGTTCGTGCAGACGACAAGTGCCTTGACCTTGCAGAGCAAGGTAGCTGGTGTATGGACTAAGGTGGCAGAATGGCAGTATTGAGACGACTATTGATTACGGGGATAGTCCTGAGTGCGTGCGGGGCGGTTTATGCCTTGTACGAGTGTCGGGCGCCGATTCGTGACGTGGCGGCATACTGGACGCCCTCTCGTCTTGCGTACATAGACGCGGACAGAGAATTGGAGAGTGTTCTTAACTTAACAACTTGGATTGCGGGGGGCACTGGCATTACAGTCGCCGATGATGGGGACGGGACTATCACCTTGAGCGGCCACGCTGCACTTACGGTTGTAGATAGCCAGTCTATCAATCTCACACTTTCTACTCAGCAGTTGACCGCCGACGTGAACGATAAGGACTACGGAGACGTTGTGGTGTCGGGAACAGGCTCAAGCTGGGCCGTTGATAACGACAGTCACGACCACACGGCGGTGGGTTCTACGGTAACAATAAATGCCGCCGACATTATTGACCTGAACGCCGGTACTGCTATTACCGCAGACCTTGAAGAGGAGACGCACACCTCCGAGCACGCAGTTTCAGGCAGCGATACCGTCTTTCCCGCAGACCCGGGAGCAGACCGATACTTGATGTGGGACGATGTGCCTGGCGAACTTGTCTGGGCGGCCATCGCGGGCGTGGGCGATATGACCAAAGCGGTCTATGACGTTCTGCGGGATGGTTTTGTCGATGGGAACGATACGGCTTATGGCGCGGCTTGGAATGGTAATATCAACGCACCCTCTATGAACGCGGTGTATGACCAGATAAACAACAAATCCCGGTCCTTCGTGATAAAGGGAATTACGTCTTCAGACGACTTTGTGTTTTGGGAAAGTCCGCGCGCGATAACGATTACCAAAGTGGCGGCTATCTGCACCGGGGGGACAAACGTAATCGGACAGCTTCAGGAGTACACTGCAACGGCAGGTGGGGCGACTGACGTGAACACGGGAGATTGGACGGTTACTACGACCGAGTTCGAGAGTACATCCTTCACCAACGCCACATTAGACGCGGGGGATTGGCTTGGGTTTAAGACGACCAGCGTATCGGGGACAGTGAGTTTCTTCTCTCTCACGTTTGAATACTATGAACAGTAGGCTGCGACAATTCGTTCTGTATCTGGCGACGAGCGCCATTTTAAGCGGCCTCTGCCTGGCCGAGTACAAGGTCAATGTCGGCAGTTTTCAAAGAGATGAGCCGGGCGCGCAGTACGTCAATGTCGGCGCTGACCAGACCGACAATCCACAGATAACTCCATCACAAATCATCATCATCACGGGAGATGACTAATGAAACTGCTCAAGAGGCTATTGCCGTTCTTTCTGCTCTGCTCAAGTTGCTTTGGGGCTCTTGATGCTACAATCGTCTGGGAAGTTCGAGTTTTGGGCGCGCAGACGAACGGGGGCGGCTATAAGCCCGGCGCATCAGGTACGGACTATTCTCAACAGGCGGCCGCTCAATATGCCCTGACTACCGTAACAAGTGCTGGGGCTACCGCCACAATGACTCACGCCTCAGCCGCCGCAGTTATGGTGGGCAATACCTGTAGAGTAGTCTCAGGGACAAACGCGACTCTTGGATGGTATGAGATAATTTCAGTGGTTGCTGGAGTAAGTCTTACCGTTGACCGCAACTGGTGTACAGGAGCAGTCGCTAACGGTGTGGTGAATGTCGGCGGGGCATTTCTAATCGGCGGGACGCTGGACGCTGATTTTTTCAGCAGTACAAATAAAGAATCAGGAAATACTATATGGGTTGCTGCTGGAACATATACTTTAGGGGAATCTATAACCACTACAGATACATATTTAATTTTAGAGGGATATAGTGTTGCAAGAGGGGATAAACCTACCGGCACTAATAGACCCTTAATAAGTGGTCCTGCCAGATATATCAACTTTGCAAGTGGTGTTATCACTAAGTTTATAAGTTTCACCAGTACATCGAGCACGGGCACTGCTTTGTTTGGTACTTATGCACAAGCAATCGGTTGCAAGTTTGTTAATACAGGCACAACTGTTACTGCATTTGCGGCAGATTCGGATAGCCCAACTACTTTCATAAACTGTGAATTTATCAATAACTATGGCTATGGACTATCCTTAAATACTGTTGCCGTGACCCTTATCAACTGTTACATCCACGATTGTGCCACTGGTATTTATGAAGTGGGTTCAGGAACGGGTAGGGTTATTATTAACTGTATAATAGATACTTGTCAAACAGGTATAGTTGCTTCTGCCCTCAGTTTTAGGCTATTAAATAGTGTAGTTAGAAATTGTGTTACGGGTATTTCTGGAGCAGGTAATTATGATTATTCTATAATAAATAACATATTTGCAGACAATGTTACCGGCGTATCTTGGGATGTTGAACCTACATCATATTTATTGGATTACAACTGCTGGTCAAACAACACCACAGACGTAACCAACGTGACTAAAGGCTCGCACGATGTGACTGCGGACGCTCTGTTGGTCTCCGGGACGGCCAAAGGAACAGACGGGGCGACATCGGCAAGCGGTCTGGTCTTCACGGCGGCCAGCAATCCCTTCGGCTTGGTAACGACTTCGGATTGTCTGAACATTGTAGAGGCCGGGACGGGGGCGACCCTTGGCGTCTATGTGATTTCGTCGGTCGATGGTGCGGGGCAAATTACTCTTGCGACAAGCGCAGGCGCGAGCAAAACGGGGATCGACTACTGTATAACGCTTGGTACGGATTTCACATTGTCTGCGGGTTCACCCTGCTTCGATGCGGGTCTTCAACTTGGGAGTGACGTAGGACTATAAAATGAGCCCTGACTACAAGGTTAATATCGGTGCGGCGCAGAAAGATAAGCCGGGCGCGGGCTACGACGTTAATATCGGCGCCGACCAAAAAGATGAGGCGGCAGAAGCCTTGATTGTTCAAGACCCGAACACACTGCAATTTATTAACGCGATGATGTTGGGCGCGAATTGGTAGGTGATTTATGGGATTTTTCAGCAGCAGTCCTTCAAAAGTCAAGATACCAGGCCAGGTCAAAACTGCGATGAATTACTTGCAGGGTTTGTTGAAGGCCCCCAGTCCGGTGATACCCACGCGCGAGATTGCCGGGATGTCCCCTGTAGAAGCGGCGTCACAAGACCTTTTGACCAAGACGATGGGCGACTCGACTCTTGGTCCTGACTGGGAGGCGGCCAAAGCGGGCATCAAGGAGTTTATGGGGCCGCAGGATATTACCAAGACCCCGGAGTACGAACCCTTAGTGCGCCGGACGGTCGAGGAAGGCAATATCCTTATGAACCGGATGGGGCGAATGATACAGGGCTACGGTGGTCTGGATACGAGCACAGGAGGCAAGATGCTCGCTCGCGGAGTCCGGTCGCAGGAGGAAAATATCCTTGCCGCCCTCGCGCCATACAGTGAAGCGGCGCGGGGCAGACGACTAACGGCGGCGGGAACGCTCGGTGAAATGAGCCAGCTCGAAGGGTCAGAGCCTATCAAGCGGGTGGCGGCGGGAATGACTTACGGGCAGTTGCCGCGCCAACTCAGCCAGGCCGAAGCGGATGCGATTTTCGAGCAGCTTATGCAAACGGTAATGTTCAACTACACGACAAAGGCGAATATCGCCGGTACGCTTATGGGGGCCAAAGACTTATCGACAGTGACGGGTGGCGAACCAAGTATGTTCTCGCAACTCGCCCCGATAATTGGCGGCATATTGGGTGCAGGCGGCGTCTAAAGGAGTATTCAAATGATCGACCTACGCAATCCAGAGGGCAAATACGGCGGAACGGCAAAGAGCCTTGCCGGGCTGATGACCATAATGCAGCAGGTCAAGGAGAAGAAAGCGGAGCGCGATTTGACGAACAAGTTGCTCAAGGGAATCACCTCCGGGGAGACTATGGATTCGATTATGGGCACCCTGACCAAACCCGAAGACGAAAAAGGCGATTTTGTCGGCACGTTGGCCCGCGCGGTGATTGACCCATTCAATCCTTGGGCGAAATCCCGCCAACCTACGCCCCTCGAAGAAGAATTGAAGAATAGTTACGTGAAGGGCAAGTTGACCAACGCCTTGAATATGAATAAGTGGGGAGCGCCTGAAGTTGGAGCGGCAGGCGGGCCTTATGCGGGCGGTACGACTCAGAGAAATATGATGACCGGCGAAATCAGGGCCTCTTACCCGCGAGCGGCGGCAACCAAACCGCAACGGACGCCGACGGAGATTATCAACATTCTCGACCGTGTTGACAAAGGCTCCCTCACAATTACTGACTCGCAGCGAAAAGCCCTGAGTCAAGAGCTTTTGGGCGGATTGAATCTGCCGGAGGAAGAAGGAGCGGCGGGAGAAATATCCGGGGTGACGTTGCCCAGTGTGCAGGCAAGGTTGGCGAAGAACAGGGCGACGGCGGAGGCCAGTCAGAAATTAAGCGAACTTTACCCTCGCTTGCCCGATGAAATCAAACAGAAGATTGCAAAGGCGGTCGATGCGGGTTTAACGGCAGAGGAGATACTGGCGGCTGATGATCTCGCCCCATATTTGACAGGGACCCCATAATGCCGACCTTAGATGAACTGATTTCGGTCAAGAATCCCGCTACGGGGGCACCGGTCGCCGGTAATAGTCTTGACGAATTGATAGCCGAGAGGGGAAGTCTCGCGGGGGAAATCCCGGAGGAATATGCCAGGCTCGGCGTTATGGAATATCGAGCGCCGACGGGGGGGCCGGTGATTAAAGCGCGACCGACTTTAGACGATATGATTGCGGGGGCACAAGCAAGGCCAATTCTTCGCCCGAGCCGATACGCAGTTGCGGGGATGGGGGGCTTCTCACCGGACATAAGGGCGGAAGATGTCAAACCAGAAGCAACGTGGCAACCAAATCCCAATGACCTGCGACCGGATGGGACACAGAAAGGCACTGGTTGGCTTGGCGTAAAACCTCTTGTATTGCCGGATGGGAGAAGGGGCGTTGCAACCGAATACACAACTCAATCCGATGCGGTCAAGGTTAACGGCAAACGAATAGACTTCCCGTCTCTGGTTCCGGGGCTTTCTGCGGAACAACAAAGTCGAATGTTGATGGACATTATCCCTAACGAAAAACCCGTTCCCGAAGACATAATGCAGATAGCTATTGCGCACGCAAAAAAGCGGATCGCAGCCGGCAAAAGCGTCTTTGCGCCAGAGAAGCCTTTGGCCGCGCCGCCGACCTCTAAACTACCGAATAGGTATGCAGTTGCGGGCATGGGGGGCTTCTCACCAAACATAAGGGCGGAGGATGTTCTAACGCCCCAACCAGCGCGGGAAGGAAAACCTATCGGCGTGATAGAATCTGTGACGCGGGCTGCCAAAGAATCCAAAGGTTTCAGCGTTCTTGGTGGATTGCCGATTCCCATACTATCTTCAATGGCAAGTGTGCCCAAATGGGAATACCTCGATGCCAAGAAACGTCTCCTTGAATGGGACTACGCAAAACCTAATCCAACCGCCGGCGTCGCTTTCGGTATGGGTCCGGGCGGCGGCGGGTGGGCGAGTCCGAAATTCTTCGACCGCAAATACGATGAGAAGGTCGTGGCCGAGTTTGAAGCGAAAAGAACGGAGGAGCAAAAGCGCGGATTTACAACCGCCGCCACCATTCTTGGCGGGATCAAGGACATTGTGCCCTGGGTCGCCGACATTGCATTTTCAGGCGGGGCCAGGGCGGGGTTCAATGCAGTTGTGAAGGGCGCGGTAAAATCCAAGTCGCTGGTCAAGGCCATTCAATTGCTCGGAGGGGCGGGGATTGCCGCGCTTCATCAGCCCGGCAGATTCGCCGATACTTATGCCAACGTGAAAATACAGTACCCTGATTTGCCCGAGGGACAAGTTGCAATCAAGACGGCCACGCGACTTTATACCGAAAACCTTTCGGAGATGACCGGGGAAATTATCACTAAAGGCGCTCTTGCCGTCGGCAAACCGGTCTTGCAGCGACTGCCCTTCACTGGAAGGCTGATGAATCGCTTGCGTCCGCAATGGATGAAGATAACCGGCGGGACGGCGGCGATGTTCGCAGAAAAGATTTCGACCAAGACGGGGATTGACGGCCTGTTTGGTGAAGTTGGCGAGGAGTTCTTGAACGACCAGTTGCAAGCCATCTTCAATGCCGACGATTTTGGGGCGGGTAAAGATGCGGGGATATTGGAACGAATGAACGCCGCTTTGCGCCGCGATGTCAAAGCCTTGCCGACTATGATACCCACCCTGCTGGCGCCTGTAGGGGCAAAATACGGTCTTGCCGCCGTATTAGGTAAAAGACAAGCAATAGTACCCGCTCAACCACCCCCCACAATGCCTGAATTCGTTGCGCCTGAAGCCCCAGGCTTGAAAACTCCCCTTGCCGCTACCCAAATACCCCCCTCTCCTGTCCAGAAGCCGACAGAGGCCAAACCCCAAGTTTTTTATCACGGCACAGTTGCGCCAGAACTTGATAAGACCGGGTTTAGTCCCACAGAATCAAAACGTATGATTATGGGCGGCCTGGGAATCGAGTCCAGGACATCGCCCGTTTTCTTTGTAACGCAAAACAAAACGACCGCCGAATTTTTTGCCAAGAATCGAAGTGATTTTTACGGGAAGTCTCCGCAAGTATATCAGGTGCACTTCGCGCCACAAAACACATTGAATTTAACGGGTGCTGTCAAGACTCAAAAGGTCTTTGATGTTTTCAAAAAAGCAGGGATTGACCTATATCAACATTTTGGGTTCAAGAACAACGACTTGGTGAATCCGAGGATACCAACCAACGCCAAATTTACCGCCAGTGATTTGTGGGAATTTCTCGATGACCCAAAATTCGTTGAGGCATTAAAATCACAAGGATATGATTCTGTTCTGATTCAAGAATACAAAAGCAAGTCATTGGGAATACTCACGCCCGAAAAGGCGATTATCCAGAAGCCGACAGAGGCCAAGCGCGTAGAGGCTACTAAACAAGTTGCATCAGATTATGTTGAAGGTTACGTTTCACAATATGGCAAAGGCGCACCTGGCATATCCGATGGCCTGATTCGCAAAGATGGTGAAAGTGGTGAATTAGTGTATCGAGATGCCAATGGAAATCCACAAGGAGTCTTGGCCTATGCAAAAGAAAATATCACAGATATAGCCGTGTCGCAAAAAAATCAAAGAAAAGGAATTGCAACCGCGTTGATTGATGAAGCGAAAAAACGCGGGCATATCCAGTTTCAAGGGCCATTCACAAAGGAAGGGGCGGCCTTAGTAAATGCTTATTCTGCTCGCGCTCCGCAGCAGCCGACAGCCGCCCTTCCCGCCGGGGCAGTAGAGAAACAACCCTGGGAAATGACGAGAAAAGAATATGTAGCACCTGCCTATAAATTATTGGGGACAAAGGCAATTCAAACCGCGGCGTGGCGTGCAGAACAACACAAGAAAATCGTGCAACAGGCCCTCTCTGAAGGCAAACCCGTTCCCCGCGCCGTTCTGGAAGAATACAAAGGCGAGTCCTGGGCCGACGAAGCCTTAGCCAAGCAAGCACAGACACCAACTAATAGATTTGTTGTGGCCGAGTCGATGCAATATCCCGGCCATTGGTCTGTCTTTGATACAGAACAGCAGGCTTATAGCGGAACAACCACTAAATCGAAAGCAGAGGCGGAAGTTCAAGTTCAAAAAGCAAATGACAGATGGCGCGCCGCTATTGCTGAACGAGAACGGGTAAACAAATTGCCCCCAGAAACAAAGAAACCACGCATCAAACGCAAGGCAATAAATGCGGATGTGATGCCATATTACGAACCTAAAAGTTCTGTCGAGCAAGCACAAGGAGTAGAGAAGGCGGAAAAG
>ERZ1292632.1152-Hain-H43-01um-R2-1152-length-26953-cov-11_pt1 | contig 26953 bp, 25 predicted proteins | sample MGYA00564407_ERZ1292632 | MGnify/ENA primary metagenome ERZ1292632 (study PRJEB36523, sample SAMEA6512637) | groundwater metagenome | collected 2019-01-08 | study: AquaDiva: Metagenomics assemblies of 32 groundwater samples | reverse complement strand
CAAAGCCGGCCAGGTCGCGGAGCTGCCGTTCGCACGACTGGTCGGCTGTCGAAACCCTGGCGTAGATGGCGGCGCGCTGTCCCAATTGAACCCTTCTGGAATTAGGCCTCGAAAAGCCTTGATTTGCGTGGGGTCAGTGTTGTCCAAAACAGACTTCTGTTCAATGGGGACAAGCCGTGCATGCCGAGACGCCATATCCTCAGCGCCCGACAGCGTTCGGCCCTACTCGACCTACCGACTGACGAAGCGGCGCTGCTGCGCCATTATCTTCTGGCAGACGATGACCTGATTCATATCGACCGGCGTCGCCGACCGGAGAACCGCATCGGGTTCGCCCTGCAGTTGTGCGCGCTGCGATATCCAGGCCGGACCCTTGCTCCCGGCGAACTGATCCCCCACACTGTATCTGCCTTTCTAGGCGCCCAGCTTGGCATCGCTGGCGAGACGCTCGCGGCCTATGCCGTTCGACGCCAAACCCGCCACCAGCACATGGAGGCGCTGCGCCGTATCTACGGATACAGAATGTTCCCCGGACGGGGACCGTATGCCAGGGCTTTCCGCGATTGGCTTCTCGCCGAAGCCGAGCAGGCACGCTCAAACGACGACCTTGCCCGGCGCTTCATTGCCCGCTGCCGTGAAACCATGACCATCCTGCCGGCGATCACGACAATCGAGCGTTTGTGCGCGGACGCGCTCGTCGCCGCCGAACGTCGGATCGAGAAGCGGATCGCGGCCCGTCTCGATCCCGTCGCCTGTGATGGGCTCGACCGACTGACTACCGAGATGCTGCCGGGGGCGATCAGCCGCTTCATCTGGCTGCGCCGGATTGAGCCGGGCAACAACTCCGCCGCGGCGAACCGGCTGCTCGACCGGCTCGAGTTCCTGCGCGCGATGAACCTCAATGATGGTATACTTGCCGGTGTTCCACCGCATCGCGTCGCCCGGCTACGCCGGCAGGGCGAGCGCTACTTCGCCGATGGCCTGCGCGACCTCGGCGCCGATCGGCGCCGCGCTATCATGGCGGTCTGCGTCATTGAATGGGCCACGGCGACTGCGGATGCGGTGATCGAAACACATGACCGGATCGTTGGCCGCACCTGGCGCGACGCGAAGCAACCGCATGACGCGCGGGTCGTAGAAACCAGAGGCGCTACCACTGCGACTTTGAACGGCTTCACTGCACTCGGTCAATCATTGCTCGAAGCGCATGGCGACGGCGCGTCGCTGGAAGATGCGGTCGCGGGCGGGGCGGGATGGGAACGGCTCACCAGCCTCGTCGCTACGGCCAAGACGTTGACGGACACCTTGGGCGATGATCCGCTGGCCTATGTTGATCAGGGGTATCACCGCTTCCGTCGGTATGCCCCGCGCATGCTGCGATGCCTCGACCTCAAAGCTGCGGCGGTTGCACGGCCTTTGCTGGACGCGGCTACCGTCATCGCTACCAAGGGCGCAGTTCCGGCGGCCGACGATTTCTTGCGCCCGCATTCCAAATGGCGGCGACAGTTGCGGGCGAAGGGCGATGATGATGCCCGCCTCCGGGAAGTCGCGGTCATGTTTCACCTGCGCGACGCGCTGCGCTCGGGCGACATATGGCTCGACCGCTCGCATCGATATGGTGACCTGCGCCACGTCCTCGTGCCGATGGCGGTCGCGCATGCCGCGAAGCTGGCGGTCCCGTCCGACCCGCATGTCTGGCTGGCTGACCGCAAAGTGCGTCTCGCTGATGGCCTTGCCCGGCTCGGTCGCGCCGCGCGCAGCGGTACAATTCCGAAAGGCAGCATCGAGGACGGCACGCTGCGCATTGATCGGCTCACCGCTGACGCGCCGGATGGGATCGAGGATCTGGTGCTTGATCTGTATCGCCGGCTGCCGCCCGTCCGCATCACCGATCTGCTGCTCGAAGTCGATACCGCGCTGGGTTTCACTGATGCCTTCACGCATCTGCGCACCGGCGTGCCATGCGGCGACCGAATCGGCCTGCTCAACGTCCTGCTTGCCGAGGGCCTGAATTTGGGTCTGCGTAAGATGGCAGAGGCTTCCAACACTCACGACTATTGGCAACTCTCCCGTCTCGCTCGCTGGCACGTCGAAAGCGAGGCGATCGACCAGGCGCTGGCCAACGTGGTCGCGGCGCAAGGGGCGCTGCCGATGGCCCAGGTCTGGGGTATGGGCAGATCCGCATCGGCCGATGGCCAGTTCTTCCCCGCCGCACGGCAGGGCGAAGCGATGAATACGATCAACGCCCGCTACGGCAACGATCCCGGCATCAAGGCCTATACCCACGTCAACGACCGCTTCGCGCCGTTTGCATCGCGGACCATTCCAGCCACGGTCAGCGAAGCACCTTATCTACTCGACGGGCTGACGATGAATGAGGCAGGGCGACGGATCGAAGAGCAGTACGCCGACACTGGCGGGTTCACCGATCATCTGTTCGGGATCAGCGCGATGCTCGGCTGCCGCCTTGTACTGCGCATCCGCGACCTCCCATCCAAACGACTGTACGTGTTCGACCCTGCCGCGACGCCGAGCGAATTGCGCCCGCTGGTGGGCGGCAAGGCGCGTGAGGCGCTGATCGTTTCCAACTGGCCCGATCTGTTCCGCTGCGCCGCCACCATGAGCGCTGGACAGGTCGCGCCGAGCAGCATCTTGCGCAAGCTCGCCTCCTATCCGCGCCAGAACGATCTTGCCTCCGCGCTGCGCGAGGTGGGCCGGATCGAGCGGACGCTGTTCATCATCGAATGGATACTCGACGTCGGCATGCAGCGCCGTGCACAGGTCGGCCTCAACAAAGGCGAGGCACATCATGCGCTGAAAAATGCCCTGCGCATCGGCCGTCAGGGCGAAATCCGCGACCGCACGACGGAGGGTCAGCATTACCGGATCGCCGGCCTCAACCTGCTCACCGCCATCATCGTCTACTGGAACACCCTGCACCTTGGCCATGCCGTTGAGGCCCGGCGCCGCGAAGGGCTCGATACCCCCGACCATCTTCTCGCCCATATTTCGCCGCTCGGATGGGCACACATCCTCCTCACTGGCGAGTACCTTTGGCCCAAGGACGCCGGCGCTTAGGGTGTCATTCCGCCCTCAGCCGGAACCGACCCCATTGAGCGGCGGCGTGTCCTTCCACTTCTGAACTGGAAAGCCATAGGAGCGACAGGCAGATGCTTAAGGCTGTCAGCAGATATATCGCCGATCGTCAGGGGACCGAAATATCAAAGGTCGACGGCGACGCGTTACTGCGTGGCTATCAGATTCATGCGATGAATCGAACGTCCCCAAAGCGCTTCTGGGGTATCTCATCGTCATCTCCATTTCGGCATATCTTCTCTTCGCCGAATGGGGGATGTTGTTCGCGATCTGGGGGCCGATCGTAGCGGTGACCTGTATGGCGCGCAGCTATCTGGCATGGCGCACGGCAAGGCGACCCGTCGAACCTGCGCTACTTTCGACTGAAAAGCGTCTGATGGTGGCGACCGGGCTGGTCGCAGCGACGATGGCGGTCGGTCCGACATGGATCGTGCTGCACAGTGACGGCTATACCAGGGCTTTCATGCTGATGGTGATCATCAGCACAATGTGGGGCGGGGCGCTGGTTCAGGCGACCGTTTTTACCTCCACGGTCGCCTTTACGGCTGCAAACATTCCGGTCTGGATTGTTGCCCTCGTCGTGAGCCGCTCGACCTCCGGCACTCTGGGGCTGGCCGTCATTTTCTTTGTTACGATCGGCATAGCGATCGATAATACCCGCAGGTTCGGTCGATATTTTACCCAAAGCATCAAGCGGCAGATCGAGCTGGAAAAATGGGATGAGAAGGGGCGCCTGCTCCGCATGATCGACGACATGCCGGTCGCCGTCATGACGGTCGACCCTAGCAGCTTCGCGATCACTTATGCCAACGAACCGTCCAAGCTGCTTATCAAGCAGATCGAGCATCTTCTGACGATCAAGGCCGACAATCTTGTGGGCATGTCGATCGACGTCTTCCACCGGCACCCGGCGCATCAGCGCCGGATACTGTCTGATCCCGCGAACCTTCCTTATAGTGCCCGCATTCAGTTGGGTCCCGAAGTGCTCGACCTCAAGATAACGGCCGTCACCACCAGTGATGGCGATTATATAGGCCCCATGTTGACCTGGGCGCTGGTCACGAAGGAGGTCGAGGCGGAGAATCGCATTCGGCAGCTCGCGCATTATGACACGCTGACGGGCTTGCCTAATCGCACGAGCTTCAATGATGAGCTGGAACGGCGTCTGGCGACCCCCGGCAACTTGGCCGGCTTGCTGTACATCGACCTCGATGGCTTCAAGTTGGTGAACGATACGCGCGGGCATGGCGTCGGCGACATGCTGCTCGCCGAAGTGGCGAAGCGGTTGCGGGCGGTCTGCAGTGCGCCGGCGATGCTCGTCAGCCGCCTTGGCGGAGACGAATTTGCCGTGCTCCTGCCGCACGGCAATGCAGAAGAAGCACAGGCCCATGCGGCGCGGATCATCGAGGCTCTAAGCGTCAACTATGACTTTGGACACGGCAATATCGCTATTGGCGCGTCGATCGGCGTGGCGCTTGCGCCCATCCATGGCGAGACCGCGCAAGTCCTTCTCGCCCGATCGGATATCGCTCTCTATGCCGCGAAGGAAGCTGGCAAGGGCAATGCGCGGCTGTTCACGCCGGAAATGGAAGGCCGTATCCAGGAGCGCGTGCTACTGGAAGCGAAGCTCCGCGAAGCCCTGCGCACCCGGGAGGGCATGTTCCTTTTTTATCAGCCGATCGTCTCCATCGAGACCGGCGAGGTTACGGCGCGCGAGGCGCTCGTGCGTTGGTATCATCCAAGCCGGGGTTGGATTGCGCCCGCCGAATTTGTGCCGGTCGCGGAGCAATCCGGGCTGGCCGATGCCCTGGGCTCCTTCGTGTTGGAAACGGCGTGCCGTGAGGCGGCCACCTGGACGGACCGCGAAAGGATCGCTGTCAACATATCGGCCACGCAACTCGGCAAGGGAACGTTGCCCGACGACGTGCTGGCAGCCCTGGTCAAAAGCGGCCTTTCCCCGAACCGGCTCGAAATCGAGGTGACCGAGACAGCCCTCCTGGATGACGAACATGACGTGATCGGGGATTTGCGCCGGATACGGGCGCTGGGCGTACGCGTGGCGCTCGATGATTTCGGTACCGGCTATTCCTCGCTGGCACATTTGCGCGCATTCCCCTTCGACAAGATCAAGATCGATGGATCATTTGTGAAGGATGCCGTCAGTCGCCCCGACTGCGCCGCGGTGGTCCGGGCCGTGGCGGACCTCGGTAAGCGGCTGGGCGTTACCACGGTCGCCGAAGGCGTTGAAACGCTGGAACAACTGGATTGTCTCCGCAACGAGGGTTGCATGGAGGTGCAAGGCTATTTCTTCGGTCGTCCTATGCCTAGTCAGGCGGACGCCGCAAATGTTGCGAGGCTCGACCAAGGTGCGCCGAACAAGACAGAATTTCGCAAGGAAGTTGATAATGCAGAAGCCAATTCCATGGAAGGCGCCAGCGATGATCGCCGTCAAGCGACGGGGAGAGGATGAATACCAGCCGGCAATCGCGGGCTTAACGCTCAATTCAGCTCTGGAATATGCCGCTGACCCGGATCGACCGGCGAAGGCGTTGCGCATCTGGGTGTATTGGCAAGGTCAGGAAATCTGGATCGCGGGACGACGCATCTTAGAGCTCGCATCGGATCCCGACCGGCCAGCACCTCCCACGGACTGGGACGGTCGCGAACCCGAACGGAAGTTGCCATAGGGCGAAAAGCGCATGAACAGTCACTTGCCCGTCGGCCGGTTGGCCAACCGCCTGGAGACCCTCTCGAGGGAGGGAACCTGGTGGATGATCCTGATCGCCATGGCAGCGTTGACGGTGACCGACAGGCAACGCCCCGAGCTGGGCATCGTACCGCTATATATTCCCATCATTTGCGCGGCGGCTTGGAAGCTGGGCGAGCGGGCGGGCTATTTCGTGGCACTGATCGCCGCCTTGATGGCGACGCTGGTCTATTTCGATGGAACGCCCGGCCTGTCCGGTCCTGTCATGACTGTGCGCGTGGCATTCCGGGTCATAACCTATCTGTTCATCGCCGCCATCATCACGAGTTTTCGCCGCTCTTATGACCGCGAGCTGTTCCACGCCCACCAGGATCGCATGACGGGCGCGCTCAACAAGGAAGTCTTTCACCAACGCTGCGCTAAGGCGATCGAAGATGCGGGACATGCGGGCCAGACGCTCCTGTTAGTCATCCTCGACCTTGACGATTTCAAGGCGGTGAACAGCCGCCAGGGTCATCTGATCGGTGATGAAGTGCTACGTAGCTTTGCGAAGGGGGCATCCACGATCATGCGTCGGGAAGACCTGATCGGTCGTATTGGAGGCGATGATGAGTTCGCGTTGCTGGTGCGTGTGCCCTCGGTGGGAGAAGGCCACGATTTTGCCCTTGAGATTCATGCCCGTCTCTCGGCTGTCCTGGGGGGCATACCCTATCCGGTCACATGTAGCATGGGCGCGCTGCTGATCCCGCCCGAGGCACCGCGCGACATCACCGAATTGCTTCATGCGGCCGACCAGGCCATGTATCGGGCCAAAAAGGCGGGCAAGAATGCCATCTTTGTAGGCAGGGCTGATGTGCCCGGCATGCCGGCAGTCGATCGCCTCTTTGCTCAGCGGTTGGAGGGATTTGCAGCAAGCAGGTAGCTTCGCGCGAGAGTGCCTATTTAAGAGGCAGGCGGACCGCTCGACGAGACTTCCACCGCTGATCTGCAGGTGGCGGGCGAAGGAGCGGAATGAATTGTGGAAGCGGTCGTGAGACCTTGTCTCGTCGCAGGTGGGTTTCTTGGGTAGGATCTTAGCGGAAGTCGTATCGCATAGCTTGGGCAACATGAACGTCAAAAAAGAGCCGGTGAAAGAATGCCTCGAGCAAACGGGGCAACCCGAGAATCAAACATGTCATTGCCGAGAAAACGAGAATAGTGGAGCGCTTTAAAAGGCCATGGCATAGCTGTCGCCATGTTGAAGACGTTGACCGTGGCCGCGCGCGATCGCAACCGATTGGCGGAGATAATGCGGGTCGCGTCCCGCTTTGGATTGGGGGTCCTCCTGTCCCGGCTCGGCTTGTCGTCGACCGACGCGGGCGATGAGCGTGATGGGGATGGCCTAAGCCTTCAGCGCCGCACCAGGCTGGCGTTGGAGGAGCTTGGCCCCACGTTCGTGAAGCTGGGACAGATATTGGCGACGCGAGCCGACCTGTTGCCGCCTCAGTGGATCGCCGAGCTTGAGACACTGCACGGCCAGGCACCTGTTCTAAACTTCGAGGATCTCCGTCCCTTCGTCGAGCAGGCACTAGGTCAGCCGCCTGAGGACGCCTTCGCCAGTTTCGACTACAAAGCTTTCGCCGCCGCATCCATGGCTCAGGTCCACCGCGCGACGCTGCATGACGGTCGCGAAGTCGTGCTCAAGATTCAGCGACCGGGCATTCGGCCGCGGATGGAAGCCGACCTTCGCCTTATCGCGCAGCTGGCGACAATCGTGGAAGCCGCTAGTGCGGAAGCGCGGCGTTTCGCGCCGTCGGCCATGCTGCGCCAACTTGCCGCGGCCGTACTCGAGGAACTGGACTTCACGAACGAAGGGCGCAACGCTGACAGCCTCCGTGCCGACTTCGCCGAAGATTCCCGTGTCGTCGTGCCGGCAATTCACTGGCAATGGTCATCCGTCACATTACTCGTGATGGACTATGTTGCTGGCGTTTCGCCTCGCAGCGCCGCTGATCTCCGCGCCGCAGGCATCGATCCCGCGGCCATCGCCGCAGTCGGTGCTGACATCGTGCTGGACATGGTGATGATCAACGGTCGCTTCCACGCCGACCCGCATCCCGGCAATCTGCTCTGCTTACCTGGTAACCGCATTGCCTTACTCGACCTTGGCATGATTGGTCATGTATCCCCGCGTCGGCGCCAGGAATTCCTAAGCTTCCTCCAATCGCTCGCCAGCAGTGATCCGGGACAACTTGCCGATGTGCTGCTCAGCTGGTCGGGCGCGGCATCACGCGAGCCGCTTCGCGTTGCAGCCGAGCGCCTTGTTGCGCGCCATGGCGGAGGACGACTCGTGTTGAGCGCAGTCGTCGTCGATTTCCTGGCGTTGATGCGCGAGGAGGGACTGACCATGCCGCCTGATCTGCTGCTGATCTTTAAAGCGCTGGTGACGATCGACGGCGTTCTTACGGCGATCGAACCCAATTTCGACCTCTCGGCCGCGATGCGGTCGGCATCGCGTCGGATAATCGCGGCGCGACTATCACCGGATCATTGGGCGCCGATTCTTCAGGCGTTCAGCTGGGAGTTGATGAAACTGGGCGATGATGCGCCACGACTATTGCGCGCTGCCGTGCGCAGGCTGGAGGCCGAAACTCCGATGCCGATCACCGCCGCCAATCTCGTCAGTGCCTCCAGGTGGATCGCCGCAGCACTCGTGATCGGCGCCGCCATGTTGGCCGTTGCTCTCGTCGTTAGATGATGCGTTGCCCGCTCGGCTGGGAGCAGCCAGCCGATGGATCGATCAGTAGCGCTGCTGACGTTCGTAGAGGCTGCGGTAATGCTGAACCCGGGTGACGCGCAGGCCCGGAAGGCCCGACCTGTCAACGGCCCGTTGCCAGGACGCGAATTCTTCGAGCGTGAGTTGATAGCGATCGCATGCCTCATCGATCGTCAAGAGCCCGCCATTCACGGCTGCCACAACCTCACCTTTGCGACGGATGACCCAACGGGTCGTTGTGGGCGGAGGGAGTGTTTCCAGCGTAAGGGGCTCACCAAGGGGGCCAATGACCTGCGCGGGCCGGAATTTCTGGTTCTCGATCATCTTACACCTGTCATCGCAGATCGGCTTGGAGGTCGCGCCTCCGTTGGCGAAGAATAGCCATGACACGCTTGTTTTGAGGTGAAGAAAACTGATTAACGCCGCATGCGCCAGATTAGCGAGGTGTGCGATCATGACTTGCCGCTAGCCTCCCCCGCCTCCCCACAGCGGGGATATCGAGCCAATCCTAGTGGGATTGACTGTCGCATCTGGTCTGACGGCAGTCCCAATCGATATGATCAGCTTCAGAGTTCGGAAGAGCCTCGGCAGACGTTGCCCCTCTTGGTGTGTTCTGATCGCAATTCGCAGCGGTGCGCGCAGAGCGGCGGGGCTGGTTCCTGTGAAAACCGCACGGAAATCCGATGGCCAGTCCGTTACGGATCGATTTTAATGGCCTCCGGCCGAGGCTTTCTTGCATTTCTTAAGAAATTTGGCCTAGTTTGAAGGCAGCCGTGGAGACATGGCCGGAGGCGTGGAAACCTTCTTAGAGTTAGAGCCGGTCAAGCTTCTTGACCGGGTGGCGGACGCGTATGTCCAAGGCCACCCGGCCCAAAGGCGTCCGCGCCTGAACTAACTCTCAGGTTTCCAACACCCGGTTTCGGGGGCCGGCACGTCTCCGAATAGGGGGCGTGCCGCCGGCTGGGCACTTCCCAATCAACTCTCGAGCCGGGACGATGAGAAACGAGTAGGGACAAGGTGTGGACAGCCATCTGCCGGTTGGACGACTTGCTCAAGCACTGGAATCCATGTCGCGAGAGAGCGCCTGGGTTGCAATTGTGGCGACGACCGCTCTGCTCACCTGGGCGAATTCGAGGTTCCCGGACGCGGGGCTCGCACCGCTATACATACCCGCAATCTGCGCAGCATGCTGGTCCTTGGGCGAGCGCGCCGGCTATTTTGTCGCGCTCGTCTGCGCAGTCTCGGCCATCATGCCTCATCTTCCGATGTCGGATTCTTCGCCATTGGCATTGGCAGTCAGGACGACGGTTCGGGTTGGAACCTACCTTTTCGTGGCCGCCACGATTGCGAGTTTCCGGCGCTCGTTTGATCGTCAGCGTCATCTTGCCCTGCGAGATCGAATGACCGGCGCGCTCAATGGGGAAACATTCCACTCCTACCTCGAGGAGACTCTCGACGCTGCGCGCGAGGACCAAGGGATCCTGCTGCTCGCCATTCTCGACCTCGACGATTTCAAGGCGATCAACAACCAGCACGGGCATGCCGCCGGCGATACGGTCCTTCGCACCTTCGCACGCGGCGCGAGAGAACTCGTGCGGCGGGATGATGCGTTCGGCCGAATAGGCGGCGATGAGTTTGTTCTCCTCCTTCGCGTCCGCCCATCCGATGCCGGGGAGAGCTTCGCACGCACTCTGCACGGAAGAGTGTCGGTCGTCCTTGCAACGGGAGAATATCCTGTCACCTGCAGTATGGGTGCACTGATCATCCAGCCTGACAATGGGCAGAACGCGGCATCGCTGATGAACGCGGTCGACCAGATCATGTAACGGGCCAAGCGTGGCGGCAAGAATGCGGTCGAGATTGGATGGGCCGAGCGCGCGCAGGAGATTAAAACCCGGGAAATGCCACTCAGCACCCGTGAGCAGATCGCGTGACAGGGCAGCGTTCTGATCTCGAGCGGGCCATCAACCTGATGACGGAAGTGCGCCGGATCCTGGATCGATGGGGGCTCAATGTCGCGGCGGCTCATCTCGAGCGCGCGCATGATGTCGCTGCGCAGGCGGTTTTGGCGCCGTTGGAGGGGCAGGCCGACGAGGCAGGATCTGCGGACCGCCTCCCGCTTGATCGGACCGCGATCCTTGCCCTTGGGGGCACCTTTGCCGTCATTGCCGCCGTTCTTGGCCGTGCCAACGTCATTCCGATGCGTGAACTCGCGGAAATTCTCGCCATCTATGCGACGACGACATCGGAGACCGACAATTCGCAAGGGCTCCTGATCGCATGCTGGGCGGGCATTCTGCGCGAAGCAGCCGAAGTTGGAGAAAAAGGCTAGAGGGGCGGTAGATATGCGGCATCTTCGTCCGGCGCCCGGGTAGCTGCCGACGAGGAGAGCGGGAACCCGGGGTGGGTCGGGTTCCCGCTCAACAGAATCCAAACGGACGTTCATCGCTGAGATGTCGAGTATGTCCTTGTTACCGGCTTCTCCGTCTCGGCGCCGACATAAAAGCGGGAAGGGAAATGGAGGTGCAACATGATGCATTTTACCGAGCGCGTGCTGACGGACGAGTTAGCCGAAGCCAAGTGCCTTCTTCAGCGTGCGTTGGCCATCCTCGATGCGCACGACGAACACGCTGCGGCATATTGCGTCTGCGATGGCATTGAACGGTTGATCGGAGCACCAAGCACAATCGAGCAATGGTATCTGATGACCGGAAGGGATCCAGAGGGAGAACCCTTGGATGACTCGGCCTGAGGCTACAAGAATGGGTTTGAACTCTGCTGAGGGTACCCTGGCCCGAACCCAACGCGATAGTCGCGTCAATTGTGTGGGCTCTATCAAGAAGCTAGAAAGCGACCGAAAAAAGGCGACACCACTTGGATGCCGCCCTTTCGAGTTCAAAAGGGCTTCGAATTTTCATTCTGCCCCTCGGGTCGCGATGAATCGTTACCATTGCGAGACGATATGATATTGTATAAATACGACACAATGGGTCTCACACGGTGATTTTACATCGAGTGTCAATTGGCAAGTTCGTTAGTCTTAGTCCGCCTCTTCGATGCTACAGATTATGTCGAATTCTTTTCAACAGTGGCCACGCCGGGGCTCGGTCAGCGCAATAGGCTGGTTGCAACATCTTGATATCGCTTCGGGTGAAGCCCATCATGTGACGGGAACCGGAGCATATCGAGGGTTTCGTCGCGAAAACTAACGGCTACCGAGCTCACGACATAGGAGCGAGGACGCGAATAGGGCAGAATCCAGATAACGCGGCGTGAGCTGATCGATGATCGAATGCGTATGAGTCGTTCCGACAGAAGGCCATCCGGCATATCGTTCGAGCCGATCGCTATTACGGTGACACCGAAACGTCTTGCGGGTTTCCGCCAAGCCAAAATCTGCTTGGCTGTCGCGCCTTCAGCCGCGACGACTGTGCATGGCCGCGCGAGGCGGGCATTGGTGAATTGAGCGGTGCCGACTGCGAGGCTGTCGCCTAAAAAGAGGCATTCGAACATCAGGCCAACCTCCTCAACCAGTGTCCCTCAGGGCGCCAAGGCTGCCAATGGCGCCCTGAAGAATGCTGCAGATGGCACTTTCGAGACTATCGGCGACATTGGTTATGTCACGTGGAGTTGCTGATCGCGCTCGGCTAGCCGCTTTTTTTCACGCGTTCGCCAGCACCTTTTCAAGCGCGGCACTTTTAAGGCATTCAATCGGGTTCATCGGCAGCTATGTTGTCGATGAAGCCCTCGAAGAGCCCTATGACGTGGCGTGACGAGATGGCCTGTTCGAAATCTCGCGGATGCACGAACTCGTCGCGAAACCACGGATATATGTCCCCGGCGAAGCAGCTGGTCAGCCATGTTATCACCGATTGCACGCCGGACGAGGAGGCCTTGGCCGGATTGGCCACGCAAAATATCTCGCGCCGCAATCGAACGTCCAGGTCCAGTGGACGCACCCGCCTGCTGATCGCACGGGCGTAGGTTGGGAGGATGCCAATGCCTCCGCCGGTCGCAATCGCTCGAAAATGAGCGGAACTGCTGTTGGTCCTTATGCTTATCAGCCCCGGCACTTCCGAGCGTCCCAGGATGAAGGGCAAGAGGTACGAGGCGACCTGGTCTGCCTCCTGCCATACGAGCTTATGGTTCGGCCATTCGTCAACAGATGTCGGGGTGCCCGCAACCTTCAGATAGCTCTCTGCGGCGAAGGGCATGAGATGCAAGCAGCCGATATGGCGGACGATGGCCGTCCCTTCTGCGGGGGGCTCGAGTTGTACGGCCAGGTCACATTCGCCGCCGGCAACATCGCTGCGACTCATGTCGCAGTGGAGATCCACGTCGAGGCCAGGATTTGCGCGCTGGAACTCCACGAGGCGAGGCATGAGCCAGTACGTACCCAGGCCCTCCGTAACGGCCATACGGATTCGCTCGCGTTCGCCGGCGGAAGGACGAACTGCCTCCGCGCTCTGCCGTGTCAGCCGCATCTCTCGGGCGGTGAGGAGCAGCTTCTCGCCGACCCGCGTCAATCGCAATCCGGAGGGGCCGCGCTGGGCGATGACTTCGCTCAGCTTGTCCTCGATTCGCTGCAGCCGGCGGCGGATCGTCCCGACGGCGCGGCCGGTCTTCGACGCACCAGCCCGCAGGCTGCCCGCCTCGACCACGTCGAGAAAAAGCTCCAGATCGGTCCAGTCGACGAGCTTGAGCTTTTCCTGAAAGGACTTGTTACCGGAAGAGGAGCGTGTCTCGGATCGGCGATTGCCAACTTTGGCCGATGGGATGGGTATCTTTCTAGCGTTTCGCGCTTTCTTGGACGTGGGCAAACCGCTCTCTCCTCTATTTCGGATCACAGCAGAATCCGCTGCAAGAGAGTTCATGCGATCTTTCAAAATCAATAATAAGTTCGGTCAATCCGGATGTTTCTGTTTGGGTCAACGTTTGCGAGGAGATCCGGAACCCGGATGTGTCAGTCATTCCCTGGCGCCGTGACATTTAGGCACATCGATGGCGGGGTGCGTCAAAAGTGAACCCGCCATAGCGAAAGATGACCTCGCCTCAAGGTAAGCAGATGTAGGTATTTGGGTAACCCTTTCAGTCACGAAGGGGGATGCATGTACCGGGCGAACATACAAACCGCGGCGATCGACGGCTTCCACACGATGGCATTTTCCGAGCGTGTCCAGAGGCTATGTGCTGCTGGTGATAGGACAATTCCCGTGACGCGGGCGGCGAGTTTGGATGAAGCACTTGCCGCATTGGCTTTTGCGAGGCGCCAACTCAGGGGCTTGGTACCCAACGATGTCGCTGCGGCCGCTATCGCGCATAACCGGGAGATTTTTCATATCGTGGGGGAGCAGGACGAACGATCAGATCGACCGGCGTTCCTCGCGTATCTCCCTCTAAATCGGCAGGGAGCTTCGGCGCTTGTAAACCGACAGTTCAGCGGAATGGAGCCGGACCTGACGATGGTCTGCCGAGCTGATGAACGGCCCCACGCAATCTACATCTGGCTGATGTTCGCCCCCGGCACGCTGACGCCGACGCTCCGTGCGCTGGCTCCCCTTCTCGGGCGCCTCGCGCCGGAAGGTTGTCCGCTTTTTACGCGAGGAGTGACTGGACATATGTCTCGTCTATTCCCTGCCTTGGGTTTCATTGAAGCGCGCCACGTCTACCCAAATGCTGCAGCGGATCTGCTGGCCTTGTCCCCCCGTTCGGGGTTTCCGCTCTTTGAGAACGAACTGGTTGCACGACCTGCCGGCGCGATCACGGTGCGCGTAGCGCGCACGATGGAAGACATTCTGAAATGCTTTACGGTCCGGTCGGCGACTTACATGGCGGAACAGGATTGCCCGTTCGACGAGGAGTTCGACGGAAATGATTTTTGCGCGACACATTTCCTCGGCGAGATCGATGGTGAACCGGCGGGCTGTATTAGGGTGCGCTATTTCGCGGACTTCGTAAAACTGGAACGTCTCGCTGTGCGGCATGAATTCCGGAACTCGAGGTTGTCTTTTCGCCTCGTCAGGGAGGCGATTAGCTATTGCCGTCGCAAAGGATATCGCCGCGCCTACGGTCATTCTCGCAGCGACCTGGTCCGCTTCTGGGGTATATTCGGTTTCAGGGCAATTGCGGACCGACCGCGCTTCACCTTCTCCGAGGTCGAATATGTCGAGCTCGAGGCGAGCCTCGCGGCGACGGAGGATCGGCTCGCCATTGGTGCCGACCCCTACATACTGATCCGTCCGGAGGGAGATTGGGATCGGCCTGGTCCGCTGGACCGATCGTCATCGCGGCCCGCATCCATCGGGTCGCGCAGGCGCAATCGCGGACCGTCTGTCGAGCGCATGGCGCAGAACCTTACATCCTCCTCCACGGCGGGTGCATAATGTCAGGGTCGGAGAGGCAGCGGGACCGCTGGGCGCCAGTTCCCGACATAGAGGACCCGGGCGTCGCATGCGGTTGCGCAGGCGGTCTCGCGCGAGACGTGTCGGCAGATCCGGAGTGCGCTCTGCCCGGTGCCCGGCTGGCACATTGGGCGCTGATGGCCCGGCGCTTACGGGAAGAGGTGATCGGCAGTGATCTCTTCTCCGACCCCGCATGGGACATCCTGCTGGATCTTTATGCCGCGCTTGGACGCGGTGTATGCGTGAAAGCCAGCAGCGTCTCGCTGATTGCTGGCGTGCCCCCAAGCACGGGCCGCCGCTGGGTGAGCAAGCTCATTGATCTTGGCCTCATTGAGCGCGCGAAAGGGCAGCCGGATCAGCGCTTCACCTATCTCGGGCTCAGTGCGAAGGGACGGGAGATCATGGAAGTCTTCATGGACCGCCTGGCAGGTAAAGGCATGCCACCCTGTTGCATCGCTAGATTAGGCTGTCCTTATCGCTCGAGCGACCAGGCCGTGGGATGAACGGCTAAATGGCCGCAGGGCGTGCCTCTTGGTTTGGCGCGATTGACGGCCCGCTGAAGGCTACTCCGTCGTCGACGCCGCAGTCTATGTCGTCGAGCAGATCCAGTCCCTCGTCCAGCCGCCGGATGAATCCAACGGATGCACTGTGTGTCGCGATCCGATGCCATGCTCAGCTTGGCCTCTCATCGGGAATGGCGGGACTCCCGCTCGGGCGCTGCCACTTCGCAGCTTCGCGCAGCGCGCAACATAGGCGTCCTAACCGGCCAAGAATTTGTTCGGAGCGTCTGAAATTCAGGCCCGCGCCCATTGCGGTGATGCGCGCATGGTCACTTGACTTGTCGTGCGGCGGAATGTCGGGAAACCATGGATAGGATTTATTCGTATATATCGAATATATACAGGGCTGCCATGCATCAGCTTACCCAGATCGAACTGTCCAACTGGCTAGCGCTTTATCTCGCCGCAGGCTTGTGCTGCGCGCTCGCCTTCGCGCTCGCCTGTGCCACTGCCGCTATCGAGATTTACCGGGACCGTTCATGGTCGACGATCAAATCCGTCAGATCCGCGGTGCTTTTCATACCTCGGACATGGTGGCGCTGGCAGAAGCTCTATTTGACCTCGACCCCGGTGACTCTCGGTATCGTAAGCTTATTCGCTGCGTCGATGAGGTGGGGCTGATCGCGGCAGTCTGGCCGTGCTGTCTGGAATAGGATGATAGTTCGAGCGGCAGTGCGTCGAACGAGCTCTCCTCTGATCAAAGCCCGAACGCGCGCGACACCATCGGTCCTATCCGATCCTCATTCGCGTCTTTCTGGGAAATGCAAAGTAGGGGTGCTATCTGCTCCATACGCGGATGGGTGGTGGCCTTTGCTGCAAGATAGGCATCGTCCGTCGACCCCATCGCTTCGACCACGAGCTGCCGGATTTCCCCGGTGCTGCGGGAGCGCGCTTCAAGCAGGAAGTCGGGACGACATGAGCCAATGTCGGTGAGCGTGTCGAAAACAGGCTTTTCGAGCACAAGATCGATCTGTCGTCGATCGAAGTCGCGCCGGAGCTGGAGCAGGTCGCGCAGGACGGTGCGCTCAAACTCTGAGTCAACCGGAATGAAACGCCTTCCCGAGAAGATTGGCTGGGCATAGCCTCGAAGCGGGGCATATCCGTGCGCTTCGGGATATTCGCCGGCCACGATGAGGACCAGATAGGGGCCTTTGATCGTGTTGCCCCGCACGGATGGCGATTGCACACGGTTAGCGAGCACAACCGGGTCGCAGCCCGCCACCTGGATTGTCGATCCACGAAATTCCTGGGCGAAGAGCGCGAGAAAAGCCTGCGGAGCATGCGCGCGCGGCCAGCGCCGCGCAAGTTCGCGCAGGCTCGCATAGACCCGTTTGCTGTGGAGCGCCTGTGCGTGGGTCCAGAAGGCGCGACCAAGCTCCATTCCCGGCGCGATCTCGACCCGCTTGGCCGCCTTGGTCAGACATCGAAACTCATCGCCGATAGAGTGGTCAGGCGCCTCGTGCGAGAGGGGCATCGTGCGATTGAGGCCCGCGATATGGATGAGGCGCCAGAGAAGGCGGGCCAGACGCGGCACGGAGGCTTGGCGGGTTCGATCGTCGCTGCTCTCTTCTTCTGGTCGTTGTGCCAGCTTCTCCGGCGCGGGCCTCAGCACTTCAAAATAACCCGCGGGGGGATCGGCGGGGCTCTCGGGCGTGCGAACCTCGGTGACCCGGTTTGTCGCCTGGTCGCGAAAGAAGGGGCAATCCGGCAGGTGCTCCGGCCGGTTGGGGCTGGTGAGGCGACGGAGGTAGTAGGTTTCCGCCTCTGATAGGAAGGCTGGAGTGAGGATCGGCGGGGCTGCCTCTGGAGCCAGGCAATCGCAGGCGATCCATTTTTCGCCGAGCCGAGCTTGCTGGACGAGCATTATCCCGGCTTCCTCATCATGCCGGGAGCCCTTGCCGACGTACCACCTCACAAGCGCGTCACGAACGGGGGCGGGAAGTGGAATACGACCAGCGCCTCGGCCATCGCTGTGGCGTGCGATCAACCACATTTACCTGCCCCCCGCGAACAGGGAAGCCTGTCTGAAGCGCCCAACGGTGGATTGACAAGCTGGCATCTGCTGATCTTCCCTTTCCTCAGTTCGCAAAAAGGGAGGTCTTTATGCGTGTGTTTCTCCTGGGCTTGGTTGCGGCGAACCTCGTCTGCTCCGCACAAACGCAGGCCGCGCCGAGAACTGCACAGACCGCGCGGAGCGTGCAGCTCATTGCGATGGGGGCGACAGCAAAGCCAGATCCCGGCCCACCGGCTCCGCCAGACGATCAAGCCGTCGGCGGCGCCCCGCCGGCTGATTTCAAGGTGCATGACCTCAGCCGCCGTTGGGTCGAATTCGAGATGGCCAACAGTTTCGCTGGCGAGAATACCGCTCATCCGCCGTTGCAGGACGAGGACCCGTTCGCGCATGTCGGAGTTGCGCAGCCGGCCGTGCATCCAGCAGAGATGCCACCTTATCCAATGTCCTCGATCCCAGTGCCGATCTGGATGCGCGGAGGACCGGTGTTCGCCTCGGCCGCCTCCAGCTACGTGCCGGGCTGCTACGCGCCCGGCTACAGACCCACAGGCTTTCTCGCCTCCGATGCCGAGATCCGGCGGGCGAACTACTACGGCATGATGAGCAATATCGCCTGCCAATACGGCATTCCCGTGGGACTGTTCGACGCGATGATCATCCGGGAAAGCCGCTATCGGCCTGATGCCTTCTCTCCCAAAAGTGCCTTTGGACTGACGCAGCTGATGCCGGGTACGGCGGTCGCGCTTGGCGTCAACCGTTACAGCGTGGAAGAGAATCTGCGCGGTGGCGCAAAATATCTGCGTCAGCAGCTCGACCGCTTCGGCCACTACCATCTCGCGCTCGCCGCCTACAATGCTGGTCCGGGACGGGTTCGGAATGGACTGGTGCCTCGGATCACCGAAACGCAGGCCTATGTGGATAATGTGCTGCTGAACTGGTCTCGTCTGAGCGGCATCAACCGGCCGGTGACGGTCGTTCCACGGGTCCGGGGAGCGCCAGCGAGCGCCGATCAACGCGCATTCGGCCGGACCGCGGCAGTTTCCACTTTCTAAGGAGACGAGGGGTTGACGCGCGCGGCCGGCATTCAGGCCGCTTGCGCGAGATGGCTCAGCACCAGAGCTCATCGCGCTGGGTGATTACGGTGCGGCGGCCCATGACGAACGCGACCGCCTTGGCGATATCCTCGATCCATCCGTTGCGGAGGATGGCTGCCCATTCGGGCCGCGCTTCGGTGCCATCGAGGCCGTTCATGGTCTCGAGTGTCTGCACCAATTCCTTGCCTAGGTCTTTGACGATATCGCCAACGAGATTGATGACGCTGTCGTAACGCGCCTTATCCGAGGGATCGAGGTCGCGTAACGCTTCGGTGCGCATGAACGCCTTGAGGATATTCGTTCCCAGCGCCAGCAGGATCGCCTCCAGTTCATCGACTGTCATGGAGAGGCGCTTCTGCGGGGTCTGATGAAGAATGCGGCCCAGCCTTGATTTGCTGATGCCGGTTTTCTCGGCCAGGGAACGATGCCGTGTATCGTTCGCGGCCATCAGGTCGCGGATCAGACGAATATAGTCTGGCTCAAACGAACCGACAGACAGCGATTCCGAGGTTTCCGACATGCAGATCCCCACCACACCTTTCCGGTGGATGAAGAGAACATGACAGATTCTTCATTTGCAAGCCTGCTTGGGGCCAAAATGAGCGGCATTCAAATCACTGAGAGCCGGTCACATCTCGCCTAGTGACGCGGGCTGCTCGGCGGAATGGCAATTCTGGCCGGTATCACCCGTTCCAGGTCCATTTTTGCCAGCACCCGCGCCGCTTTCTGTTCGACGACATAGTCGAAGAGCAACACGGAGAGGGCATCGCCGACGGTGAGATCGGCGTCGAGTTCCCTGCTGAGAAGGTCTTTAACGTCATCCAGGCAGTCAGCGCTGGTCTGTGAAATTTGAAGTTCGATGCGGATCTCGCCTTGGGTTGGAATTGCGACCAGATGCTCTTTCAGGGTGGTCATGTCGCGATCTCGGATTCGCGAAAGGCTTCCGATCCGAGCCTCCAGGAGGCGCTCAAGGGTTTGGTAGGACTTTGTCTCGTTGGATCTGAGCCGGAGACTTTCCGTGGTCAGGCGAAAAAGATGCTCGGAAATGTCGAGCGTGCAGCCTGGAATGTCAGCGCCGATCGTGCCCACGTCTTGATTAGCCTCGTATCGAAAGGGCCCGTTGATCGTCGGGCGCTGCGGAGGGTTAATGAAACGATAATGGTTAACATTTTACGAGTCCGCCCTGCGAATCTATCGCCGTTACGTCGCTTTCGCAATTCTGAGGCAGTGTGCCCTAGAGCGCGGGCGAGGCGTCCCAAATCTGGGGCAGTATGGCCTGAAACCGGGGCGCGGTGTCCCGCTAAGGCGATCGCTCGTCAGCTAAGCATACAAAATTTTACGATTCGCAAACGGTCGGATCGACGTTCGGTTGCACAGCCGCGAGCCGATTGGTCACCCTTTGCTTGGGCGCGGTTCCGTCGCGTCTCCAACCGAAGGAAATCCACATGCAGTCTGTCCTCAAAAAGAGCGGACACGCGGAGCTGGCGATCCTCGCCCTCGCCGTGCTTCTGTTCGCATTCCTCTTCTTCGCAGGCCCCGCATTCGCCGGTGCCGACACGACGTTCAACACCGCGCTGACCAAGTTCACCGACTTCCTCGAAGGGTCCGGCGGCAAGATCATCACCGTGCTCAGCCTGGCCGGCGGCATCGTGGCGCTCGCATCGGGCCGGTTCTCGATGGGCCAGATCGCCATTCCGGTCGGTGTCGGTGTGGGCGCCGGTACCGGCATTCCGATCGTCACCTCCACCGTGACCGCAACGATCTGAACCGATCCTAGGCCCCGCGCGGAGTAGCAGCTCCGCCGGGGCGCAAGGAGGGGGTGGTGCAATGGCCGCAGACAAGTACGTCATTCCAACTCATCTCGATGATCCCGAGCTGATCGGGCTGTGGACCCTCGATGAGTTCCTGGCGATGGTTATTCCGTTCGTCTGGGGGATCCTGTCTCAGCACATCCTCATCGGCATGCTTCTTTCGGGTGCGGGCTGGTGGGGTCTCAGAAAAGCTAAGGCGGGCCGGGCGACATCTTGGCTGCTTCACCTGGCCTATTGGCATCTGCCGGCCGGTTTCACCGGTCTCAGAGCCACGCCACCCTCATATCTTCGACTGATGGCGGGGTGATATGGAACTTTCCTACAGCCATACGAACAGCCAGCGTATCCTGCGCCAGCGTAACATCCTGGCCGTCGCTGCGGCCGCGCTTGGCGTGCTCACCCTGCTGCTGTTCACAGTCAGCCTGTCACGCGATCGGGAGGTCGTGCTGCAGCCGGTGCTGCGATCTTCGCTGACAATCAGCTCCGCTGGCGTCAGCCACGAATATCTCGAGATGATCACACGCGACACGGTCGTGCTGACGCTCGACCGCAGCCCGCAGAATCTCGAATATTGGATGAATGCGGTACTCGATATTGCGAGCCCGCGAACGCAGGGCAAGATCAAGGCCGATCTGCTCAAGATCGTCAGTGAGCAGCGGGGCTCGTCGATTTCGCAGTTTTTCACGATCCAGAAGATGGAGATCGACACCAAGAACCTCCGTTCGGAGGTGACCGGCGAGCTTCACACGATCGTCGGGGACAAGGTCATCTCCAACGAGAACCGCACCTTCCGCTACGACTGGGAATATTCCGGCCTGTCGCTGAAGCTGGTCGGGTTTGGAATGGTGAAGACCGGCGCCGCCAAAGACCAACAGGGGAGCGACCAATGATGCCGGTCTATGCCATCGGGAGTGCCGCCCTCGGCACTGCCTTCCTCACGCGCGTCTATTGCCATGCGAGCCGCTTCATCGGCGCCGGTCTCGTCGCGCTGGCGATCTTCCTGATCGCCGAGCCGGCCTTCGCCGATCAGACGATCATGGCGAGCGACAGCGCCCAGGTCGATTGCACCGCGTCGGCCAAGGATCTCACCCGCATCAGCCTCGTCGAGGACGAATTCGCGAGCGTGTCGAAGATCTCGACCGGCAATCCGCAGGACGACTTCTCGGTCGTCAACGAGCCGGTGCGCGGCGACATCTATCTCTCGGTACCCGATGGCTTCGGGCGTCCCGCGCTCTCCTTCTTCGCGACAAGCAAGCGCGGCTATGTCTACAAGTTCGTCTGCCGCATCAGCGGCGACCAGGCCGCCCAGGTGTTCGTGTCGAACCCGGCGATCGCAAACGAGCGGGCCGCGGAGAACGGTCCCACGAACCAGCTTGGTCCGCAGGATGCGGCGGTCGAACTTGTCCAGGCGATGTACTCCAACGCCGTCGCGGACGGATATGAGATGCGCCAGCGCACTCTTCGCCCGGTCTATGTCGGGACTCTCAAGGTCCAGATGATCGCCGAGTATCGGGGGTCAGAGCTGACCGGCAGGGTTCTCCGGATCGAGAACAAGGGCGACCAGAGCGTCGAGCTCACCGAGAGCATGATCGCTCCATCGAGCGCGCTCGCCGTGTCGATCGCCGACAGCAAGCTGGCGCCGGGCACGGTCACCACGGCCTATCTCGTCTCGCAGAATGGCCCCAGCCCGCTGGCTGGCCAAAACACTCTCACGGGAAGGTGAGGACATGGCTCTTTCCGACATCCTGAACCGCAAGCGCCGCCCGCTCGATGATGGCTCCGAAGAGGGCGTCTCCCCGGTCGCCGGAGACCTTGGCGGCAATGACGCGGTTCGCCGCCGTCAACGCCTGCTCCTGGCCGGCGCTGCGGGCGTGGGTCTCATCATCTCCTCTTTCTGGATTTTCGGCGGTGACGACAACAAGTCCAAGCTCGCCGATGATAGCGTCAGCGAGGTCAACGTCTCGACCAAGGATCTCGTCAACCGCAATCTCTCCCAGCAGGAGTGGATGGCGCTTTCCGAGAATCGCTTCCAGTCCACCGAGAACCAGCTCAAGTCGATCGACGGTCAGAACCACCGGCTCGAGATGCTGACGGCGCAGGTCGAGGCCCTGAAAGGCCAGAACCAGGCGATGCAGGCCGATGGTCAGCGCGTGCTGTCAGCCTATCAGGCCGAGAACGAACAGCTGCGTCGGCAAGTTGCGGACCGGCGCGCGGCGCAGGCGCCGACGCCAGGGCCCTCAGCGATGTACGGCCCCAATGGACCGCAGGCCTATCAGCGTCCCGACGGACAGGGCAGCGCACAGGGGGCCGCTCCGGTTGCCTCGCCCGCCGAGGTGAAGCTCGTCAATTTCACCACGGCCGACAGCGGAAACGCTTCGCGGGTCGCCAAGGGCAACACTGTCTCCGCCGACAGCGTCAACTATCTGCCGCCCAACAGCTTCGCGCGCGCGAAGGTCATCGTCGGCGTCGATGCCAGCGCCGGGGTCAATAGCCAGAGCGATCCCTTGCCAGTGGTGCTGCGCGTCACGGGCCCGGCGCGCTCGGTCTACCAGAATGGCCGCCTGCTCACGACGAAGATCGAGGGGTGCCTCATCAACGGCGCAGCCCGTGGCGATCTCTCGAGCGAGAAGGTCTACGTCAAGCTCCAGAAGATGACGTGCCCGCAACCCGGGGGCCGCTATGCCGTGTCCGAGGTCAAGGGCTTCATCGCCTTCGGCGGCAAGACGGGCGTGCGCGGCCGAGTGGTCTCGCGCGAAGGATCGCTCGTGACGCAGGCCTTCCTGGCAGGTCTGGCCGGCGGGTTCGGTCGCGGCTTCTCCGCCAACGCCAACTCCGTCTTCCAGGGCACCAATATCACCACCAACGGCCAGCGCCAGAAGCTCTCGACCGGCGACATCCTGGAAGGCGGTTTTGGCGAAGGCGTCGCCCAGACCGGCGACATGGTCTCCAAATATCTGATCGAGCGCGCCGAGCAGTACCAGCCGGTGATCGAGATGCCGACCGGCATCGACGTCGAAATCGTTTTCCTGGAGGGTGTCTATGTCCGCAATTGACCGCATACGCACGCTGGCGCGTCCATCGCGCCTGGTCCTCACCACGCTTCTTGGGCTCAGCGTTGCCGGTATCGCGCTTGCGGCCGACACCAACAGCCCGGAAGATCGGGTCCGGCTGCTGCTGAAGACGCGGTTGCCCAAGACGCCGGTCACCGCGATCGATTGCGGGAAGATCAGTGGCCTGTGCGAAGTCACCGCAGGGGCCAATCTGTTCTACGTGGACACCGGGGCGCGCTTCCTCGTCATCGGGCGTGTCTATGACATGCAGACCCGGCAGGACATCACCGCCGCCCGGCTGCTCGAAATGAACCCCGACATGCTGGTTGGGGCAGCCGCCAAGGCGAATGCCACCGCAAATGCCGGCGGGGACGACGAGTCCGCCCAGCTTGCGGCGGCGACACCGGGCCGCACCGAGAAGCTTGCGCGGCCAGAGGTGCCGCAGAAGCTTTCGCTGGCTGAACTGCCGCGCGAGGGTGCGATCGTTTGGGGCAACCCTTCGGGCCAGACCGTCACGATCTTCACGGACTTTCGCTGCGGCTACTGCCGGGCGCTCACGAGCGTGCTCAAGGACATGAACGTCCGGGTCGTCGAGCGGCCGATCTCGGTGCTCGGAAGCCGCGACGTCGCCGATCGCGTCTACTGCGCGAAGAACCGCGAGGCCGCGCTCCATGCGGCCTATGCTGGCGAGGATCTGAAGGCGGGTCCGTCCTGCGACACGTCGGGTCTCGACGCCAACGAGGCCTTCGCCCACCGCCATGGTCTGAGTGGCACGCCCGTCATCGTTCGCGGCGACGGCGCGGTCATCGAGGGGTTCCGGCCGCGGGCCTTCCTCGAGAACTGGCTCAAGGGAGGGCAGTCGTGAGCCGGCGGCCTGCCATGCAGTCCAGGCACAGGCGGCAGCGCCTTTGTCTCACCGCTGGGCTTGGCTTCACCAGCCTTCTCGCGCTGAGCAGCTGCGCCAGTTTCGGAGGTAATGTGCGCGGGAGTTTCTCCTGCGCGGCGCCGGACGGCATTTGCGCGCCGAGCTCGACGATCGACGATCGGGCGCTTGCACTCATTTCGGCAGACCCTTCGGACGGTGATGCCATGCCCACCGGCAATATACGGCAGCCGATGCGCGGCCGGACCAACCGGGCGCAGGTCGGCCATCCGGCGCGCCTGGCATCGGCGGACGCCGGACGCACCCAGGAGAAGGTCCTGAGGATCGTCTTCCAGCCCTATATCGACGAGCGCGGGCGGCTTCATGAAGCGAGTGCGGTCCATGCGGTGGTCGCGCGCGGCGAATGGCAGCAGCAGGCGCTGACGGAGGTGGCCGTGCCGCCGCGGCGATCTGCCGCCGCACAGGGCTTGACGGAATCGCTGGCTGACGCGGTCGACCGCGTCGACCCGCCGCTGGACAGTTTTGCGCTTTCCGATCCCGACGCCCCGGGTCCGGCGGCGGTGGCAGCCGCGCGGGCGCGCAAGCCCGATGCGGTCCCAGATCCGGTCAGTGCGATCAAGGCGGATGTCCGCGCGCGTCTCGCTCCCAAGGCGCAAGCGGCATCCCGCCCGGGAACGGCGGCGGCTTTGAGCCACACACCGTCGGCTGCCGCCTCGCCGGTGCTCCAACCCCCCTCCGGAGCATCGACGGGCGGCAGTCCCCAGGCGAAGGCATCTCCGACCCCAGCGCCAGTCCCGGCGAGCGGAACCGGCGCCGCCGCCGTTGCCCACGTCAAGGCCGATCCCCGTTACCAGGAGGTCGCGACCGGGGCCGCGAAGGGCGCGCGGGATGCCGCCGCCGCGCAGTCGGGAGTGCAGGCCGCACCCGCCGCGATCGCTCCGACCGTGAAGGCCGCGAACTTCCCCGCTGCCGTCCAGGAGGATAAGTGAGATGGCGGGGGGCGTCTTCGAAAGCCTGCTTGCCGGGATACTTGGCGACGCCAAGCGGCCTGACGCCGAACGGCCGGAACTCGGTGTCCCGATGCTCGCGCACTGGCTGCCCTATCGAAGCTATGATCCCAAAACCGGGATCTTTTACAACAGCGCCTCTCGGGGTTTCGTGATCGAGGCGGCGCCGCTCGTTGGTGCTGATGAGCGGACGGGTGAGATCCTCACGCAATTCCTGTCGGAAGCGATCCCCGCGCCCGGCTGCCTGCAGTTCCACCAATGGATGAGCCCGCGGATCGGCGAGCGTCTCTCGAAATGGTATCTGCCGCGCTATTCGGCACGCGGCGTCTACGAGCGGATGGCCAAGCACCGGGTCGATTTCCTGACCGACGGGGTCTGGAAATCGTTGTCGGCCGATGCGCCCTTTTCGTTGCGCAACCACCGGGTCGCGATCTCCTATTCGACGCCCGAAACCTCGAGCGTCACGACCGAGGAGATCGTGGCGGTCATGGACGGCCTCATCTCGGCGCTGGCGTCGATCAACGTCTCGGCCCGTAAGATGGACCCGCCGGCGCTGATCGCCTGGATCGACGACATCACCTCGCCCACGACCGCGGCCGGCGAGGATGTCGTCAGCTACAATCCGCTTGATCCCATCGCCGACCAGGCCATCCGCCGCGACGTCGAGCTGCATGTCGAGCCCGACCGCATGCTGCTGCGGACCGAGCGCTTCCGCCCCACCGGCAAGACGATCGACGAAGCACCGGAGATCGGCGAGATCCTGCCCGACGTTTTCGACGTCCGCTCCTTTTCGGTCCGCAACCTGCCGGCGCGCTGGGCGCCTTGGGACGTCGCGCGCCTGATCGGCGACATGTTCACCGATAAGCTGCGGATGCCCTGTCCGATCGCGACCAACCTCTGCGTCGAATTTCCCGACCCGATGGCCGCGAGCAACAAGGCGAGCTTCAAGTTCATGCGAACGACGAGCCTCGCCGATTCCAAGTCCTCGCGTTTCCTCCCGCAGCTCAAGGACCAGAGCCAGGAATGGCGCTATGTGAATGACGAAATCCGCCAGGGCCGCAAGCTCGTCCGCGTATTCTTCAGCGTCACTTCCTTCTCGCCCAAGGGCAGGGGCGATGCCAACGAGCGGGTGCTGAAGTCGGTCTACGGGGCTGCGGGCTGGGACCTTCTCGACGATCGATATCTGCAGATCATGGGGCTGCTCTGCGCGATGCCCATGACGATGGCGAAAGGGCTTTCGCGCGACCTCGAGCGCATGAAAAGGATGCGCACGTTGCTGACCACGACGGCCGCCAATCTCGCGCCGATCCAGGGTGAGTTTCTGGGGAGCCAGGTTCCGCATCTGATGCTGATCGGGCGGCGCGGCCAGCCCTATTTCTGGAGTCCCTTCGAGAACAAGGCGGGCAACCATAATGTCGCCGTCGTCGGCAAGTCCGGGTCGGGCAAGTCGGTGACGCTCCAGGAACTGTGCGCGTCGCTGTGCGGCGCCGGCGCGCGTGTCGTCGTGATCGACGATGGCCGCTCGTTCGAGCACTCGGCCAAGCTGCAGGGCGGCGCCTTCGTCGAGTTCACCATGTC
>ERZ1292632.1150-Hain-H43-01um-R2-1150-length-26988-cov-57_pt1 | contig 26988 bp, 29 predicted proteins | sample MGYA00564407_ERZ1292632 | MGnify/ENA primary metagenome ERZ1292632 (study PRJEB36523, sample SAMEA6512637) | groundwater metagenome | collected 2019-01-08 | study: AquaDiva: Metagenomics assemblies of 32 groundwater samples | reverse complement strand
GGCGAAATGCTCGGGCTGAGCGAGGGCGAGAGGGACGCGGATGGCGAAACGCTGGGCGAGATTGACGGGCTTATGGATGGCGAAATGCTCGGGCTAAGCGAGGGCGAGAGAGACGCGCTTGGCGAAACGCTTGGCGAGATTGACGGACTTATAGACGGCGAGATGCTAGGGCTGATTGAGGGTGAGAGAGACGCGCTTGGCGAGACGCTGGGCGAGATCGACGGACTTATTGAGGGCGAGAAAGAAGAACCAGTTGTTGCACTATCATCCGTAAATGTTGTTGAGCCATCTATCCCGTCACAATGTAGAAGTAGGACATTTGATGCAGAATATCCGTAGGCCGCGGTCGGCGGAGTAAAATCTCCAGTCCATCTTACGACTCCTTTTGTCATTATGACCTCATCAAGCCAGCCATTAAAAGGTCCGACTCCCGTGGTTTGTTTCCCTAAAACGAGGTCAGTGCTCGCATCATTCCAATATGCCCCGGTGCCGCTTGCCCCTTCAACTCCATCTACATATATTTTAGTAGTGCTGGTGCTATTTGTTCTTGTAACAGCTACATGTTGCCATGTGCTTAATGACAATAAACCATTACCAGTTTTAAGTTCGCTTGATCCGTGTTTACCGATGGCGACAGAACCTCTTGCATCCGCTACCCCATAAATATAAATATGCCAATTAGCGTCATTATTAACGGCATGTTGGCCTATAATTTGACCGGCTACCGAAGGCCAAGCATTTATGTATATCCAAAAATCAATGGTTCCGTCAGAAGCAGAAAAATCAAAATCGGCGCTATCGGGAGTGGAAACATAATCACCAGAAGCCCCCGGAAACAAGCCAGAAGCTCCCCCGAATTTTGATTGTGCCGTGTCAATTTGAGCATTGCCAGCGGCGGTCATTGTTTTTTGTGCCATATTATTCTATCTTATCTAAATTCTCTTGACTCCACCCCGGCACTGGCCAGAATTTTTTTACCAACCAAGAAACGGGATAGATCTGTTTTGGCCAATTATTGTTAAAAAATAAATTCCATGTTTTATTCTTCGTATTAGCCACCTCATTTCCCGGCTGGGGATAGGGAAATCCGAAGTCGCCGCCTTGAGTCCTGAACATATGCGCATACCATGTCTTATGATTAATTATAACACGCCCGCCGGAAAGCCACGTTTTACAGGCCACTTCAATTCCCTGATTTCCCCACGAACCCAATGATTCGTCGCAAATATCAAGTTCCCAGTATTTTTCCCGGGTGCACATAAAGCAAGATCCCTGAAGACTCATAGATTCGGTTAGTCCAGTTTCTTCTAATGCCTTTTTATATTTCGGCCTTATTGTATAATCATTGAAATACTTAAAATGCGGTTCAGAATCAAAAGAATAAGAATTACTATGCGTGCCGCGCCTCGGCTTCCAGATCATCTTCCGTTCAAACTTTGTATTATCGCAATTCTCATTTGTAACCAATTTTTTCTCTTGAATTTTCATGCACCTTATCGGAGTCGGACCCTGATACCATTCCAATCCGCATTTTAAGCATTTCCAATTGAACGCATGAAGATTGCGCATTATGGGAACAACAGTCCAGTTGTCCTGCATGTTTTCGATCAATTTGCGGTCAAATCCCTTGTCAAAAAGACAATGAGCGTCAACTTTCATGACATATTTAGCCTGACTTAATTTACAGGCAAGATTGGTCGCGGCGCGCTGGCCGATGGCTTCCGACAAATAAATAACGTTTACCCGGTCGTTCTGAGGCAATGGCGGATCAGCCCATTGGCCGTCAAGAACCACGATCACTTCCGTATCGGCTTCGATGTTGTTTAAAATATCCTCAACCGTTTTGGCGAGGAACATTTCATTGCGCGCGGGAATTAAGATTGATAAGTCCATGGTTTTTAAATATTTTTATTAATTTATCCGAAAGGATAATTTTATTTAATTTATTTTTTCCATAAACGCAGACTGCCATATTATCATTTTGATCGTCTACTGGCCTTACATCAAACGGATGAAAATGAATAACTTTTATCGGTTTGGTTGCCACTTCGTAGGTTCTGTCAAAATTCCGTTTCCTTGTCGCAAAGTTATATCTGACATCCATTCTTTTCATCCTTTGATTAATATGATGCGCATTCGTTCTTACCATCATAAGCAGGGATATTTCTTCGTTGCATACGCGCTTGTAAGTTATCCTTTTCATATACTCAAAAATATCCTTTGCGTTTTCATTAAAAAACACACTGCCGGTGCTTAATCTTCCGTTATGAGCATCATTATAAGTAGTTACGCCGTATTCCGAAATTCCCAGATCGTAATTGTCCAATCCCAATTCTTCTTCGGTTATCGGTTCCAATTGAAAGGCGTCAAAATCATGGAACCAGAACATTTCATCATTAATTATTCCCATTTCGATCAGAGTTATAATAGCGTTGATCTTGGTCGCCGTAGGTTTTATGTCGCAGAAATTTTCATCGCCGATCACCAGCGCCTTGACACCCTTATATTCGTAATCAAAATTAGTAACAAGGACGATATCTTCTTTTTTCCAACCCAACTCCAGACTGTTATCGATCTGGATCTTGGCGAGGATCGGCGTTTCATGTTGCCAGAACTTGACGGTTGGGTTTTCAAATGACTTAATTGGATTCAAATATATCAGTAGATTTTTCATAGAATTTTGCCAAACTTATCCAATGGGTAAAAGCTGCTCACCACGCTTGTGAATGGTCGGCACTCTTCCCAATCGAAACGATACTTAAATATTTTCCACACTTCTTCGTAACCGTAAATCTTGTATGTTTGCGGGCTGGTATCGTGCAGTACGATAAAATCAGCAGAGTCCTTGAAACGAATCGCATCGTACCCTCTCCTAGAGCCAGCGACTATGTTGTCTTTTTTTGTCCCTCCGTGATCGATAAACACAACCCCGCGATGGGTTTCGGAATCTACTTCATCCCAGTCTTTTACTAATTTTATTGAGTGCGTTCTACTTACAAACTGTTTCTCGAAAAGATAGTAATCATCATTGTCTTCATAAGTGATAAGCCGCCGTCCTTTGTTCTTACAATACCAATGAAGCAAAGGAGTACTGAAGACCCCACCACCCAATTCAAGCACATCGCCATCACTAGCATCAAGAACTTTCAAAAGAAGAGCATTGTGAGTAGAAAATGCCTTAGGTAAATGTCTGAATATTTCGTGGAATTTCATATAAAATGTTTTCTTAATTCTTCGGCGCGACCCCATTTCGGAATATCAAAAGCTCGAACCGGCCAAGCTTTTTTATGATGTCTCCGCTCGAGATCATCGACGGAAAAATCATGATTAAAACCGACATATGGCAAGCTGCAATAAAAAGTTTCTTGTACATATCCGTCGTTATGGGAACCAACTTCTTTCACCAGACCTTCCGGTATTCCATTGGGATATCTTGCAAATTTTTCTTCCAATGCTTTGATCAAAAGTTCTCTCGGCGCGATCATCCCGGAATTAGCCCCGGTCGGTTTGTGAAAATAAAAAGGATCGCCCCAAGTGAATATTACCCATCGGTTCAGATCGTAAGCAATTTTATCCATAGGAGGACGATGCTCAAAATGTTCTTTAGGATAAAGAGTATCGTCTTCGGCAATGGTGACGAATGGTGTTGTTGCCAATTTAGCGCCCCGTAGAATTTGCCAATAAACATTTGAGGTGCTATATCCGGTTTGCAGGATGTTTTTTCCCCAATTCAATGGTTCTCTCGAAATGGTAATCAAAGATGTGTCACCAATCGCTTCGAGTAGCATTTTCTTATGAAACTCGGCCCATTGCTTTGGCACCAAATTCGGAGTCAGCATAATTACAGTTAGATCTTCCATATTTTTAAAATTTCATTATAATAATCTTCCCATTGTTCAAGTGAATATTTCCAGCATGCCTCGTTGTTAGACGGATTTTCCAGAGTGCCGTTATTATGCGTGCGCGGGAAAGACCTGTGTTTGTGCGCATGCCAAGTATTTTTATCAACCATCAGTTTCCCTCCGGCCTTCCAAGTCTTGAATACCATCTCATGCGAGTCCTGATAATGCGGGCCGTAACCTTCGGTTTGCAATTCTCCTATCACCTCGTCCCACCACTTGCGGGGCATGAACCAGCAGGATCCTTGCATAGCCATGGTTTCTTGGATGGGTTGAGAATCGTTCCCCGGCGCTTCAACGCCGGCAAATTTACGGACTCCATTGCTGACATTCTGAATTTTCAACTTCATAAAATCCACCGGCGGAATATCCTTCATAATCTCCCACTTAACCGGATCAAGGGCATATCTTCTGGGCGTAACGATCCAATTCGGTTCGCAGGTCTCGGTCAGTATCTTATCAAAACCCTGCCCGAACATTTGATGTTCGTCTGCCCGCATGATGAATTCTCCTTTTGAAACCAAAACTCCTGCGTTGATCGCGCCTCTCATGCCCCGGTTCCTGCCAAGATGAACTATCTTGATCCGGGGATCGTCTTTAATCGGTATCTTGGGCCAATAACCGTCCAGCACCGGCACGATCTCAATTTCTCCTTCCGCTTTAAGCAGAATGTCATCGATCGTTTTATGAAGAAGAGGATCTTTATATGATGGGATTATTATTGAAAGCATAATTAAATTACATCAGTTTTCCTGATGAGATAATTCTGATCATCATCAGAATTTTCCATGGAAACGGAAATTTACCCTAGGAGAGAACCAAATATGCGACGTTGGCGGCGCCAATGACCTTAACGTGCATGCCTTTGGTAAATTTGTGTTCAACCGGAAAGTGATATGATCTTTTCGGGGCCGCGCTGGGCGCTACCGCGTAAAGCACAACTTCTCCGGACGCGTTTCCGTCTCTGATCTTAATTGTAAGATTCTCGGCCGATGGAGTAACCAAAACTCCTCTCAACGTCGCCTGTTGCGAAGTCGGGATGACCTGTTTTCCAACGGTACCGCTTACGGTAACTTCTAAAAGCATAAATTAAAAATTAAACTTTTTTAGTGATAATTTGACGATAAACCTCAAATATGTTTTTTACATTATCTTGGATCCAATATCGACCAACCCACTCTCGATTGGATCGGACAATATCCTCTCGTTTTTTATGATCGTCAATTAAACTCTTAATCGCATTATACCATTCATCAAATGTGCGCGCCAATAAGACTTGTGCACCATCATCGACCGCCTCCCGATAAGCCACTACCGGAGAAGCAACGGTTGGCAGACCAACAGCGGAATATTCCTTGATCTTCAAATCGGATTTGCAGTTTCCAAAAGAATTATCGATCACCGGCGCTATGCCGATATCCCATCCCAAAGACGCCAAAATCAAAGGATATTGCTGGAGTGATTCGCCCGGATGATGATGTAATTCGCCTTCATAACCGCACTTGATACAAGAATCATTTTGAACATTTAATTTGAATACTCCGGCCAATTCCTGCCGGGTCATGCCCAATGTTTCAAAAATAACCTTGCCGTCGTATTCCTTGACTATTTTCTCAATTACTTTTGAAACCATAAAGAGATCATCCGCGTGCGCGTTCCCACCCATCCAGCCGATCCTGATCTTGCCATCCGGCCGCTTTACGACCGGATTGGACCAAGTTTCTTTATCCAAATAATTCGGGACGACAAAGATTGTCGCGTTATACGGGAAATATTCTCTGGCAAGTTGGGGTGTCGAAACCTGTAAAGCAATCGCTTGTCGGGCCGTCTCCATGGCGCGATAAGTAAAAAGCGTGCCCGGATTCCACGCCGGATAACCGCCAAGATTTCTAGGAGAAATATGATGAACGAAATCATCAAATTCCACTACAAACGGGATCTTATTTTCCAAACATAATTGAGCAATATTCGTTCCATTGGTACTTCCCAATTCCTGCAAGATAACGAGGTCGGCACTTAAAAGTTGTTCCATCGTGGGTGTGCGCAGGACATATTCGGCGTCGGCAAGACCGGAACGCTTTAAATATTGAGCCGGCTGAAAACAACGGAAATGACCGCACCCCCCTGAATCTCTAGCTATAAACAAAATTTTAGGTATTTTATTCATTGATTATTTCAAAAATTAATTCGTACCTTGTTTTCTTAAATTGATCGGGCACGTCGGCATACCAAATTTTTGCGTTAGAATCTTTAAAGCCGGATTTGATCACGAAACTCAAAAGATTATCCTGCGTGAAATACATCGGATGAGAAAAATGTTCATTGAAAAAATCGGCCGGAAAATCTCCGCTAATGAACGATCGTGTTATTAGTTCAAAATCATCCACCACAATATACATTTTGCCTCCCGGCTTCAAGCATGATTTCCAATTGTTCAGCGCGGTCTGGGCCTCGGCCGGAAAGAAATGATCCAATACATGAAAAGAATAGATCGTTTCAACGGATCCCGGCCTGAAGGTCAGATTTTTCAGATCCATAACCAAATCAACCTCCGGCCCGGGTTCGTACCAAACCGTTGTCGCGTCTTTAATTATTCGAGTGTTTGAGAATTGGATTTTCATGTATGTTTCTCTTCCATCTCAGCCATAGGATAATATTTTGCCAAATTTTGATATAACCAACGACTATCAATCTTATAACTACAAAATGTATTTTGATCAAAATCTACATGACGATAAATATTATTTTTGTCAAAATGAAATTTCTCTAATAAAATTTTAGTAACAATAGCGATATTTTGACATATCTTTTTCTCTGAGGGCGGGGCATCCTTGTAATTTCCGACTATCTCGATGCCGATAGATCCCGGATTTCCCTTTGGTCCCGCATGTTTCCCTTGTTTTCGCATATCCGTAAAGAGCCAAATGCCATCAGGAGCGACGAAAATGTGCGGGCCGACCTTCCAGCCCCTTGAGCGGTATAAGTTCCAATAGTGGAGCATTGAGGCCGATCCAGCCCATATTTCCACGGGGGATGAGGTATGATGAAAGACCAATCTATCGATTTTGCGGTTCCACCAACGCCAAGGCAGGTTTTGGACGTATTTCGCAAACGCGTTCGGCGTGAATTTTTTATTAATTATAACCATATTAATTCCGTCCATAGGATTGGGTTTCGAGTGAGAAACCTTGTTTCCTATCGACCCATTTAATTAATCTGTTTCCAAAATCAGATAACATATCTTTTTTAATTGCCTTACCTTTTCTCTTGGCCCATTTTGCGGCATATTTGGGCCACCATCGGATGTAATAATCGCAAGTTTCTTCCCAATGATCGACAGAGAAGCCCTTGCCGTAATGTTTGATATCCCCGTGGATCGGGATCTGTATATCAGGTTCAAGATTCACGATGCGCTGGTCCGGTTGGGTATATGAAAGATAAGGAGAATTTTTGAAAAAGAAAACTATCGTGCGAAATTCGGGACCGATAAATTGTCGTTCTTCATAATTTTTGTCAATATCTTCCGGAGTAATATAAAAATCATAAAGCCGGCAAGCAATCGCTTTCACGTCGGGATTTGAAAACAGATTGAAATCGTCAAAATTATAAAGATGCTCGTCGGCGTCAAAATATGCGAACCAAGTATTGTTATCCGCGAACTGTTGCGCGCGCATAAGGACCGCCTGCCGGGTCAACATGTCGGCCTTTTCCCTGTCAGGATCCCAAAAAGTTCCCTTGATCACTTCCTTGACGTTCGAATGGGCCTCGCAAATTTCAACGGTCCGGTCCTCCGAAACGTCATCATAAACGTAAATTCCTCCGTTGCAAATCAAACTCCAATTATCAAGAGTATCTTTGATAATATGTTCCTCGTTGCGCACCTTGGTCAATCCCACAATTTTCAGATCTTTAGGAATTTGCATTGACTCGCCTGTAAGGTTTTAATACCGGTTCAACCGTTTCCGGTTGCGCGATCAGCCCGCGCGCGGTTTGCACAAATGTTTCAGCCGCGTATGCAACATTATGTTCCGATTTGATGTAATTCGTTACCCAATCAATAGTTTCAGGATTGTAATTCTTGTCTATCTCAGCGATCAATTCTTCCGCAGTCATAAATTTCCCACCCGAATTCCGGCCGGAAAAATTACAAGAGCGAAGTTCATTGATATTTGTCTGATTGATAATACCGCCGGTCCCCCAGCGGCCATTAACGATCGCCAAACGGCCCGCAGTGGCGCCCTCAAGCGCCGACCGGCCCATTCCCATAACCACATCGGCCTCCTCAATAATTTTCATCGTATCAGGCGATAATTGGAAATTCATTCCGATGGCAAGAAGCCGGGCTCCGTAGTGGTCCGCCACCTCTTTTATAAGTTTGGTTTCCGGTTCTTCGATGCCGGCATAATTTGTATTTATCAAAAAGGCCGCGGGTTTTCCCGGAGAGATCGGGCGCTTGGCGGTGAATTTTTCGATATCAATAAAGTTGCGAATTATCATCGCATCAATGGCATAATCCTTTTTAAGAATTTCCTGCACCTCTTCGGAAACGGCAACGAATTGGCCGACCTTGGAATCAACGGCCGGATGTTCGGGAGCCCATAATTGCTTACCGGCCTCATCATTCATAAAATGTATGATACCGTGGATCGTGGAAATAATGGGCGTATTCGGAAACTGGGATCTTAAAAATTCAACGATATGATGGTGGCTGGCAATAATTACGTCGTAACTGTAATCTCTCTTTTCCTCCAGAACGTAAGAAAAAGGTTTCACGCCCAAAGGCGCCATGTTGTTATGGCATTTTATTCCGGCATCTTCCAAATGTTGCGCGATAATACCCAGTTCAGGACTGAAACATTCAACCTCATGACCCATTTTTTTTAACTGGATCGCTAAAGTTTCAGACCACGTTTCACTTCCGGCCAACAGGCTTAAGGTACCGTTCGCGATTAAAATTCTTAACGGTTTCATCTTTTCTTCTATTATATTACAAAACAAAAAGGGGAGTAAATCCCCTTTCTGTTGATAACTTTATGATACCGCTATTAGATCTGGACGTAAGCCGCGTATTTAAGTGCCGCGTTCGCTGCCTGATCGCCGACAACATAAATATTTGTCGAGGTAGCGGCTGATTGAGCGGCAAGATTGATAGAAGGAACTTTAGCCGAAAGCGCCTGATTTTTTGTAAGAAGCGGAACAATTATCACGCTTTTCGGTACAGCTCCTAATCCGTGAGCGATTGCTCTTGTCGCTTGGCCGGAAACTAAGGTACCCGACAAAAATGCGGCTCGCATTTTTGCATTGGTAACTGCGCCGGCACTAAGTTTAGAGGACGTAACTGCCTGCGCCGCTAGTTTGGTGGCATCAACAACCGTCGCTGAAATTGCACCGCGAGTTACTGAACCGGCCTTATATTTCCCGGCAACCAAAGCACTGGTGCCAATTTTAGCTGACGTTACGATAGCGGCGCTAAGTTTGACATTAGTAACCGCAGCGTTGGCAATTTTTGAAGGGGTAACAGATGCGGAAGCGACCAAAGCCGACATACCGCTAGCCAATTTCGCGGAAGTAACCGCGCCATCGCCAATTTTGACCGTTACCACAGCGCCGGTTCCAAGTTTTGCCGAGGTAATCGCTCCAGCGCCAATTTCGCCGGCAACGACCGTAACATCCTGAAGATGGGCGGATGTTACAACGCCCGATTGAATGTTTGCGCCATATATCAACGCGCCCTTTGAAAACGCCGGGATATATGCCGAAACTGCATTTCCTCTTGAGGAAGCCATAATAGTGAGATACTAGCGCTGACAACTACGGCCAAACCGTCCGACTGCCAGCGCTAGTAGATTAAACTCTATTGCTTGAGGTTGAAGTGATAGCAAGCCGCTGAAGCATTGCGCACTTCCATCGTGTATTCGCCCACAATTTGCCAATCCTCCGAATCACCGGTTTTACCCAATTTTTCAAGAGCAAAGGCTCGACCCTTTAACGGCATGATCTTTACTTTGGCGCTGTCAAAGACAACGGCAACATCATTCGGGACCCAGCGATCAACAACGACCCTGAGATTCACGCCAAGATCGGATACGAATTCTTCAACAGTGTAACCCGCTCTTCGGGTATCAAGAGTGCTGCGTCGGAATTCCTGATCGAACGATGAGATCTTCTGCTTTTGCACTCCGCCGACAAGAACGGTATCAGGGAACAAACCGTCATCCCAACATGCCTTGACCATCGTATTCAACACTGAAGGGGTGAGGGTCTCGGCCGTACCGATATTATTGCCGGCTCCAATGAAACCGACAAACTCAATAAGACCGCCCATATTACTATACACAGTCGAAGAAACGTCTCCCAATCTGACACCCATGATCACAGTCCTGTCCAATTCTCTCTTTAATTCTCTCAAACGAAGATCGATCTGATAATCGTCTTCAGCAGAAACTCCGGCATGATCGATCGCGATCGCGGTACCGGTTAGTTTCACGCCTTTCGAGAAGATCTGGGTATAATTATAAACTAACGTTCTGGTCGTGCTTTCATCAGCCGGACCAGCCATACCTTGCGGTCTGGGATTGGCGATTATTTCCCAAGTCGCGCTTGCAACGTGGGTCTGGGCCGACGTACCACCGGCGCCTCTGACAACAGTTGCAGAAGTGCTGGAAACCGCCGTTACCTGCACGACTTCCGTTTTACCGGAAAGCGCGTCTTTTAAGAGAGTGCCAGCGGTAATTTTCGCGCGGGTAAGATGAGAAGCGCTCAATCTCAAAACCGTACCGGTCGTGGTACCAAGCGCCATCTGGTTAGAAGTGCCGCCGGATTGAACAGCAGTCGTGGCATTGAGGGCATCCTCAACCCACTGATGTTTCGTCTGGCTGGCGACCTCCGCAGAGATCCCCATCATCGAAACGAAGTCGGTGTCATCCATAAGAATGGCAGCCAAAACTTCCGAAAGATCTAACTTATAGACCCCGGACTGGTCAAATGACGCAGTTTGGGTCGGATCAACTAAAGCCATGATAGAAAGAAGTTAAATTATACTTTACTCCCTTGTTGTTTCTTGCGGAGAGCATTGCGGAGCACCGCTCTCGAGAGAGCCGATCCGCGCAGGTTAGAAGTTTCCTCCATGCCCGCTGCGGGGGTTTGAGACGGTACGCCGGTGCTGACCACAGGGGGAGTTTCATGACCCTTGGGATTCCCGGGACTAGCGGGAGTTGTCTTCGGGTCAAGCTGAGCGGATGCGGTTTCAAGTCCTACGACTTGTTCGCGCACAAAGTCCTCGATATCCAATAACGCTTCTTCGGCATTATCGGCTTCGCTCAGCATATGCGGACTCTTAAGGATCAGTTCGCGGGTAGATTTCGGAAGAGATTTAAATTCTTCCTTGTCCAAGAGATCTCGGACTCTGCCGCGAATTTCCGCTTGCGTTGCCCGCTTATTCGCGTCGTCCCTTTCAGATTGCAGCCGCGTAATTTCCGCGTTGGCTGGATCGTCGGGATCGACGTTCGCCGGTTGAGAGTTATTGCGCGATTTTTGAAATTTCGCGCGGCTCTCAAACGACCTTACACGAGCCGAGTCGCGTAGGAACTGAGCATGCTCCTTCGCGGATATCGTCACTATTCCTTCTGGTTGTCCCCCTGTTCCCGGCGCAGCCGGAGGGGTAGCAGCCGAAGGAGTGGCTGATACCTGCTCGCGCGTACCGGGGGCGGCCGCTTGCGCGGGGGTGGCCGGATTTGGATTTTCCATATACCTACATTATAGCACCACATCCAATTACTAGGCATGCTGATAAGTGGATAAACGCGCTAAAATGTTTTAATTTATAAACAACTGAACTTCGTTCGCGTTCTTCATATTCTCAACGCTGACCTCAATTTCTTCGCCTAACATGGCCGGCATATTTATCAAAGCGCCCGATTTTTCGGTGCCACCCTTGATCGTGCTTCGGTGCTTGACACGGCCCAGCGCGTCTTTGATTATAACGTCAAATTCCGCGCCGGGTTTATCCGACACGGAATGAAGCCAGCCGATTTTATTCGATTGCATCCGAATCTTGTGGCTGACATCACTGTCTTTTTTGAACTCCAACGGAGCCATTTCTGTCGGTTGAACTGGTATCATAATTTTTATTCTAAAATATAACTTCTAATACCCCAATTAGCGATAACAATATAAATCCACCACGAAAAGACGGCAATACATATCAACCATCTAAATATTTTTTTAGCTGTTTTTATCATTTAGGATATACCTTAGATTCAAATCTTTCTTGTCCAGTCGGGGTTAATTTATCAAAAATTCTTTCCAATTGAGGCGTATCGAATCGATCATACGATTGATTCCCCGGTTCAATATCTTCTCCTCTTGACTCCCATTGTAACACAAGATCGTCCGCCTCGCTATCTTTCCCCATATTTCTTAATTCAGCAACTTTTCTTTTAGCTTGACTAAGTTGATATTGATAACTTAAAATTTCTGCCTTAGCTTTTCTGGAATCAACCTTTATTTGCGTCGGCATGCCCCATAATCTCATCCATAATTCACTGAAAGGCACCGGCCCGGCCTCCAAAATATCTCCCTTTGGCCCAATAATGTTATAACGTCCTTCGCGATCAACCGGCCCCTTTGAATACGACCTCCAAAAATCTTGCCAATTTTTAGTATCAACGCCACCGGGTATGCCAAATGTTGTTAAACTCCGGGTCAATTTATCTTTAGCATCATCAAGCGCCTCAGCATTTTCACCCGTTCCTTTTTGGAGAACGCTAATTAGGTCCAGACCAATTTGAATTGAAGCCGGATATCTTTGTTCAAGAGGCCCAGTTCCAACTGATGAAGAAAAATCAACACCGTTAGATTCTTCTATGGATTTAACCGTAATCATTGATGCCGTATAATAACGAATTAATTTATCAAATTGACCAGTGCGTAACATTCGTCCCATTGAATGAGTAAATTCAATATTCCACTTGTATAAAAACGTTGCAACATTGCCGGCGGCACCAAACGTAATTCTAGCACTGGATCCTTTTCTGTACGGAAAATTAGTCTCATCAATCACCGAACGAGCAAGTTCGTCAAATGCCCCCTCCATATCTCCCGCATTAAGCATTCTTCTTACCCTATTGGCCTCTATTGGACTCATTCCGTCCAGATCCAGCATTTTTTCCGCTTTTGCCCAAGTTATTTTACCCTCATTATAAAGTTTAATTGCGTTTTCAAAATGAAATTTTGTGTCAAAGTAAGCTGTGGTGCGACCCAAACTATCAGCATATCCAACCGGCGCCAATGCTATATCCGCACCCTTTTTCATCTTCCCGCCAATAGTCCCGATATCCGCTCCAAAAGCAGCCGACGATTCGTTTAAAAATCCTTTTGCTCTAACCTCAGCCATTCCTTCGGGAGAAACGGCCTTCAACTTGGCTTGCGCCCAATATTCGCCACCCCATTTCATGTGAAGCATTATATTATTCATCAATTCGTTTCTAATCCAAGTCGTAGGACTGGAAAGCACATTGGCATAAAAATAAGTCAACAAGCCTTGATTAATCTTACGGCCAAGATCGGGGGGGATATTTCTATTTAATTTTTGATTAAGTCGTACCGATATATCGTCTAAGAATTTTTCAAATTGACCGGCATATCCTAATTTTTCTAATACTGCAGACCGGAATGATTCTCTAAATTCTGCAGGCATGGTTGTTTTGTTAAGATTATATGCCCGAGCTATCGGATCATCTAAAAATTTAGCCTCCGAACCTTGTTTTGCGTAAATATCGATAAGTTTTAACGGGTCATCGACTCGAACATAATCACCGCCTCCTTTTAGTTTTGTGGCAAAAAATTCTTTTCCCTTGGGAATTTCAGCGCCCTTTTTGTACTTTTGAACAATCCCGCCAAGATCGAGAATATCAGGAAGATAATATCCGGCCGCATTTTTTCTATAAAATTCTTTTGGCACTCCCAAATCCGGACCATAGTCCTCAAAAAATTGTGAGATGCCATCCACCGCTTTTAACAGTTCCGTTTTTGTTTCAGGAGCAAGATTTTTATTATTAATAATCGCGCCGGGATCTCCCCGCATATGCGCGTCAATTAATCTGCGTTCTTCGATAAATTTATCGTCCGCGTATTTTCCTAAAATAGTACGGCCTTCTTGCATATATCCTTGAGCACTATTTCTGCTTAAACGGACTCCATTTTCCAAATCAAGCCAAGCATCATAAATAGGTATGTTAGTTTTTCTTTGCACTGCTTCCATCCAGCTCCTAGCAGGAGAAATATACTGACCCACATATTTTGTCCACAAACTCGCTTGTTTACCAACAGAAAATTCCCCAAGACGATTCGCGGACGATAAGGTTTTAGCCACTTTGACATACTCGGCATTAGTAAGATCTCCGACAATCTTTTTGCCAGTCATGGTTCTCACAACCACATCTTTTACCGCTGGATCAAAACCGTTCATCTTTGCAATATTAGAAAGATTTTCAACTTGATTGCGAGTAATGGGGTTATTTTCACTGCCCTTATATGGTTCACTAATAGGTTCAACCTTGCCGGCTTTTTCAGTAACTCCTTCAATTTTGACGATATGCGACTCTATTTTGATTTCTTTGCCAAAGGCTCCCTGAATAGCTTTTTCATCACCCAATCCAAATCTATTTTTAATATCAGAAACCAATCCGCCCCGACTTTGCACAAGAGATACTTCAACGCTATTTTCTCCGGCAGGAGTAAATTTATAATAAACCCGACCGCCTTGACCGGTTTTTCCTGCCACTTCTTTCTCAAATTCTTTAGGTACCGACTGATAAATTGAAGCGGGTCCATCCTTTGCTGGCTTACCAGCGCCGGCCGCAAGTTTCTGTTCTGATTTCGCGAGAGCTTCTTGTATCGAACCGGTTTCGGTTACTTTTTCTCCGGGAGCAAGTCGCTTCGGAGGTTTTACTAACCCTTTTAAACCCGTAGCAAATGTATATCCGACAAGAGCATTGTTAAAAATATCAACTCCTCCCTGAACATACCCTAAAACAGTAGACATATTATCTCCCCAACCAAGTTGCTTCCCGGTATTATATCCCTCGATAACTCTTCCGTACAAAGGATCAAGCTCTCCTCCAACTGGGATATTATAGGGTTGTTCCTGTTCGGATTTGGCAAGTTTCTGCACGCCGGCAAGATCAAATGGGCTTGTCTTTTCAGCCACCGGTCGGGCAACAGTGGCAATAAGATTAGGAATTGCTTTTATAAAAAATGACGGCAGCGACATCGCAAGATTTATAGGAAATTCAGCCGTTCGATATCCGATATGACTGATCTTGTCAGTGGTTGACATCCGATCCCAAGTTTCCTGATCAGGAAATAGGTTGGCGGCAATTCCTCCGCCTAAACCGGCGCCAATGGCCGCCCCCAACGGCCCGCCAATCACGAACCCAGCCACCGCTCCGCCGCCAACGGGGCCAATCGTTCTACGCAATAAAGAAGCGCCGGGACTTATTTTTGACTTTGTTTCATAATATTCAGGAGATCCAATCTCGCCGCCGAATTTTTTAATCTGTTCTTCTTTGCTTATATCTCCCTGCCGTCTTACCGGCGTATCAGAATAGATCTTCTCCGATACTTGAGGTCGAGAAGGTGTTGAAATTGGAGTTGGAGCAGGAGCAGGAAATAAAATCCTAGTTTTATACTCTTTTTCCAATCCCTTTAAATATTCATCTGAAAGAAATGATGATGGCATAATTATTTACCAAATATACTTTTCAGGTAATTTACCGCTCCTTGAGTTGCTCTTACCGCGGTGCCAAGAGCGCTTTTTGGGGCTCTCTCCAAGGGAGACGGTGTTCTGGAATAAGAGGCGCCAGCATTAACATCTGATTTATTTTCTGAAACCGAGGATTGCGTCGGACCGAATGGAATATCAGAAGTCGGCGGAGGAACATATGGAGGAGTATTATCTATTGTTTTTATCGTGCGTTGTTTTATAACTTTCAACGTCTCTTCGGGTAAATTCTTTAAAATATCAAAGTCATTGATTTGAAGTTGATCTTTGGTTGCATTGATATACCTTTCATACTGACGATTCCCAATATCCTTATAAAAACTGCCATCAGTTGATTGGACCCAATCTCCCGGATTGGAATCGCGCTGCGGTTTTATATTAATCGGGTCAAGATCGACAAAATTAGAAGTTGCTTTAACCCCGCGTCCGAGCGGCATTTGTTGAGATTTAGCCGTAAGTACGTCCGGTTCAAACGTACCATTAGGCCCGGGTCTTAATCTTGCCCCGGCAGAAAAAACTTCATTGCCAATTTTAAACACATTCATTCCCTCTTTAACTCCTACTTTGGGATTTACCTTTCCATATACGGAAAATCCGCCAAGAACTCCCGTCGTTGCAATATAACCGGATTTCGGTTCTCTCGATACTTCTATATCTCTAATTTCACCCTTGGAATTTGTTTCTACATTTACCACAAAACCCTCAATGGGATTTCCGCCCTTTTGATAACTTCCCACTGTTTCAAGCGCCGCTTGCACATCAAGCCACTCGTTCTCAGTTGAATCAAGTTCAAGACTTGTTTTAATGTAAGATTCATCTCCCGCTTGTTTTTGATCGGCTACGTTTTCTCTTAAACGAAACATTTTTCCTTCTAAAACTTGCAATTTACCCCTAAGAAATAATTGAGGATCATTGCCAAATGCAACTGTTAATTTTTTATTATCGTTTTTGACCGCACGATTCATATTATCTATATCTTGCGCGTCACGAAGCACTGTCGTTTTAGAAAGAGAATCATAATTAGCCGCTTTTACTTCAAAATTAGAACGTTCGCTGGCAGTCAAGCCCGGCGAAACGGCCGCTTTTAAGGCGTCGTCTCTTAATGACTTATAATCTCCCGGAGAAGGATTGCCGTCGGACTTAAGTTGAGCCTCTTTTATTGAGAGATGAGTCGATAAAACATTATATCCGGATCCGCCGGATCGTTTATATTTTGGATTTAAGAATGAAATATCTACAACAGGCATGTTTTAATTATACATTAAGATCCTCTTAATGTGTTAAGTAATTTAAGGTTTTGCTCGGCCGTACCGGTATATCCTTGGATTCCTTTTTGACCGGCTAATTTTGCGCGATAAGTATAGGAATAGTCCTGCCCGATTGATTTCAAATAATCAACCACGCTAGTTCCTGTATATGAAGACTTAGGAGTTGGGGTAGTGGTCGGCGCCGGGGGAGCGGTTGGCGTTGGAGCGATCGGAGGTGTCGGTGTTGGGGTTGACGGTCCGGGTCTTTTCGGCATTAAGGCCACGTTCAAATTAAGGTTTTGAAAATCAGTCTGGCTAATCGGCTTGCCAGTTTGAGTATCAATAACATCCCGATTATTATTCGAGTCGAGATAATATCTACCGCTCTTTGAAAGTTCCTCGCCTTGCTTGGCCGGATCGATCGCCGGCGGAGTATTAGCTCCTGAAACTTGAGATGTTTTTACCGTCGTTTCTGGTTTTACCGTAGTGCGCGGATCAGACGTTAAACCACCCGTAGCTTTAGCTTGACCTTTTACTATATCTTCTTCAGATGTAGTAGCATATTGACCGGGAGAATATACCGCGCCCGCACCCCTTTTTATTGCTTCATCAAGGGCCTGATCTGGAGCAATACCTTCCTCATCTATTAATCTTTTTGCTTCACCGAGTATATTAGAAACTTGAGTTGTCTTTATCTCAGCCGCTTCGGTTAAAACATTGGTTGTGGCTTCATCCACATTGCCTCCAAGCGATTTGAGCTGGTTAAGAGAATTGACCGCTTTATTGACATCAAAATCAATCGTATATTGGTTTTGAATACTTTTACTTCTTAAGTCAACGCCAGTTTGGATAACATTCTGTTTATAAATATCTATTTTTTGCGCATAAGTTTGGAGTTCAGGTCGGGCCGACAACGAAGAGAACGCAGAAACCGACTTTGTTATATCGTCATTAGATAATAGATTTTGAGAAGCTCTGGTCTTAATGAGATTATTCTGCTCGGTAGATAAGCGATTGAATAAACCATTGGCCGAATCATCGGCAATATACGAATCGCGCTTAAAAGTCCAAAACTCTTTTTCCGAATTATAGGTCACGCCGCCGATTGAAAACGCGCCGACATTTGAAGCGCCGTTGACTTTTTTATTATATTCATCCAATAACCCAGTGGCGTTAAGATAACCCGACATAGTTGAAACCGCGAAATTCTTAGCCGCCGAATCAATGGAGTTTTCTATTCTCGCCTTCTCTAAAGATTTTATTTGAATATCAAACAAAGCAACCTGCTGATTATTCCCGGACAAAAGAGCGTTATTTTTAGCTTGGTTAACGCGTGAGATCTGCTCATTAATGATCTGAGGAGATTTATCTTTAAGAGCATAATTTGTTTGAGCTTCAAGCACCGCCGATTGAAGAGTAAATCTTGCCCGTTCCTGAGTTACAAGTTGTTTATCTATCTCATCCTTGATCGCGTCGTCAGTAGTAGAATTTTTCCGATCGCGAAGCCAGCCAATAATAGCATCAAGTGAAGAAGCGCCGGATTCAAATTCGATCAGTTTAGAAGTATATTCATCGGAAAATCTCTTGGCTTCGACGCGATCCTTCAGAGTAGCGATCTCTTTTCTAATTCTTTTTCTCTCTTCTGGATCATCGGAAATGCGTTTTAACTGCTCGTTCCGATAACCGAGTTGATCTTCAAGAGAAAGATTGTTCTCTAAAACCGCAGTTACAAATCGCAGTTCATCGTCGGCATTGCGGATGGCAAGTTGGCGCTGAAAGTTTTTCAGCGAAATTTCGATGAAGGCATCGAGTCCTTCACCTTGAATCTTTAAATCTGAAACGCGCTCATACGCCACAGAATTGGGATAAAGTCAAGCCATTTGGCATCTTGGCCCGAGCTTTATAATTATCGGTTTTTTCATGACAATTTTCACATAAAGTTTTTCCGTTATTAATGTCCCACATCTCCGAGCAATTCTTAGCATCATTCATTGTCTTAATTTTATTATCTTTGATTATATTGACGAAACTCTTAATATGATGAGCTGTTATATAACAATCAGTTTTACCACAATCAACACACAAATAATTGTCTCTCATAAAAATAGCCGTTCGCCAATTTAAATATTCTTTCATTCTTCTAATCTTTCTTTCTATTCTTGAAATTCCACCTTTCCAATTCCAATGATTTTTACCTACAAGCATGTGCAAATTTTTAGGCATTATTCCTCGTCTTTTTAAACCCAATTCTTTTAACTGAATCTTTGAGCGTTCAATGACTTCAGAAGTTCTCCAATCAGGATGTCCTTTTAATGCCAAAACTTCTTTTCCTTTATTCCAAGGAATCATTCCAACCTTGAAATGTGTTCGGCCAGTATTTAACCGAATTTTTAATCCTTTATTCCAAGCCTTTGATTTTCGTATATATATCCCTGATGGCATATTATTCTACGATCGGCGTGGGGGCAGCCCCCGACGATTGTTGGTTATTCATATTAACCGCCCCGGCCTGACCCGCCGCCGGCGCGTTGCCGGGCTGCGGATTCATATTATCCCCGGGCTGGTTCATGCCCTCAGATATTCTGGGAAGCAAGGTCGGCTGGCGCGCGATCTGACCGCCGAGGATCGGATCGGTCAGATTCTTCTTCATCACCTTCTGTTCAACCTTGGGTTGTTTGATGCCGGCTTCGCGCTGCGCAGTATCGAGTGAAATTATACCCGACTGAAGTTTATTGAGCGTGTCAATTATGTTGCGCAATATCGTCGCGGAAATGAAGACCTCATTATCATAATTTCCGTCAATGATAAGTTTGGTTTTGGGGAAATACAATTCATAAAGTTTCAAAATATTGCGGTTGAGGTGCTTGAGCGCCACCGAGTACCTTTTGAATCTCGGATTGAGTTTGCGGACCGTGCCTTGGAAGGCCAAAGCCAGCGCCCGCCCGGAAGACACCGATAATTGAGAACTTGACAGCATCGCCTCGGAAACGCCCGACAATTCTATGATCGCCGACCGGCGCTGCTGCTGGAAAGTATTGGTGATATAGGGATCGCCGGGCTTCTCGAACGTATGCAACTCGCCATCATCCGGCAGAGAGTACATGCGGGAAAGTCCGGCGACGAGGGCCTGCATGCCTTCAAGATTCTTGCCCCAGAAATTGATCGTTGATATCCAGCGCAATAAATTAGCCAGATCATTGTTGGTCCGGTTGAACATCAGTTGAGGATCTATCACGTCCTCGATGTCGGATTTGCCGTAAGGATGGTTGGGGACGTAGATATTCTTGATATGTTCGAGAGGAACGAAACCCCAATTATGGAAAGAATAATCGACGAGTTTGTCGTTTATGAAAACGGAAAATATCTTGTCGGTCCAGTATTCTCCTATCGCCACCATCGGAATGTTAGTGTCGCTGTCGGAACGGTTCTCGCTGGCAGTTTTAATTTCTTTGGAAAGATTGATGCCTTTCTTTTTGCAGACCTCGCCGTATATCATTTTCGCTTTGGTCAGCGAGATCTTAGATTCGTCAATAAAACCGAGAAGTTTCTTGAAACCGGCATCGGCATAGATCAAGCGGATCGAACCGGGATTCTCCACATGCGCGAATTTGATCTTCCAGCCATCGCTTCCGTCCTTTTCCATCCACGGACCTTTGATAAATCCATCGCCGTAAAGCGACGCGGTTTTAGCCCATTCATCAAATTCAACTTCCGAATCGTTATCTTTATAAACGCGGTTGATCAGCGTTTCCTTCATCTCCGCTTTTATTTCCAACAACTCATCCGATGGATCGGCCGTCGGGCAATTCACTTCCGGCTGATCGTCAAAGATCAGCGACGAAATGTTATCGACGATGACCGCGCAGTAATTATCAGTTCTTTGGGAAGCGCCCTTCGGCTCGTCGGCAAGCCACTGGTCCCCGCGGTAAAATCTTTCAAGCTGGGTATAGCCGACGAATTGATATCCGCTGCCGCCGTTGCGCGACGGCACACCGGCCAACCGCATATGGAGATCATGTTTGGTGTCGGCTTTATGGCCGGTAAATTCTTGAGTCAGTTCAAACTCAAATTGCAACCGTTCCTTATCCGTCATGTTGGCTTTAGTAAGTGGCATAGGATTAAATAATTACTTTCTCGGGAATAATAATATTTCTTACCTTGATCATCTGGGCCGACTGCTGGGGGAAAATCGTTTCCACGCTCGGCGCCAAGGGATTGAACGATACATTTTTAACGGCCGATTTCATCAGTTTTTTCTCGAGATACCAGACGCCCATTCCCAGCGCCATCACATCATCCTGTTCCAGTTTCTTATCGGTAACTCCCTTGTCGGGATTGTATTGATAATTTCCGAGTTGCTCTTCGAGTTCCGGAATATAGAAAGACCTGATCTTGCCGAAATCCGGATTCTGGTCGATGACTTTGCCTTCCGCGTCCATTATAACTCTTCTCGCATCGGAAAGCACAAGTTGTAAAGTGAATAACATATCCATTTTGTTCCCGCCGGAAGAATCGAAGTCAATCACGTCGTGCATTTCCATTTCCCTCAGCATCTTTTTTATCAATACCCCCCCCATTGAACTTGCGTCATGAATGAACTTGGCGCCGTTCCATTCCCTTTGCAGCATCTTGGCCCGGGCCATAACCGCGAACGGACTGCCTCCGCGGATCGCTTCCCGAAAAGAAATGCGGTATTTAGCGGACGCCACTCTCCATTTCGCGTTATTTTGGTCCTTTAAAAAAGTCAGAATATCCGTATAATCAACCGCGTAAAACACAGTCGGATCACCGGTATCGGAAAACCCCCAGTCGGCCATGACCAGATACGAATGTTCATGCTGGGGAATCTCCGGTTCATTCCGGTCCCAAAGACGCTCAATAACCAAATTATCAAACATTTTCTTGCCGGTGGTGACAAATTCCCCGTATCTGACCTGCCGGTACTTGGCCGGATCTATCATCCTGATCGCTTCCAACACTTTATTCTTCTCAATTTCCGACAAGAAGATATTATCGTCCTGCTGCCCGAGCAGGGTGAACCAGCCGTCTTCCAGTTTCAGTCCCTGTTTGGCAATGTGATGAAAATACGCGTGAGAGGGCTTATCCACTTCCGGTGTCGATATTAGATCTAGCGGCCCGCCGTAGTCGATCAGTCTCGACATGATCTTCGCCGGCAGTTCCGCCTTCAAGTGAAGACTCTGCGCGCACTCGTCGTACGAAATATACAAATACGGGTTTCCGGCAAGAGAACTCGCCTGATCTTCCCCGGTCGGCACCGCTTTATAAAAAGTGCCGTTCAAAAAGCTATGCACCCTTTTCTGCGAACTGCTGCTCACCAAAAAAGAACCCATCGGATTATCGTCATGGTCCCCGATCAAACATTCATTCTTATGCGAAGCGCCGCTTGAATCCAGCCAGATGAACCGGGAATTTAAAATATCCTCCACATACTGATATCCGGCATCGCACTGATTGGAGTGCGGGGAGAGATTAAGCGTCCCGCATCTTTCCTCCATGATATGATCGGGATTCCCGCGGACTCCGATCTTGTAATAATTATACCAAAGGTGTTTGACGCTGGTGATCAAAGTTTTTCCCCAGCGATTTGAGGGCACAAGGATATTTTTCTGAAAAGGATTGTTTTTAAATTTCTCGAATTCTTCCGGGGTTTTCCAAAGATTGATATTCAGGCCGAGTTCATACGCTTTCCCAAGCCGGGTGCGCGTAGTCAACCACAGCCAGATTTTTTGCTTGGGGTGTAAATCCACTCCCAGCATCTTATTGGCAAAATAGACCGGATCTTTCCGGCCTTCGCGCACGCACTCAAGAAATTTAAGTTCTTTGGGACTCAGATCTTCTTCAAGTTGCGTATCGGTCATTTTATCAATATTTTTTTTGCGTCCCATCGTAACAAAGTGGAGATGTGAACTCCGTGATCATTAGGAATCATCTTCTCCTCCGACAAAAGCGGCCCGAGAAAATGTTTTACTGAATTTAACCTGCTCGCGCATATCATGACGGATTTTAGCGGCGGCACCGATACGCGAGTCCTGCGCTTTCATCGCTTGGAATAAAAGCGAGGCGCGGTCTTTGGGCGAAAGCAATTCCGGATGATCAATAATTTCTTGGAGCGCTTCCGTTCCAATGTTCAGGGCACGCGCGATGCCTTCGCGGGTAGCGATGGCGGAATCTTTGAGAGCAATGATAGCACGGTTAGCTTCAATAGCAGGATTAACATTATTCGGGATTGCTGCACGCGCAGCAATTAGTCCAGCCGATGTTTCAAATTGTTTTATGTGCCGTCTTAAAAGTTCATAGGAAACTTTTATTCTTGGCAATACAAATTCTGCATGAAATTTTTTTAGTTGTACTTTCCCATCACGCGCAAACCGATCGTTGTATTCTTTGAGAATTTCTCCGTAATATTTCGAAGATGTTATTTTGTTGTCGGCATGGACTTGCAACATAGCCCATATTTTAGCACATCTTTTGTCGTTTTGGCAATTCTTTTATTGTTTGAGTGGATAACTTTAGTTGTTTTTTTATTGTTTTTTGTTATAATTACTACAAAAGACCTTTAAAAACAATTTTTTATGAGAGGGTTAATCCTATCTAAAAAACGCTAGGTAAAATAAGTGGTAGGGCTACCCCAGAAGCAGAAAAAGAGAATAAAGAAATCAAGAATGAATAAAGAATATGGAATAAACATTTGAATGGGTGGCGAGCGGAGCGAGCGAAAGAGACAGAGCAAATAATAAAAAGGAGGGGGCAGATGCGTAACGCTTGACACAATCAAGCGTTTTATATTATAGTAACACGCAAACTAGCGAGCAAATACACCACAAAGTTATCCACTATTATACTTGCTTACTTGTTGCAACTCGTGGTAAAATGACTAAAGATGATGAGGTTGTGGATAATCCACAGGTCGCCCTCGCGTCAAAGCCAATAATTAACTCCGCAAAAGCAATGACTAAACTTATTAAAACCAACGGCATCTATACCAACAGCAAGCTGGTGAACATAGAGCCAAAAGAAAAATATCAGACCGCTTTTGTCATCTTAACTATTATCGCTTTTATCCTCGCTATGGCCATCGCCGGCACGAGCGACTTCCAAACGATAATCGCACGCTAATGAACTTCGTAATGGTAATCGTGCCGTGCACCGCAGGCCACCAATTCGGCTATGTGGCCAAGTGGTTAAAGTATTCATTCTGGGGTCGCACCCGGATGGAAGCAATTACGCAAATGTTAAAAACGATTTTTACGGGCAATTAGAAAATCTTTGTAGGTGAGCTGAACTCTATCGGCTCACTTATCAAGGACTTTCACAATTTACTTATTCGCCCGCAAGCGCCAGCTCCCACTTTTTTCCCGCCATCCATGCCCCCCCTTTCCCAACCTGCCTTCCCGCCGGCTTCGTCCCCTCCGGGATCTTGCCAACAGAACAAAAGTATCAAAATCAGGGGGATGACTTCGTTTCCGCAAAATGTCAATAGCTCTTCCCCCCCCCTATATGTTATTTTTAAAAATAAAAAAAAAAAAAAAAAAAATAATTAAGAAAAACTTTTTTTTAATTTGGGTAGGGGGGGGTGTAAGCGAGCGCCCACGGCCAAAACCCTCAAAAACCCTTGTAAAATATAGACCTCACTCTTGACACCATACTCCATAAATTATAGAACTATACCCTGTTGATAACTTATGTTTGACTTATTGTTATATCATAGTAACATGTTAATCATATGGACAATTCAAGTAAAAAATTAGTACAGTTCAATGTATCTCCATCAGTTTCACTTATGATCGATGAGATGTGTAAACACTACGAAATGGCAAAAGCTGTCCTTATTCGTTTTGCTATTGCTCAACTCTATGAGGGCTCATACCGTAAATCAAAATTTGGTTATCAAGCCGGCGTTGCTACTGCCGGCCGGCGCCTTGATAAATCCGTAAAGAAAGACGCTCAAGCGGACAAAAAATTTGCTATGCTCGAAATGGACGATGAATCGCTATCCGCTTACCTCATCGAGATCGGCTATTCCCCGGCTGATGAAACCAAAGTTGACGGTACTACTGTCCAATACCGCGTCATCACCAACGAGAACGGCCGCTACTACTCCCAATTTGAGCGCAATGAGTCCAATGGTTATCAATACGATCGCATTATCTTCACAATGGACGAATTGTTTGGCGATCTTAAAAAAGAGAAAAAATTATAATTTCTTAACCCCCCCCGAAATGCCATCGGAGGAAGAGAAATATGACTACACAAGAGAAATTAAATTATATTAAAGAAATGACAGGCGAAAACCCGATTGATGTTTTGGGCAATGATGCCGAAAATATCGTAGAAGAAATGGGTTGCGAGAAATGCGGTGGCGAAATGGGCAACAAAATGGTCGGAGACGAATCTTACAAAAGATGTTCCGATTGCGGCTGGATAAGCGTCAGTTAACCCCTAGTATTATATCTATGGAAAAAATCAACCAATTTTTTAGAATCGTGATGACGGTAATATGTAGTATGGCATTTGTGCTCGCCGTAATTAACCATAGGGTAGACGTAGCTTTTTGGGTGATTGCGACTTTTATATGGATGCTGGCAGGCACAAGAGATTAAAATAACTTTAGTATTATATCTATGCCAAGAGAAATAAAAATTAGGGCGTGGGAAAAGAAACAAGCACGATGGGTATATTTTACTATCAAAGATTTGTTTCAAAAAATTCCTTTTGATTTTAGAAAATGTTATGCGAATCTAAAAAATATAACTCAATTTACTGGTCTCAAAGATGAAAACGGAAAGGAAATTTTTGAGGGGGACATAATAAATTGGACTGGTAAGCGTAACAAAGGAATTAGTAAATTTGCTTATAGATATGAAGTGGTATTTGAGAGGGGAATGTTCGGTTATCATTTGGGCAATAGTAAGGTAAACAAAATAGACCCAATTTGTGAGATATCTGAACTTGAAACCTATGAAGTTATCGGCAATGTTTTTGAAACCCCAGAACTTTTAACCTAGGGGATTGTGGTTTGGCGAATGTTGGGCTTGGGTATGGAAACCTTGTTATAAATAGCTTGGAATTTCCCAGCGTATCCTGCCAATGGCGGGAGGCCATCAAAAGGCATAAGGACAAGGTGAGAAATACTTATAAGAACCCTCGGGTTCTGCCCAACGCCCGCTAAATCACTCTCTAAAACAAAGAATTAAAATGAAAAAAACATATCAAATATCACACGATAAGTTTTTGAAAGGAAAGAAACTAATTACTGAAAATAGCGGCACGATTTATTCTGATGGGACTTTTGAAATTAAAGGTGTGAAAGGAAATTTTCATTATGATAATGGCATTCTTGATATTGTAGTAACCGACAAACCTTGGATAATAAGTTGGAGTTTTATCGGAGATAAATTGGATAATTTCTTTAATTAACCCCCCTCCCAATGCGAGGGGAGAATAAGAAAAATGAAACCTACCAAACAAAACAAGGAGAGAAGAATTAGGGCATGGGCGGTATTGAATAAAGAAACTGGCAATGTAGGTTGGTTTTCTAAGAGGAAAAGTGCTTGCATGAATAGAATTAATGGTGGCCAAGACACCGGAAGAAATAAATCAAAATATAAACTTCTCTCTTGTGAAATCCTCCTCAAAAAATCCAAATGAGCGATAAAGAATTACAAGCGTTCGGGGCGGTGTTTTTAGCCCTTTGCGTCACGTGGGGTTCTATCGGCCTCGGAGTTTTAGTTGGTTGGCTTATTAGTAGAAAATCCAAATGAAAAACAAGTTTTTAGAAAAGTTAATCTTGATGGTTGTATTTATTCTGGCCTCATCTATTGGTTTTGTAATAGCGGCAAAATACCTACTTTATATTTGTTCTTAATCTATGACCCCCAAAACAAAACAATTCATTGAAGAAAAGATAAGGGAATTTGAGAAAAAATTATTGAATGACTGGGTAAATCAAATTGACCTTGCCGATATTTTGGAGGCAAAATCTTTCCTCAACCAATCCCTCACCGACCTTAACTCCCTCTGGCGGGAGAGGGTTAAGGGA
>ERZ1292632.1148-Hain-H43-01um-R2-1148-length-27026-cov-12_pt1 | contig 27026 bp, 34 predicted proteins | sample MGYA00564407_ERZ1292632 | MGnify/ENA primary metagenome ERZ1292632 (study PRJEB36523, sample SAMEA6512637) | groundwater metagenome | collected 2019-01-08 | study: AquaDiva: Metagenomics assemblies of 32 groundwater samples | reverse complement strand
CGTCGCCGGAACGTAGCATGAACGTAGCAGGTAGAGTAGAGAAGAGTAGAGTAGATTTAACCCCCTCTTTATCCCCCGTCGCTATCGCTCCGGGTGATAATCCCCCTGAGGGGGAAACAGCACCGCAAAAACTGGCACCCCCTTTAGCCTTACAGGCTAAGACGTCCAGAACCGCGAAGACCCTAGCAAAACTCACCCCCTCTGTGTCCGAGCCGTTCATTACGCGCATGGTCGCCGAATATGCCGCTGCCTGGCCGGAGCAGCAGGTTCGCGACAGTATCGCGCTGGCCCTCAACCATTCAGCGGCCCGCAAATACACAAACTGGGAGCTTTACATTCAGAACTGGTTACGCAACGATGCAAAACGGATAGGAGGCCAGCAGCATGGAAACAATAAAGGACATCCTGGGCAGACTCCAACGGGAGCGGAACTCCGCGCCGACTGGCTCGGAACCCCTGCCACTCCTGCCAGAACAGGAGAATGACCCGGAGTGCCCGACGTGCCACGGTACGGGCTGGCTACGCGATGCAGTTAGTGTTGAGTCTCGCGTAGTCCCCTGCTCCTGCACGCTCCAGGCAGAGGCGGCGAAGCGGCAGGTTAGGCTGATAGCATGGGCGGGCATGACGGCGCCGGAGGCGAGCCGCACGTTCGACACGCTCCAAGAGGCACCGGCGTGGGGGGTGGCGCAGCGGCGGACATGGCAGGCGGCACGGGACACGGCGCGGAAGTACGCCGAGGGGCGGAGCGCGCACCGGTGGCTCGTGCTGATTGGTCCGCCTGGCGGGGGCAAAACGCATCTGGCGCTCGCCGTGCTCAATTGGCGTATCGGGCATGCGGAGGCGGGCCAGCCGGGGCGGTACATCGTCGCGCCGTCGTACCTCTCCGAGTTACGGGGTCGTATGGACCGGCGTGAGGACGGCGCGGAAACTATGGGGGAGCTACGCCAGCGGTACATTGACTGCCCGCTTCTGCTGCTGGACGACCTCGGCACAGAGCACATGACGGGCTGGGCACTGGAGGAGATGTACCAACTGCTCAATGAGCGCTATCGCGCGGAGCGGGAGACAATCATCTGCACCAACGCTGCGACGGACGCGATTCCAACACGAGTGCGGAGCCGCATGTTGGATGCGCGGCTGTCCGCCGTGGTGGTGCTGGACATCCCCGACTGGCGCAGCGGAAGGACGTGGTAGGATGACGACCGTTCTGCTGGTTAAGCATGTCGCCAGCCTGCGCCCCGTTGACGACGCGGGCGCGGAGTGGTTACGCCACGTCGGGCAGGGCGAGATCGTGGAAGTGACGGCGCGGAGGCCCCGCAACGTGCGCTTTCACCGGCTCTTTTTCGCGCTCGCCTCGCTGTGCTGGGAGCAGGCGCCGGACCGCGCGCAGTACCCCACGGTGGAGGACTACGTGACGGCGTTGAAGATCGCCACGGGCCACTACACGCGGCGGGAGGCGGACTTGGACGGCGTGCGCATGACGGTGCTGACGCCCAGGAGCATCAGCTTCGCCGCGATGGACGAGGACGAATTTAAGGCGTGGTTTGACCGCTGCTGCGACTGGGTAGCGGTTCACGTGCTGCCAGGCGTCTCGCGGGACGACCTCCGGGCCGAGTTGGAAGCCATGCTCGGATTGCACGGTGATTCAGTGAAAAGCAACCGCATTTGGAAGGAGGCGATATGAGCGAGCTACCTAGGCCAATGACAAACTTGGAAGCGTTGGAGGCCTTGACTCAATTCGACCCCCCGAAGGATGATGAGCCTATCACGGGGACGAATCGGCTATGCGGCGCCCAATGGCGGCGCGACATGGCGGCGTTCGTGGCGTGGCTGCGCGCCCAGGGCTACTCGCATACAGGTTACATTGACCATCCCCAGTGGCGGCACTATCCCGGCCCACGGGAGTTGGCTAACGCAGTCGAGACGGCAATGAAGGAGTAGGGCGATGGACACTCTCTGGCGACTGATCCCGGTTGACCCGCAGGCGCAGGTGCTCATCGGCATTGCGTTCGGCTCAGTGCTGGGGCTGGTCATCGTGGCCGCGTGGGGCCTGCTGGACTTGCCCGTGACGTGGCGGATCGGGTTGTGACGCCCGCTGACCCCGTCGTCCTGGTCGAAGTCCTGCTTGCGTTCCTGTTCTGCGTCCAGACCGCCTTGTTGTTCATACTTGCGTGGCTGATTTACTTCGGCAGGTCGTAGCCCAGTCCCCCACGACTTTGACGCTGTTTCGGACGTGGTATAATAGCGGCATGGACACGAACACCAGGGGGAACCGTACCCGCGACTTGCCGCTCGCGACCGGCCAGGTGGTGACATCCTCCCTGTGCCCGCAGCCGACGTACTACCTGCTGGAAGATGCGCTGCGCCAGGTCTCCGAGGCGGAGTACCGCGCAGTGACCGAGACGCCGGTGCGGGAGACACGATGACCACTCCAAAGCCGCCTTATGTTTCCACACCCGCGCGAGAGGCTGCGAGCCTTGCGAACCATCACGAAGTCATCAGATCGGGGCGAGCGGCGTTCAAGAAAGCTGCGGCGCTGCGACGCAAGGAAAAGCGCGCCCCTGCCGCGATGTACGCGACGTTCCTCGACCTGCTCCGCGAGGGCTGGTCAGTGCGAAGGGCAATCGTGAAGGCGGGGTTCCCCCACCCTTTTGACATCTACGCCCGGCGCAAAGAGGACGCCGATTTCAAGGCCACGATGGACGCGGCGAAGGCCGAGGGCGCGGACTGGTACAGGGACCGCAACCGCGAGCTAGCGGCGGGGAACAGCGCGCAAAGCCTCGGCGCGGTCACGAACGGGCTGAGGATGCACGGGGCGCTCACCGACAAGCTGGACGTGAGCAACCCGGACGGGACTCTCCGGCCCGTGATAATCCAAGTCGTGTTTAGCGGAGATTGGCGCACGCCGGAAGCAGTGAATACGCGGGCGCTGGACGGGGAGAGTAAGCCCATTGACGACAGCAGAGACAGTTAGGCTGGTGCTTCCCGTTCCCCATGCGGCGCAACGGGAAGTTCTGCTGTCTCCTGCACGCCACAAGATCAGCGTGTGGGGACGGCGTGCGGGGAAGACGCTGGGGGCCATCATCGGTATAACGACCGGGCACGGGCCGCTCGTTGACGGGAAGCCCCTGCACAAAGGGCTTTTGCAGGGCGCGAAAATAGGCTGGTTCGCTCCGACGTACCCTATAGCGTCTGATGCGTGGCGTGACATCAAGCTCATACTTGGGACGGCGTGGGCCGAGAAGTCTGAGACGGAGCGCATCATCACAATGCCTGGTGGCGGGACGTTGCAAGTCGTCTCGATAGACAATCCGGACGCGGCCAGAGGCAAGGGGTTTGACGGGGCCGTGCTGGACGAAGCCGCCATGTACGGCGAGGACGCTTGGCCGATGGCGATACGCCCAACCCTTTCGGACCGGCAAGGCTGGACGATGTTCCTGTCCACGCCAAAGGGCATGAACTGGTTCCAGGAGCTATACAAGGCTGCTGAGACGCAGCCAGGATGGGCGCGGTGGCAATTTCCAACGAGCGTCAACCCCCAGATACCACCAGAGGAAGTCGAAGCAGCTCGGCGCGAGCTGCCCGACCTGGCCTTTCGGCAAGAGTACATGGCGGAGTTCGTGTCCGGCACGGGGACGGTGTTCCGGCGCGAGACGCTGCGCTACTGCCAGATTGAGACCATCGAGGGCCGGACGGCTTACGTTCTGCCTGCTGCGAACAAGCGGTACTCGAAAGACCTTTGCCGCCACTTCGCCATGTTCGACGGGGCGCGGACGGAGAAGAAGCAGTCCGACTACACCGTAGCGAGCTACTTCGCCGTGACGCCGGAGAATGACCTGCTCGTGCTGGACGTTGTGCGGGACCGCATCCCGCCGGACGCATTTGAGGCGCTGGTGCGCGGCATGAACGACAAGCACACTCCAGGCTTCTTGGGCTTCGAGCCTGCCGACTGGAACACGTCGCCTGTACAGGCGCTCATCCGGCAGGGCTTCAAGTGCCAGAAGGTTCCGCCAGAGGGCACGCGGCAAGTTGACAAGTTGCAACGGAGCGAGGCGGCGCAGGTCATTGCGCGGAATGGTAAACTCTACTTGCGCGCCGGAGCGTCGTGGTTGACTGAGTTCGAGTCGGAGGTGTGCGCGTTTCCAATGGGGCGGCACGACGACCAGGTGGACACGCTGAGCATGGCGGCGAACGAAGTCACTGAGGGCCGCGTGACGGGCAAGTCACGCGCCGGGCCGAGCAAGCCGCACTTCTACTAAGGTGATGAATGAGCAACAATAAGCCCACCGTAGCCTACGTCCAGGGCCTCCGCGCCGCCTACGAGCCGGTGCATCAAAAAGCATGGGCGAACATGAAATATGCGGAAGACTTGCGGACAGGCGCTTATACCACAATCGTGGGAGAAGCGCCGCCCGACCTGGTGGAATACAAGCCGTCCGGGCCGTTGACGCGGGTGAACCGCTTTACGGACTACATCATCCCCTACAACCCGACCGTGCGCGTTGAACCAAAGACGAAGAAGGACGCGGACATACGGCGCGCGAACGCCATCGAGGGGGGGTGCAGCGAGTTCTGGAAGCAGTTGACCAGATCAAGCTCCGTGCATCCCATCCGTGAAGCGGCCAAGTTCGCCGCAGTGCGCGGCGTGTTTTGGATCAAGGGGCTATTGCTGGACGCGGAGTTCGTTGGGGAGGAGCCGAAACGCGAAAAGGGAGAAAAGACCGCGACGTATGCGCGCAGGTTGGCGCGGTGGAAGATGCGGAAGATGAACACCTTCCCTTATGCGCTCAAGGCGGTTGACCCCATGTACCGCATGTTGCACCCCATCATGGACAGCATGACGCCGCCTTGGACGCTTGAAATATACCCGATGGACATTGAAGACGCCAGACTCGCCTGCCCCAAATGGGAGCCGTCGCCGTCCGACTTGCGGAACGCGCCGTCTGGTGAGAAGCAAGCCACGTCGGGCCAGATAGAAGTGCAAGAGTTTTGGACCGACAACTGGCGGATGGTGTTCATCGAGAACAAAGTTGTCCCAATGGAGAACGAAGACGGGGATGTCGAGGAAGTCCTGCAAAACATCATGGGACAAGTTCCCTACCGCATGGGATACTTGGGCTATGGACTAAGCACGAACAGCATCAAGGACAAAGACCAGAACACGGCGGAAGCGTCGCGCGCCGTCAGCATGATAGGGGCCGTGGCGGGCGACATCATCCGTGAGGCGCGGGCGGTTACGGCGCAGAATCAGCACTTCAACCGGTTTATCAACGCGGGTCGCCAGGCGGATGTGGAGGACTTCAGTAGGGCCGAGGAAGCGTTGGAAGCACATGCGCTTGTCAATGTAGGGGCGCAGCACAAGGGGATATTCCCCATAGAAGTGCCGGAGTACCCCCAGTTTGGTAAAGAGGCCCTGGACGATGCGCGGTCAGCGCAGGAATTTGGGATGATCTCCAACATCCTGTTTGGGTACGGGGATGCGAAGAGCGGGTACGAGCGCCTTCAACTGCGCGAGGATGCGGGCCGTGTGTTTATTCATCTTCGGGAGACGTTGCGCTCCACAATGGCGCAGATTTCACAGGACTGGGTTTATATCAACAAGCACATCCTCCCGCTGCTGGGCAAGAACAACCAGCAGCCGCTTTGGGCAAGCGAGGACTCGGATAGCGATGCGTCAGGCGTCCAGCGAAGTGTACGCTGGGCGGAGATAGAGGACGATACGCGGTTCGACATCATCTTCCCGAATGAGGACAAGACGGCGGCGGCGCAGGACGCGGACACGGCGCTAAAGTGGCTGAAAGAGGGCGCGTTGAGCCGTGCGGAAGCCCTTGAAAAGGGCGGGCGCGTGCAGGACTCGGAGAAGTCAGTGTTCGAGGCGGACGTTGATCGGGCGTTGCAAGGACTCATGCCCGCGATAGTGGAGGAAGGCGCGGCGCTGTTCCAGGTCAAGTCCATGCTGGCCGACGTGCAGGAAGCCGCCGCGAAGATGAAGCCCGCGCCGGTGAACATTCCGCCGCCGCCACAGGACGGCGTTGGGGGATTCGAGGGCGTGCCGACAGGCGGGCCTATGGCGGGGATGCCCGTGCCGCCTCCGGCGCAAGGTTCGCCAGAAGATATGGCGCTAATACAGGCGCAGCAGGTTGGGCAACCGCCCGCGCCAGAGGGAGCATAGCCCAGTGAATAAGTTCCGTGACGTGACCTACCTGACCGCCGTAACAGTCGCCGCGACTAATAGGGCGCTGAAAATACGCGCCCGCTTGAAGGAAATGGCGAAGGTGCCCTTCATGCAGGAGCGTGTGCAGTTGAGCCAGCTTGCGAAGGAGTGGCCCACGATGACGCCGGAGGAGCAGGCGAAGCACGCACCGTTTCTGGCGGAGATGGAAGCGAATTTGAGCAGAAGGCAGGGACGATGAAGAGACGCATGAAGAGACGCATGAACACGAAACCGGACTTCTTCGAGGCGTATGACGTTATATCCGCCGAACTGAATCGCTTGGAGGCGGCTTGGCCTGGGCAGAAGGCCGTTATGGTGACGTGGCTATATGGGATAACGCCTGGCACTGTTGAGTTTATGAAGACACTGACGAGAACCCGGAAGCGCAGGGCGCGTTTGGTGGAAGGTACAAGTTTAACAAGGCCGGACAGCCTTTCGGTAGATGTAGCAGCGAAACATCGGGGGAGTTCTTTGTGACGCAGGCTGAATTTGTCAACTGGCCCTTGCGTCTCTCTATGGCGTTTCAGCCTTACCGAGAACATTTCGGCATGGAGTCCGAGTTCTTGTTCGGCGAGTCCGATGCGCCCATAATGGTGCGCGTGGTGGACAAGAGTTCCGGCGCGCGGGCTTACTTCCGATTCGAGCAGCGCGACTTGAACAAGCTAGGCGCTTCGGATATGCTGAAAGGTGTCATGGTGGCGCTGGTGCAGTACCTACGGGCAAACAGGAGGACGCCAGATGGCTATCTTCAGAGCAGCCTCAACTAGACCGCGTACACCATTTGGCAGGGTGGCGGGTCCTATTGGCTTGCCGCGCCAGCCGTTCGCGCCGTATCTGCGTGACCCGAACGCGCCGCCGCCCGTCTCGTTTGCCGTGCCGGAAGACCCAGCGTTGGGGCCTCAGCCCGCCGGTGTGGGAACGCCCGCCTTCTTTAAACAGGTGGAGGCGAAGTCGCGAGGATTCCGCATCGAAAACAAACTGGGGCCAGGCGTAACGCCACTCGTTCCAGGTCTCGCGTTGCCGCAGCGATTTGCTGGACTGTCGCCAAGTACGATAGGTGAACCACGCCAGGTCTTCACGACCGCGCCCGAATTGTCGCCGTTCCTGGATGCGTATGTCGGGAAGGATGCTAGCGGGAAAGAAATTACTCTGTCCGGCGTTCAGACGCGCGACTTTGCGCGGGCGGAGGGATTGGACATTGAAGACTACGTGCGGGAGTTCGCTCTGAAACAAGCGCCGAATCCCGAATACAGGGCGGCGCAATCCGGTCTTTCCGAGCAGGAGCGGGACTTCCGTATGTTTGGTGGCCCAGCGCCAGAAAGTATCGCTGGGGCTACGCCAAAAGAGCCGAAGGCGACCGCATTCAAGCCTGGTCGCGGTGAGCCTCGCAAGGTCACGCTGGGAGACGGCTCGTGGTACTGGGTTGAGCGCGATCCTGAAACGGGCGAAGACGTGCGGGTTGGCGGGATCAATGCGCCGGAGAAGCAGGGCGCGGCGGGACTGCCAGAATACAGGACTGTCCCCACGGGAGACCCAGACGTGCAGCGTGTTGAACGTGTCACACGCCAGCCGGACGGGAGCTACAAGATTGAGCCAATTCGCACCGAGTGGACAGAGGATGCGCTCAGGCGGAAGCAGGCCAGTCAAAAGTTGTTCACGGAGCAGCAAGCGACGGCTGGCGGCGTCGCGGCGCTGAACGCGGGAGTCGCGGGCGCTCCGTTGACAAGGCAGTTCGGCGAGTCCACGGCTGGCGTCAAAGACACGACCTTCTTCGGGCGCGCTCCGGGCGCTGGCTTCAACGCGAACGCGCCCGCTGGCAGCGCGGCGAACCCCTACGGAGCGCAAGGGCCGTCCGGTTCACCCGCCGAAGTGTTCAACCGCGCGTCCGCTCAGGCAGAGTCGGACAGGCTCCGGAACGCCGCCCGTGCGCCAATGGCCGCGAGCCGCGTCATGGCTGACGCACAGAGTGGACGCCTCGCGCAGATAGCGGCAACGCCACAAGGGAAGGCGATGCTGACCAGCATCCTCGCGGGGCTGGAAGCGCCGCTCGACCGTCAGCGCGAGAACCCCGACGACGATGCGCTTGTGGCAGAGGCGGTCAAGCATCTACGACAGGTGTTGGCATCGAGCCAGCCGCAACGACAAGTGTTTACGCGCAGGCTGGGGGCGGTGTAGATGCCCATCTTTCGCTCGTTGTTAGACAAGGCTCAAAATGATTTGAGCAAGGCCCAGCGCCGCGTGTTCACGAAATACGCCGACAGCGCCCCGCCGGACCACGTGGCGCAGTCGCGCGCGCTGGACGACTACCTGGGCGAGACGCCGGAGCAGCCGCCCGTCACGCCGCCAGAGCCGGTGACGCCAGAGGCTCTTGCGGCCCGACAACGCCAGTCTCAGGCCGGCGTACTCCAGCGCGACCAGTTGGCGCGACAGGAGTTCGAGGACGCTGCCCGTCGCGCGGCTCCCGCGACGCGGCCCTTCACGTTCGCCGAAGACGTGGCGAAGCCCATCGGGGAAGCGTTCTCGAAACTGAACGAACCGCCTGAGACGTTGGGCAAAGTGGCGGGCGTTCCCATCCAAGACCCCTACGCTACAGAGAAGCGCATCCTGGGTATTGGGCAAGAAGTCTTCCGTCCTGCTGCGGAGCTTGGTGGCGGGCTTATCTCCGCTAGCGGCCTACGCACGACGGAGCTTGCGGGCCGGAATTTCGCCGACCAGCTTGGCATTCAGCCAGGTGACGACGTTGGTACGATACTGGGCAAGGTGCGCGACTATCAGCGCACACGGCCAGAGGCGGAGCGGTTTATCACGGAGAACCTTGCGCTCTTGGCGCTCGATCCCGCGTTCCGCGCGGCAGGCCCCGCGCTGCGTGCGTTCGGGCGTGGCGGGAAGGCCACGGGCCGCACGCTGGGCGAGGTTCACGCGAGCGAGGCGGGGTCGCTAACGTTTGGCATGTCGAAGGCTCAGATGGAATCTCGGTTGGCGCAATTGAACGAGCAAATCGGGAAAGGCACAGTCAATCCAGAAGCGATTGACTCAGTGAATTATGAAATACGGCAGTTGCAAAATGCCCTGGGCGCTAACAAATCAGCCTTCACGTATCCTGTACCTGTACGAAGAGGGGAGACAGGAGCCACACCATTTGAGCCAACGCCAGGACAATATCAATACAATAAAGACATCCCACAAGTCCCACGAACAGCCACTAGAGAGCACATCAACGAAAGAGCAACGCAAGCAGGGTTTGACGAAGCGGGGCGTCCTGTTGAAATTCCATTTGAGCAAAAGGTAAGACAAGAATTACTGCCTCAAGCCCCTACGCCAGAACAGCTAAAGATGGGCATTGAACCAGGCTTCTACATACCGCAGGGATTGACCACGGCGGATGAAGCCGCGTTGAGAACCGCGTACAAGGCTGGGAATAAGCGAGTTATCCGCAACATTCTTGCGAAGGGGCAAGGTCAGTTGATGGAGGAGTCGGCGGGCTATAGCGCCAACTCTCCGGTGAACGTTCCGCTTTCGCAGATAAAGACAAACCCATTGCACCAGCCCCGCTCCGGTTTGGACGAAGCCAACGTGAAGCGGCTGGTGGAAGGCTTCGACCCCAATCGTCTCACTCCAGTCGAGGTGCGCCAGTTGGGGCCAGGGCAGTTTGAGCTAATCCACGGACATCATCGGCTTGAAGCGGCGCGGCGCAGAGGAATCACTGACCTCCCCGTGCGCGTGCTAAACGTCACGTCGGACGAAGCTGTTCGGATTGCTGAGGAAGCGAACCTTGCGGGCAAGTCGCTTGCGCCCTCGGAGATGGCGCGCGTGTTGGACCGTCGCCTGAAACTTGGAGAGGACGCGCAAAGCATCGTCAAGGCCATGCCTGGTCTTGGTGTGCGCCCTTCACAGGTTGAGGACTTGGCACGCATTACGATGCTCCCAAAGGCTGCGCTGGACGCCGTTGATAATCCTGTCCTCGGCCAGACCTTCACGCGCGACCATGCGATGAGGCTTGCGAAGGCGCAAGCTAAATATAGTATGCCCACAGACGAAGTTCAGGCGTTCTTTCAAGACGTTGTGATGAAGGGGAACTACTCGCCCACTCAGATGGAAAAGTTGCTCGATAACTTCGCGCCGATTCTGAGGAAAGCGCAGTCACAACAGCAAGGGATGTTTGGTGCTGGGCAGGTTGGCAATGTTCAATACACTGGCATCATGCAGACCATACGACAGGCAGGCGACGACATCAAGAAGCTCATGGCAGCGGAGAGACAACTTGCTACGTTGAAGGGAAGCCCAGACAGGTTAGCCGCTGCTGGGGTTGAACTACCCGCGCTGCGAAAGGTGATACCTGAGATCGAAAAGCAGCGCGTAGCTTTGCAGGCGAAGATTGTCAAGGCTCAGAAGACTTTGCAGGGTGAGATAACAGGAACCGCACAACCAGTACCCGCCGCCCAAGTGGGCAAGCCCTCGGAGGCCGTGGCTGCGACTCCGCTTGCTCAAGATGCCCTGACACGTCCTATTAAACCAAGCGACTTGACTAGCGAAGCCATCAGCGCCCGCTCAAATGCCATTGACAATGAGGCGTACAAGACGGGGAAGGTTGTTCTTTATCGAGGGGAGAAAGCCGGAACACGAACGGCGGCGAGTCCCGCACCGTTCACCATAGACCCGATGACAGCGCGACTGTACGCTGCGAACGAACCAGGAAGTCGTGTCGTTTCGGTCACGCTAACTTGGGATGAATACCAAAACCTGACAAAGGCGGGGACACTGAAAGCGGAAGTGCTTCCTGGACGTGCTGTCACGTATCGGTTGCCAGAGGCGCTTTACAAGCGTGCGAGACCCGTGGAAGCTGGACCAGGACTAGAGATTCCTCCTGAGCCTGGGTTGCCCACACAATCGACTACACCGGCTGTCTCTCCTTCACCCCCAGCGGCAGCGGCGAGGCCAGTCGTCACACCTCCGGCTGCGCCCGCCGCGACTCCGCTTGCCGAGAATATGTTGGGGCTGCCGTCCAAGACTCCCGAATATCGCATCACCCCACCAGAAGGAATAACGCCGCGCCCCCTACCAAAACAGGGCTATTTCACACCAGTCATTCCAGGTAAGGAAAAAGTTGCGGCCATGCAGGGGGCAGGCTTGCCAGAGGGTAAATTCTATGCACTCGACAGACCGTTTGCGTCCGACGCGCACAAGATAAGCGCCGCCAAGCGCGTGACAATCCCGCCCGTCAAAAATGTGTACGATCCGGATGGGCTTCTGAGCGCCGCAAATAGAGACGCGCACAGAGCAATAGGCAATGAAATAAACGCCGAGTTGAACGCGAGCAACATCACGACAACTGCCCAAGCGAGAACCGCGTATGCCGATGCTCTCAAAAAGCGGGGCTTTGACTCGTATGTGCGTGGCATTGATGGCGATCCGTCCAACCGCGAGCTAATTGTACTGTCAGGGGCAAAGACACCAGCAGCGCCAGCGCCCACGCAGGCTGTCCAGCCAGTGCAGACGCCGCCTCTGGGTTTCCCAACCCCTAAAGGCAATATCTCAAGAGCGGAATCCGACGCTATCGGGAAAGCGATATTCAACGACCGCAACGGAATTCCTGGGGAGACTGTCGAACAAGTCCGGGCACGGTTTGCCGCGCCAGCGCCCGTGGCAGCGCAGGCCCCGCCCGCTGGCGGACAGCCGCCTATCCGTGGGGCTGGGCCTGGAGCCTATGCGAACCCGCCGTTCGGTGGCGGTACTCCGCCAGTTGACCCTGTGAAGGAAGTCACCGACCTGCTCAATCAGGCGAAACCCGTCCGAGCGCAAACACTCGCACTTCAGGCGGAGGAAAGCAAACGCCGCGCCGCGATGGTGGGGGCCGCGCTCCGGCAGCAGGCAGGGGAAGCGGGCATACCTAGGGCAATGGGAGCCATGAAGGGCGAGTTTCCAAAGATGCGGTTTGAGCCTGTAAAACCCGCACTCTCGCAGCAGTCCATAGATACGCTTGTCAACCGAATTGGGGCGTACAAGGATATGTCCCCTCAGGAACGCGCCGGATTGCAGCAGGAGCTTATGCGTGTCCTGTCTGGTGAGCTTCCCACGCGCGGGCAGATAGCGGCCTTTGAGGAGATATTTGGTTCCGACTTCGCAAAGGCGCTCTTGAAGCATAGCAGTCTTGGACAGAAGGCGTGGTCAAACTTCCTCGCAGCAATAAACCTGCCACGAGCCACGCAGACAGCCTATGATGCGTCGTTCCCTCTCCGGCAGGGTGCGGTTCTGGCGGCGCGCAACCCGAAAGAGTGGGGCGGCATGTGGCGCTCGATGATCGAGTCCTTCCGTTCGGACGCTGATATTCTGGCCGTGAACGATGCAATCAAGGCAGACCCGCTCTGGCCTAGACTGCGCGACTTGGGTATGAAGAACTCCATCCTTGACCCAACGAAGGTTGCGACAGGCAGCGCCTTCCGCGAGGAGCAATTCGTCTCTTGGATAGCGGACAAGATACCTGGCGTGAAAGCGTCTCAGCGTGGGTTCATCGGCGCGGGGAACAAGCTGCGTTCCGGCGTTATCTACAACCGCGCAAGGCAGTTGATCGCCGCGGGCACCGATGACAAGGCGCTCGCGGACATGATTGAGTTTGTAAACGCGACGACGGGACGCGGGAAGTTGCCGCGCTCCGTTGCAGCAGCCAACGACATCTTCGGGCCGCTTTTCTACTCCGCGCGGCTACAAATATCGCGCATCCAAACGATTACGACCATGTTCAACCCGTCCGTGTCTCCCGCCGTGCGGTTGGAAGCGGCCAAGACGATAGGCTCATTCGTCGCTGCTGACTTGGCGCTGCTCACTCTTGGGGAAGCATCTGGACTCTGGAAGGTGGAGAAAGACTCGCGCAGCAGCAACTTTATGAAGGCGCGGATAGGCAACACCTACATAGATACGTGGGCTGGATTCCAGCAGTATTTCACGTTCGCCTCTCGGCTCATCACGGGCCAGCGCAAGACGCAGGCAGGGAACATCGTTGAAGCGCCGCTGCTTGAAACCGCTGGGCGCTTTGTAGAGTCAAAGGTAGCTCCCGCTGTTTCGTTGGGAAAGACCATCGTGACGGGTAAGAGTTTTCTAGGCGAGAAGCATCAGGCGACGCCTGGAGACATTGCACGGCTTGGATTACAGACCTTCGGCCCGCTGTCATGGCAAGACATCACGCAGGCTGTGGAGGAGGGAGGGCTGCTCAGTGGTGCGAGCGCGGCATCTACGTCAACGCTGTTCGGTACTAGCGCGAGCACGATACCGCCCACCACGCTTGACCGAGAGGCGCAGAAACGCGGCGTGGAGTCCTTCGGGAAACTCAGCCTTGAAAAGAAGGCGGAGATTCGTGTGGACCCGAAAGTCCGCGCGGAAGCTGAAAAGCTGGCTACTGACCCGATAAGCAAAGTTGCGTGGCAGGCGCAAGAAGACCAGATTGCCCGTGACGAGTTTGTGTCCAAGGGGGAGAAGCCCAACGGTCAGCCCTATACGTGGCGGAACTGGCTGGACGATGTGTATTCCGCAAAGGACAAGGCGGACGCACGCAGGGATATTCAGGAACTCACGCGCCCCATAATTGAACGGGGCATTAGTGACGAACTTGCCAAAGCAGTCAACGGCTACTTCACTCTTCAAAAGACGTTTGATATGGCGGGAGACACTTTCGACGCCCCCGGCTGGGAGATTGCGAAAGAAGGGTTTCTGCTTGAACTGAGCCGTCCCATGCGCGACGATCTTCTGGAGGCCGTGGGCGCGAGTACGACGCCAAAAGTCGTGGCCTCCTACCGCCTGCTGGAAAAGGCAAAGCCCTACTACGACGTGGAGCGGCAAGTCATCGGACGGGATAAGCAAGCCCGCGCCCGTTGGGATAAATACAAGTCCGAGAACAGTACGGAGCGGTCGGCCATGCGAAAGGCGAACCCCACGCTGGCCCGTGCGGTGAAACTGATTGACGACCAGAAGGAAGCGATTCGTAAGGTGGATGCGGACGTTGACCTGTACCTGCACCTGTTCAAGAACGGAGAGCTCCAGGTCAAGTCCAACCTCGACTTGGCCCGTGCGGGCAAGCTGACCTTCGCGGGCGTGCCCGTGGCGTACACGCCGAACGCCGGAAGCGGTGTGCCCGTGAAGCCGTTCACTCCCGTGCCCGTGCGTCCTGCGAATCCAGTGTTCCAGAGGCCATAGGAGGAGCTATGCCAGTATATGACTTTTGCTGTCCCAAGTGCGGCTTCGTGCGCTCCGACTTGCGGATCACCCACGATGTCACACCGCCGACGTGTACGGAGTGCCTTGTGCCAATGGAGCGCCAGCCGAGCGCGTTTTCCTTTTCGATGAAGTAGTCCTTGACGTAGTTTTGGACATGGTATAATATATGCAAATAGAAGTGACGGAGCGTGAGAGGGACATCCTTGACGCGCTTCGCCGCAATGAGGGGATAGCGAAGGCTGGCTATCCTGTATTCGGAAAGGCCGAATTGGTATTCAAGGCGTCCAGCGTCAAAGTAACGGGGGTGTCATTCACAGGTAACTAGGCCAACCGAATAAGCACCACGCCCAGATGCGAAGCACGCGCGGGCAGATTCCGAAAGGGTTCTGCCCGCGTTTTTGTTTTCAAGCGAACTCACAGAAGGGAGTAGCGTATGCCAGTGGATACGGAAACGACGCTCACGCAGTCAACGGACGTGACGACGGAGGGCGACCCGCAGCAAGACGCTGCGATAAACCCACCCGTCGCTGATCCTGAGCCTGGGGACGCGCCAACCGGAAACGAGCCGAAGGAAACCGAGAAGCCCAGTGCGGCGGCAAAGCCGGAGTCTGAGAAGCCCGACGATAAGTGGTCTGCCGAGCGAAGGCGCTTCGACAAGACCATTCAGCGTCAGGCCGACCAGATAAAGGCTTACGACGACCGATGGGCAAAGGTTGACGAACTGGCCGACTCGGTAAAAGAGCTTCGCGCGCTACTGAAGGATGGGCTACGTGACCCCACTCTGACGGAAACTCCTGAACTCAACGCTGTGCAAACCGCGATAGCGGGGGATCGGGAGAAGCGCCAGACCGAGGCGCAGACGCGGCAAGCCAACGAAGCGGCGCAGTCGTTGAAGGAACGCCAGGACTCGGTATGGCCCGATATTGAGCGCGTGCTGCGCGAAAAGGGCTACGAGGCCGACCCACAGACGCACGAGTGGCAGCTTCCAACTGGCAGTCAGATGCGGGTCATTTGGGGCGTTGACCCCGAATCCGTGATAGAGATGGCCGAGCTACTTCCCGCAAAGGAACCCGAAGACAAGGCAAAAGCGAAGCGTGTCGCGGGCATGGCTAGTTCCCCCTCGCGCAATGGAACAGGGGGTGGGAACAAGGCACGCACCGTTGCAGAAGCCGCCTCGCGCGTGAAAAGCCAAACCAACCCCGACGGTACATGGACATTAGCGGACTATCAGGAGTGGAAGGAAAAGAACCCCAACGCTCCGTACAGTTAACAAGGAGAAGAAGCAATGGCTACTGTTGTCGGCGATCTCGACAGCATCATCCAAGTCACAACGGCGGAAGTGGAACTGACTTCACGCCAGGACGTGCTCATGCGCGGCCTGGTTGACGTGAGGACGTTCCCCAGGAACAAAGGCAACCCACTGGATAGGCCGAAGCTCGGCAAATTGACGGCCTATGACCTGACGGAAGGCGTGGAAATCGCCAACGAGCAGGTCTATAGCGACACGGACGTGAGCATCAACCCCACTGAGGTTGGGCTGCTCACCATCCTGACGCGCCGCACTCTTGGTCGCGCGCCCGCTGGCTTCCAGCAACAGTGTGTTCAGGAGAACAAGCGAGCCTACGGTGAGAAGTTGGAGAAGGACTTGCTGGCGCTGTTCTCCGGCTTTAGCGGCGGACTTTCGGGCGCGAACGCTGCGCTCACCTTCGGGCAGGTCGGCGCGTATATTACGCAGATGCGAGGCGCAAGTGAGCCAGGGCCTCGCCCCCACTACGGCGTCCTGCATCCCAACCACACGTGGGATGTGCGCTCCGCCATCATGGGTCTCACGACTGGCTCCGGCCTCGTTCTCGGCACGGGCGGCATCATTGCGCCGGAGAATCCAAACAAGGCCATGCGGGAGTCGAGCATCGGCTCTCTGCTTGGCGTGCCGATGTACGAGTCTGGCCTTATCAACGTGGACTCCAGCGACGATGCGTACAGCGCGGTATTCAGCAAGTACGCCATCATGCTCTACATCAACGAGGAGGGCATGATGGACAAGCAATGGAACGCGCGGCGTCGGGCGTGGGACTTGGTTTACACGGGCGAGTACGCTGCGGTCGAGTGGGTGGACAGCTACGGGCGGTATCTCCTGGCTGACGCCACGGCCCCGACTGCGTAGCGGAAAGGAGAAATAACAACATGGCACGCATTTACGATGGGCCTGAGAGTGCTATCTGGGAGGTTCACACTAACCAGAAGCTTGACCTCGGCACGGCGCTGGAGTTTGACGATGGGCGACTGTTCCGGTACGCGCTCATCGGAGGCACGTCAACTGCTGCGGGCAGTTTGTACCAGTCTGTTGCAGCTCTGGCGGGACACACGAACATCGCGGTGGACGTGGCGCGGGCTGTCGGGGCACAGGCTGTCAGCGCAACGCTGAACACCACAGCAGCGGCGGTTGACATCTACTCGGAGGGCTTTGTCCACATCAACGACGCCACGGGCGAGGGGTACAGCTACAAGATCAAGCGTGCGTACAGCGTGGGAGACGCGCACGCGTCGGCTACGTCCACGGGCGTTCTGACCGTCAACCTCAAGCAAGGCGTCACGGTGCAGATTGCGCTCGTGGCGAGCACGTCAGAGGTTGCGTTCACGCGGAACCCGTACCACAGCGTCATCATCCACCCCAGTCCTCCGACGGCGGGGCTTGCTGGCGTGGCCCCTGGCATCATCACCAACGCAAAGTACGGCTGGTTGCAGCGCAAGGGTATCTGCGCCGTACTGGGCGACCTGACGCCCTACGTGGGCAACGAGCTTATGGCGAGCAGGGCCGTCAACGGCGCGGTTGAGGGCTGGAAGGCGCTTATTACTACAGGCGCAACTTCCGCGTCGGATGAAACCGCCTTCACGAAGGCCACGGACTCTGCGGGATCAGAGACCACTGTGGCGCTTGGCGAAATTGCCATCAGCACCGTAGCAGACATCACGGGCGGCATTGCAAACAGGACGCAGGTGAAAGTGGGCGTCTGCATCAAGGCCAACGCGGACACGGAGTACATCCTGGCGGACTTGCAACTGGAATAAGGAAACGCGGGGGAGGCCCTTTCGCTCCGACACATCGGAGGGGCTGGGCCTCTCCCTGAAAAGGGGAACATCATGGCGAGCGAAACTGAACAGGCGGCAAAGGACGCTGCTGCTGAGGGATACGACAAGCAGGCATTTCTATCCGGCGACATGGGCGTATTCGTCCGGTCTCCGAACAAGGCCATCTTCGTAGCGCCCGTGTTCGAGACACGACAGGGCGGCGTGCGCGTGAAGGTGGGGGAACGCCTGACGGAGCGCCTTCCGGTTCACGGCAACGAACGCATCTACTACGGGCGCAAGGGCCTTCGTCTGGCGTCGCGCGAGGACATCATTCGCATATCGGGCCAGAACAAGGAGTTGGTTGACGGCGCAACGTCCATCGTGCGTTGCCCCACATGCCAAAAACAGCAGGTAATCGCCCAAGCCGACTGTGAGGAGTTCGTTCAGAAGCGGTTGCTCGTGCGGCTCGCTTGTGGAGACTCCAACACGCTCAACCGCCGCGACGTGGTGGTGGAGCTTGTGGAGTCCAAAGAGGAACTCGTGAAGCCCCCGCCCTACGTGAAGGAAGACAAACAGGAGCCAGTGGGCGCAGGGCGCTCGCGCAAGGCGTAGCAATGGCTATCACCATCATCGTGAAGCAGCCTCCGCGCTCCGTGGCCGTTCGCATGGAGCCAGCACGGGGTGAACACAAGCATTATGAGTTCATCGTGCCGAACTTCTCCGAGTCCGACAGATCGGAGAAGGAAGAGATCATCGCGGAAGTCAACGAGCGCACGGGGCGCAAGCACACGCTGGACGAAATGGAGAAGCAAATCGAGAAACGCATCAAGGGGACGTACAAGAAGTTCCCCAAGATGAAACCTCGCGAGCGGTAGCAGCAGGAGAAAACTATGGCGAGCAATCCGATTACAGGGCCGATAGCTCATACCGTCGGCGCGACCGCGCAGACGCTTTCAGAGGCCAGCGTTTCCGTTCCTGCGAACGCGGCATACGCGGAAGGCTACGTGCGGACAGCGGCCGTCGTTGTATCACGCACGACGACTGACCCGACCGCCACGCTGGGGACGCAGTTTGACCCCACGGACATCATCTTCCTTCGCAATCGCGCCGAGATAGACGGGGCGAACTTCATTCGGCAGGGCGGGACGAGCGCCACGATTGACTGGACGTTCTACACCGAAGCGCCACGAGCGGAGTAGGTGAAGAATGACACAGCAATTATGGATTCCACCTGGAGAATATAACCGGAACAAGCTCCCCGTCCCCGGCACTCCCGCTGGCAACGCCGCGCGGCAGGCGTTCATCAGCGAGATACAGAAGATATGCGGCGATGTGCGGTTTCTGTACGTGCCGGTGCTGGGTGACACCACGACCAGCACCAGCGCAGACCTGAACGCCCGCACCATCACGCACGCCGTCTCGCAGGCAGCGCGCATGACGGCGCAAGGCTCTGGCGTGTTGGAGTCGTTCGACGGCGTGGCGGACTACAGTTCCATGCCGGACGCCGACAACCTGAGCTTAGGCGACACCCTTGTTGACCAGCCCATGTCCGGCTTTGTGCTTGCCACTCCCACGGATATGGCGACGTGGCGCTGGCTGTTCGCAAAGAAGCTCGACACTACGGGCGTTGAGGTGCGAGAGTTTGGCTTCGGCATAGACACCGCCGACAAGCTCATCCTGGAGCTTTGGGACGAAAGCGCAAACGCCGTCATAGCCAACAAGTTCAACACCGCCCTCACGATGGCGACGCAGCAGCTTTTGGGGTTCAGCTACGATGGTTCCGGCGCAAACAGCGGAATTGTTCTTTACCGAAACGCGGCTGCGCTGGCCTTCAACGCGGGTACAACGACCGGCACGTATGTCGCAATGGAGCCGAGCACCGATGTCCTTCACATGGGCGCAAATACTGGTGCTGCCGCGATAGATAGCTACTACTCCGGCACGATGGGCGTCCGGTGCCTGACCGCGAAGGTGCTGACTGCGGTTGACCACTGGAATATCAAAGCGGCGGTCAACGCACTTTATGGGACTTCGCTCTAGGAGACATGACAATGGCAAGCATCACGATAACCATACCGGACGCGATAGTCCCGAAGGTCATCGAAGCCCTGCGCTCACAGATGGGCGACCGCGTGAAGGGTCTCACCGATGGGGCCGTGGCGCGGCTGTTCGTCTCGGAGTCGGTCAAGGCGGTGTACGAGCGGCACTGGACGGCGCGGAACGGCAAGAGCGCATATGCGACGTTGAACGCGGCCACTGACGCCGCCCGCGCCGCGCAAGAGGCCGCAGCGACGAAACTGAGGGCCGACATCGCCACGGTAGCAGCCACGGTCAAGGCGGAAGCTGAGGGGGTGCTGTAATGGGCGCACGCACGGAACCACGCTACGAGCAGGGGGCCTACCTGCATGACCTTCGGCTGAGGTGGGGGCCGCTCTATGAGCAGGTACTTGGGCTGTTCGGGGCGACCACGACCATCATTCCGCTGGGCGACCCGTTCTACGGCGACATCAACAGCACGACGGGCTGCGCAACCGTGCTGGGCGCATCGGGGCTTGCGACTACCTTTGCCTATATCGCAGCGCCCACGGCCTACACCACGCCTTTCGGGATACCTTCGGGTATCACGGGCGGCGCGCCTGAGTTTGAAATCGTGCCTGGGAACAGCCAGTACCTTCGCGCGGTGGACGCTGCCTACTGGACGCGCGCTCTCGCGCCGATGTCAATCGTCATGTGGGTCAAAATTACCAACACGGCGGGGATACGCGCCCTGTTCAGCAAGGCTGAAGATGCCACCGCCCGCGAGTTCGAGTTGTATGTGGACGCCTCTGACTTCCTGACGTTCAAGACATGGGATGAGACGGCGAACGTCTCCGCGAAGCGCGTATCAGACGCCGCCATTCCGATGGGCCGCTGGGCGCAGATAGTCATGACGCACAGCGGCGTAGGCGCCGGCGCGAACGCTGCTGGCAACATCGCGCTGTACGTGGACGGCGCGGCTTTCGCCAGCACCGCGACTGGTGACGCCGCGTGGGTCACAATGCAGGACACCACAGCGAGGGTGTACGTTGCCCTTAGCCTGTCCTCTGGCAGCGCGGACGAATACACCGGCAGCATCGCGGGCGGGCCACTCGGCCCCACGTTCGTACAGGCGGAATTGAGTGCGAACCAAGTCTTGCGGCACTACCGCATGACGCACCCCTACATCTACAGCGGAATCTAGCAGAGGAGTAACGACGATGGAACACGGAAAGCACGCGGGCAAGATGCCCATGAAGACCTGCCCCGACTGCAAGGGCAAGGGCAAAGTGCCGATGAAGAAGGGGAAGTCCTAGCCCGTGGCGAAACTCGATAATCGCAAAGGCAAGAAGCCGAGGTAGGACATGGCCCTCACACTCGCTACGATGCTGCCGATTTTCGGGCGTTCCGTTGGGATGCTCCGGCGGTCCGGCACGACCACATCGGCGGGCGATACTCTGAACGCCGTGGACTCTGGCTTGGCGAATCCGGTTGACACGGATACGCTCATCAAAGACATGTGGCTTCTGCTCACGTCGGGCACGTATGGCACGCTGGCGCTTGGCAAGCGCATCTTGTCGGCCTACACCGCCACCACGGGCACGATGACGTGGGTTGGCGCTCTCGCGGGCGCGTCCGGCAGCGCAGTCACGTACCTTCTCTTCACCATTGACCCGCAGTACCTTGTGGACGCGCTGAACGATGCGCGGATTCTGTGCAGCAAACACCTTTCGCGCCAGTTCACGGACTATCTCGTGGCGAATAGCCCCGTCGTCAACGGCTGCTTTACGTGGTGGAACAGCGGCGGGACGACGCCGGCAGGATGGGCGGCGGGTTCCAGTGCGGCGACGGCGGCGCGCAACTCTGGTCCAAACAACAACTTCGTGGCGAAGCTGACTGGCAGCGACGGGTCAGCCCGATGGCTGGAGACGCAGCCGACGTACTACGCCGATTCGCTGGGGCTTGCGGGCAAGACCATCAAGCTCTATTGCGACATACAGAGCGACACGGCGAGTCATGCGCGGCCTGGGATTCTGACTGGCGGCGCCAAGACCTACATGGACAAATACTACAACTACAACGGGACGACCACCACGTCCGGCTATGCGCCCGCTGATTCACTCTGGTACAGGGCGCAGAACGAAAGCATCGCCATCGCTTCAACCGCCGCCGAAGTGCAATTCCTGATGGAGATTGCCCATGCGACGGCTGTCACGCGGTTCAGCAAGTTCTACATCACAGGCGGGCCGCGCATGACCACGTACCCTGTCGTGGGCGACTGGCTGGGCCAGCCGCAGGGCCTCTATATTCAGCGCAGCCCAGACCTGACGCGCAAGGGATTCCAGTCCTCCGAATGGCTCCCCGTTCGTGGGGGCTACGAGGAAATAGACGCCATGCCCAACTTCGCCAGCAGCGCGACAAACCGCGTGGGGCGGCTACTCGTCGGCGAAGGGTTCTCTGACGGCTACCTGATGAAATGGCAAGGGCGGGCCATATTGTCCGAGGTGGCGCTGCTGACGGATTCGATGGAGGTTGACGCTGACACCGCTCTCTACCTCTACGCATGGGCGCAATGGAGCCTGTTCGACAGGCTGGCACAAGAGCAACTGGTTTTGGGCAACGAGAAAGCCTACGATGACTTCGCGAAGCTGGCCGACAAGGGCGCCGCAAAAGCGGAAGCCTTCGAGAAGCGCGGGGAGCACCTGACGCAAGTCGCGCACGCGGCGAAGCCCGTCGCGGAGTTCGGCTAAGATGGTTCTCACTGGCGCACCTGTTCGGGGAGTAGGCAGCGCCATTGTGTTGAACGGCGTCGAGTACGCCATTCGCGGCACGGTGCGCGAGACGACGCGGCCTGGCGGCACGCGCGAGGAGCTTGTCGAACTGACGCCGTGGTTTGGCGGCGTGGGCGCACGGTCGGCGGACTCTCGCGGCTGGCCGCGCCCCAACATGATATACGACGCCACCGCCGACACGAGCAAGCCAGGGGGCATCACGCCTCCGCTGCTGGTCAATACCCCAACTCTGGCGGGGACGCCGACGCTGGCTGGTTCTATTTTCGGAGCTGGCGAAATAGGCGGCGTACTGAATATGTTCGCACTGATAACCACGGCTCCAAACTTCTGGATTGGGCGCTTGGAGTGGGACGGTGCGACGACAACTTGGACACGGACAGCAATTAATACAGGCTCAACCTCAGTAAGTGCTGGCAAGAACATAGCGTATATTGCTGGGAATCTAGTTGTCGGCGGCAGGAGAACAAACGCCACTTATCATTACTCAACGAGCGGCACTTCATGGACAGAAGTAGTGACTGCGACCGCCCTCGGAATTGACTGGATTAGTAACTTTGGCGTGTCCGCCACGGGCTACGCACTGCTGAGTGATTTGGGGCTTTACTCCTTCACGCTAGGCTCCGACTTTACCCTTGTAGTAGCTGCTGCCTATCCGTCAAGCGAGACGGTCAAGACATTCTTCTCTTGGAAGAATAGCGCCGCCGCTGATGTGCTCTACATCCTGACGAATAAGGCGCTGCGCCAGTCGAACGCCACGCCGAACGCCTTCAGCATCCTGACGCAATTCCCTGGCGGGGACGCCAACTGCGCTCTGCCAGCAGGTGCATTCCTCTACATAGCCTACGGCAACAAGGGCGGCGTGCGGGAGTACCAGTGGGATGCGAACGGCGGGCTGGTCTCCGTTGAAGGTGGCCTTGACCTCGCGGACGGTCTGCCGAGTGCGCGAGTTGGGGCGGTGGTTTACCTTGCGGAAGCGGAGGGATACCTTTACGCATCTCTAGCTGGCGGAGTGTACCGTCGCAGAATCCCCTTCACTACGGCGGACGGTTGGCATTCAGTCATAGCGACGGCGGGGGCCGCTGTCCTTGCGGTGTCCAGCGCGGACGATAGCGTGCTACGGGTGCATAATGGCACTACCTCCTACGTCGCCATGTCCGGCACGCTGTCCTACCAGGCGGGCTACGCGACGTGGCCGGAGAACATCTTCGGCAACCTGCGCGGGGCGTGCGCCGTCCTGGAAGCGACCATGACGGCGGACGGCCTGAGCGCGTCTGCGGAAAAGATAACGCTCGCCTTCGACAAGGACGGCGCGGGGAGCTTCACCGACTTTGGTGCGTTCACTTCGTCGGCGCTCACGCTTCCCGCTTCGGCTGACGCGGGAGTCACGATGAACCGCGCCATTCCGAGGTTGACGTGGGCCAACGGGACGGCGACGCTCTTTGCCACGTTCCGCAAGCTGGTATTCAAGGTGCTGGTCAAGACGGGCATCCTGCTGGATTACAGCTTCGCGGTTGACCTGAGCGTAAGCAGGTGGACAGCGCGGTCCGCCACGGTGCGAACGGTCAACGACGTGCGCGTCCAACTGCGAAACCTGTATAGTACGGGCGGATTGCAGACGTTCCAGAAAGACCGAAAAGTGGACAGCACGGCGCGGCGCGTGTATGTGGCGAACTATCAGACGGACGCCGACAGCATAGCCCGTTTCCTGGGTGACTCTGGCAAGCGTGTTGACCTGGGAAACTTCGCCATCGTAACCGTCGTGGAAGCGATAGGGTCGTAGGAGACGCCCATGCCTGACGATGTCAACTACAAGTTGGGAGGCATTGATTCCTCCCTGAAAAGCATTGCGCTCTATCTCGAAAAGATTGATAAGCGTTTCGATGACCACGCCAAGCGCCTTCGCAGTCTGGAGGACACCCGCTCGAAGCAGTACGGCGCGCTGGCGGTCGTGGGAACTGTCGCGGGCATCATTGGCTCCATCATCGTTCGGATAGTTTTCAAGTAGGAGGAATCATGGACACATTGAATCTTCTAGCCCAAGTGGGCGGCGCGGCGGGCCTCACGCTTCTCCTCGTGCATTACGTGGTGAAGCCAATCGTCAAGGACGGCAAGTGGTGGCCCGTGGCAAGCATCGGTGTGGGTGTCGTTATATTCCTCGCGGCGGGCGTTGCGACCGGGCAAACATCCTCTGTGGCGCTGGCGGCGGCGAGCTTGCAGGGCCTCGTCTCCGGCCTCGTGGCGTCTGGCGTGTGGTCTGGCGCGAACGCCATGCAGGGAAAGTAGGAGTGCGATATAACATGAAAGCAGGAGCGTTCATCAAGCGGTTGGTCAAAGAGGAGTATGCCGACAAGGTTGTGGTGATGGCGCAAGGTGCGTCAGTTGACGGAACTGGGGAGGCCGAACGATGGGAATTGCGGAACGATGATGAACTCCCTATGGGAGTGTCCCTTTCGCTCGACATCAGAGACCGTCTGACTATCGAAGGGGGGCATCTTGTGGACACACCCCAAGGGGTACGATGGGAAATACCCGCGTGAAGCAGGTGGCGGCGTGAATGTCCTTGACCTGCTGCGGCGCATCTTCGCCGCGACGGGGACATCTCCCGCCTACCCCGACCTGTCCGGCGAACTTGCCGCTGAGCGGGCGCACAGCGCCGACCTGAACGAACGCCTCGCCGACATGCAGGAAAGACTCAAGTCCACCACGGACGCGGCGCTGCGGGAGCGCGAGTCCGCCAACACCATTCGGGAACTACTGGGAGCAGCGCAGGAGGCCCGCCAGAGGGCCGAGGTGGACGCTGAGACCAGCCGCGCCGCTGGACAGGCCGCAAACGAGAAGGCGGAAGCCGTGTTGACGGCGGTGCGGGCCGACCTGGACGATACGCGGATTCAACTGAGCGCGGTCAAGGGTGAGCGCGACAATGCGCTGGCGCGGATGGAGGCGATGGAGGCGAAGGCTGAGGCAACTACTAAGAAATCCTTAGTAGTTGCCCCGCCTGTGTTCGCCGTCCCCTACGCCCCGATTGGCGTGCGGACAGTCGAGCATGTCATCGAGGCCGCGCTGCTGCCGGACGCCATCACGGGGAACAAGCCGCGCCCGTCCTACACTGACGCTCTGTACAACTCGTTCTACCCGCTGGACGTGGTGGAGTATTGCGCGTGGTGGCGGGCGAACCTTATGCCGCCGCCGTCGCGTGGGGAAGAGTCGGATTGTGATAATCGAGCCGTGGATTTCGCGGCGGACTTGCACCGATGGAGTGGCTTCACGCTGCAAGTCGGCATAGGGCTGGGGACGTTCGCATGGGCGCTGGTGGACGGGAAGCCCTACCCGCATTATGTCGGGCTTGTGGTTGCGCCGGATGCGCGGCTGTGGATTCTTGACCCCGCCTTCCTTGACGCGCCGGAGTTGTGGACGCCGGAGCGGGTGAAGCTCCAGAGCGTGCCGCTGTATTAGACAGGACGTGGCTTCCATGACGCGACGAGCTTCCCTGGCGTCATGAACTCATACACTGGCGTCGGATCGCTCTTCGTTGTGAATTGCGCGGACTCGAACTGATACCACTTTTGCACCACATCCTTGTAGTCGCAGTCCTTCCGCTGGCACGTCCGCACGACCCCGACCACGCGCCCATCGGGGAGCGGCGCCGCGTCCTTGACGGCGAATCGGTGCGCCCGCGATCCGTCCGCGCATGGCGGCAGCAGGGATACCGGTGTGCGCCTACGGCTTCGCCACATCTGACGCTTTTGCACGAGCATCTGCCTTCTCCCACTTGCGAGTCATATAGCGCCGTTCTTGCCTACTTAGTTGCACATTCCGCCGAAGGATTTTTATGACACGACTTTCACTCACTATCCATGACGGGAAGTGATCTTCACGCGACATCTGCAAAGCACCAATTGGCGCGACCTCATAAAGATCGCCACCGCTGCGGGCTGCATAGAATGTCGCATAGTCAATATCCGTAGTAATATAGACTCCCTGTATTCTGCTTGGAGGGTCTATCGGAGCATTGTCTGGCGCACCTTCGAGCATCTTCAGGATTGATGCGCCTTTCGGCCCTTGACTGGCGGCGAAGCGCCTGTATTCTCCTACAGTCAGCGTTTGCCCCTTTGCGCGTGCCAAGCATATCGGGCATCCATCTGTTATACGTGGTGGCGACGAAACTATGATGTCCCCAACATTTAGACCAGGAACGCCGCCGTGGTAGTAACGCGCGGTCATCGGACTTGTATCCCCGCGTTGTGGGTGCCGTCCGCGCAGGGCGGCAGCGGGACTCCGGGGCGGGCGCTACGATGACGCTGCCACACACTCATGTCGCCGCCAATCCGTCTGATTCACGCTGTCAATCTGCAGAGCGTCCATGCACTCCTCCTCGTTCTGTTTCCGGAACTGGTAGATGTTCACGCCAGCACCGGCAAACATGGGGAACTGCCCTCAATGTCATGTAACCGCGCCATGTTACACCTGTAGATCGCACCCAAGAAAGTTTCGTCCTCGTAGTCGGCAAGCCTCCAATACTGAGAACGAACCCGCAGCGGGGTCCACCACGAGGTCATTCCGTGCTGTCACGGCCTCAATGAGTTCGCCTTGCAGGTCAATAGGTTTGTTGTGGGGATGAGTCTTGCTCGGTATCTTTTCAGGCCACACATCGGGGATATTCCGCAGCGTCCACACACCTTTTGCCCTGCGGGGTTCCTTCTGCAAGATGACGCAGAACTCCGTCTGGTGGC
>ERZ1292632.1146-Hain-H43-01um-R2-1146-length-27090-cov-6_pt1 | contig 27090 bp, 31 predicted proteins | sample MGYA00564407_ERZ1292632 | MGnify/ENA primary metagenome ERZ1292632 (study PRJEB36523, sample SAMEA6512637) | groundwater metagenome | collected 2019-01-08 | study: AquaDiva: Metagenomics assemblies of 32 groundwater samples | reverse complement strand
GAAATTCAAAGCAAAGCAAGGAAAGAAATCTTTAGAGGATTTATCCACGAAGAAATGTTGTTGGGAGGAAAGCGCAAACACACGCTAGAAGCCAATGAGCGGGGATACCTTACGATATATGAGCGACCGGTACATAGGGCACAATATGTTCTATTCGCTGATGTCTCGGAGGGGATTGAAGTTAAGGAACGCGACACGGATTATAGTGCAATCGATGTGCTTAGATGCGATACGCTCGAGCAAGTGGCGCACTGGCACGGCCGAATTGGTCCGGAGTTGCTGGATAATGAGATAACTAAACTCGCGTGGTATTACAACGAAGCCTTTGTTGGCGTTGAGAAAAACAACATCGGCTACGGTGTCGTTGCTGCGTTAAAGGACACGTACGGAAGGTTGTACATCAATCTCGTACACGATAAAAACGGAAAAGAGATAACGAAGGAGTTTGGATGGCGCACGACGGTGAAAACGAAACCGTTGATGATAAACGGGTTGGCGGAAGCAATCAACGACGGGAGTATTTTGATAAACAATCTTGCATCGATTGAAGAGTGTCGTCGGTACACGATTCACCCCGATGGTTCGCTAGGTGCTCCGAGCGGACAACACGATGATAGATGCATAAGTTTAAGTGGCGCAGTGCAGATGTACTTGCACTCGTATCATGCACCGGAGAGCAAAGACATCGAGCGACCGGATGAAGACGATGACGAGGAAGATGAGGAGAATTAAAAAGATGAGGAGAATTAAAAAAATGTTTTGTTTTTTTCTAGGTCATAAAATTTGTTCTGGTATCTTGGCAATACGTTCTAAATGTGTTCGTTGCGGTTATTGGATAGATAAAACTACTGGAAAGAATGTTTTCTAAAAAGGCGGAGGAGTTGAAAATTAAATAATGCCAAAAGCAAATGAAGTCTCTGACATTGAAGTTGTGAGTGACAAAGAATTTGGGGACGACGCTGCGACGTTATGGAAGAGACGGTATGAAACCTCGCTCGAATTTGTAAAGAATAGCGACCATAAAGAGCGATGCGAAAACATAGTAAAATATCTACACAACGATTTCAGTTTCGTAAAAGATTCCGAGGAAGTTTTTCTCAACCAATTTTTTATCTCGCTTAAAACGCTGATTCCGCTTGTTGTTGCCAACAATCCGTTTGTCGCTGTATCTGCCGACAACGACATTGTCTATGAATACGACGAGGCGGGCAAAGTCAGGCTGGGCCCTGAAGGACAGCCAATCAGCCACGACATGACCAAGATAGCGCCAACCATTCAGGGCTTGCTAAAGAAGCGTCTTAAAAAGACGATTGATATAAAATCAGAGATGAGATTTTTCTTACGCAACGCAATTACTTTTAACCGCGGAATTTTTTTAGTTGGTCACACAATAAATTCTGAATATTCCGGTTCGTTTAACAAACCATTGTTTCACGCATATATTAAGAATGTATCTCCCCGCAAAATCAAGCGGCAAGCGGGAACTACGCGAATAGATGAAGGCACATATTGTTTTTATGAATATGAGTTGCCAGTTTCTCATCTTAAGAAAGACAAGAGTTATAATCAGGATTTACTCAAGCAATGCACGCAAGAAATTCTTGAAGACGTAAAAATAAATGACGATGATGAAGCAACGAGAGATGCTCTTGCGGGTTACTACGATGATGTTAAATTTATCAAGTTGCATAATGCATATGATTTGTTAACCGGAGAGATTTTTGTTTTCGGCAAAGGTGTTGATAAGCCTCTCAAAATAATATCGCCTAAATATTCGTTTAAAAATCCTTTCACGGAATTTATTCCAAACGAAACATTCCAGCCGGACCAAAATGAGCCTGTATCCGATTTGATGATGGTTGAGAATATTGTTAAGAAGGCGCAGAAGATAATCAAGAAGGCAATACGACACATCGAGAATTTCAATACTGGCATGGATGTTGAAGAGAGTGCATTGACTGAAAAGATGCGCAAGAGAATTGAGAACTCAAAAGACCGTGCGTTCCATGTGTATAGAGACCAAGCAATCTCTGGTGGAAGAACAAGGCCTAGAATAGAAGTCTCGATGGGGCCGGAGCCTTTCAATTTAATTCAGTTTTTGTTTGACTACGTTGACAAGACGCTTGCTGTTTATAATTTTCAACAAGGTGGTAATGCAGGTGAAGACGAGACTGCAACTAAGACTCAGGCACGTGTACAGACATCACAGTTTAAGTCCGGAGATATGTCTGACATGTTTGTAGATGCTTGTAATAAATCGTTTGATAAATATCTTGAAGTGTTGATTCAGACAACTGATGTACAAGAGGTTGTTGAGGTTGTTGGCGATGCGGGAGAAGTTGAATATCGTCCATTTAACGGGGACGAAGCAAAACGAGGACAATATTATTGCACGATTGATTTGCAGAGTTTGGGTAAAGAAAATAAAAATGTCACCGATCAACAACTTTTAAAACTTTACGAGATTGTCAAAACAGACCCTGATCCACAAGTTCAACAGAGAGTGAATAAAGTTGAGCTCTTTACCATAATAGCCAAATCATTAGGTGCTGGAAATAACGGCATTCTAAGAAAAGTTCCCGACACTAAAGGCATGGACGAGCAGGCTTACAGGGATTACCTTAAGCAGCAGATGGTGAAGGCAAAGACGGAGACACAGCAGGCGGTAAGTGGAGCTGATCCGTTTCCACCGTCAGCAGATGATGATGACGATATTCATCTGCAAGACCACTTGGCAAAGGCACAAGAGTTGAAGGCAGAAGCTGCAAATAATCCAGACCCTGCATTTCAACAGCATCATCAGTCGATAATTGATAGACTGATAAGACACGCACAACCACACATAGACCGCAAAACAGAGCGTGAGGCTTTGGATGCACAGATGAATCCTAAACCTCAAGTTGGTGGGCCACCACCTCCGCGATTAAGTTTGAGTATTGGAGCAAAGGGAACGCCGGAGCAAGTGGCGGGAATAGCAGGTCAGCGTGTTCCGGTAGCAGATAATCCGCCGATGCCCGGAAAGATTTCGGGACAGGCTCAACGTACAGGGGGTATGCAGTGAAGGCTTATAATTGCGAATGTCTTGGATGTGGATTTAAAGCTGACCGGATAGTTAAGGGAAATGAAGTTATCAAGTGTAAGTGCGACCAAGTGATGAGTAAAGTTGGAGGGCCGATTGGTGGAAGTAATATTCTTCCTCTGTCTATAGGTCAGCCGGATAGATTTATTGCTTTTGAGTCTTCTACGCTCGGAAGAAAAATCAACACTGAAATTGAATTGCAAGCCGCTTATGACGAGATGTATGCAGTTACATGTGTGCTTACACCGCGAAGCTCCGCGGAAAAGGTAGAAGAGTTGAAACCCGCTAAGGGCGAACCAAAAAAACTAGGAAGGCCGAAAAAGAAATTAAATTTTGTTGAAGAAGATACTGAATCTAGTGAGGGCTACGATGTTTAAGGTTTTTGATTATCAATGTGAGCCGTGTAAAAGAAAGATTCTTGATTTAACTGTAGAGGATAACGAAGTTGTTACGTGTCGTAAATGCGGTGGGGCTATGGTTCGATTGTTTCCATGTCCTAAGATGAGGGACGGAGCGGGAGAGAAGTTTCAACCTTTTTGGTCGGATACTTTTCAAATGAGAGTAAATGACCGAGAGGATATGAAGAAGGTGCGTGAGTTGAGAAAAAAACATGGGCTTGAGTGCATTGGTCATAACGACCAGAAGGCAGATAGAAAAGCAATCAAACATAATTATGAAAGCGAGTGAATTATGGCAAAGATGAAGTTTGAAACGATGGCAGGCATGAGAACGTGTGAACATCCTTGTAGTATGATGGGTAAAGGTAAAATGGATATGGGCGGTAAAATGCCAAAGAACATGGACAAGGATATGAAGAAAGAAAAAATGCCTATGAAAAAAGGAGGTAAATAATGCCTTTTGTTCGTAAAGGAAAAACCGTATTCAAACGCACTAAGAGCGGCAAGTTAAAAAAGAAAGGCAGTTCAAAGAGCGTTGCAAAGGCGAAAGCCTATCAGCGAGCTTTGTACGCTAACAGCAAGGATTAGATAGAAATTGGTTGATGGCATAAAGCCCGATTGGGAATAGTCCCTGTCGGGATTTTTTATGTCAAAAATGAAAAGAGGTAAATTGTGGCAAACGAGAAGCCGAAAGAACTCGATGCCAGCTCTAAAGAATCATCGTCAATATCAAAAGACGAACTCTTTAGCGGCTCGCTCGAATCATCGGAAGGCAACGAGGAAGCAGGAACGGAATCACCTCCAGTCGTAGCTAAGAGCGACGACACTGGCAAGTCGGCCAGCGAGTCAGAGGACTCCGATCCGGAATTAAAAGGAATTTTCGATGACTTGGAGAAAGACATCCCGGAGACGTTAAAGAATCACGCGACGAATGTTAAAAAGAAATTACAAGGTTACTTCACAAAGAAGAACCAGACGATTTCTACAGAGTTGGAAACTTTGCGTAAAAACCAAGTGACGGATGACCTCAAACGAGATTATTCCACACTTTATGGTTGGTACGACAAAATCCAACGCAACCCGAAAGAAGGGCTAAAGGAACTAGCTTCACAATATGGCGTGTCAGTAGCAGAGCTTGTAAGTGCTTCCGAGGCGGTAGCCCCGCCGGTTGAGGAAGAACTTACGCCGGACAAATTAGTCACGGCTGAAGACTATGCAAAGTTTGCACGTCAGGAAGCGCGGAAGGCCGCAGAGGAAATCCGCGATAAAGAAGTGAAACCTTTAAGAGAAGCCCTCTCGAAATTTCAAGGAAATTCGGTTCAGCGGGAGAACATTCAACGCGGTCAGGCAGCAGTGGAAGAAGCAATCGCAACACTTCCCGGCTTTGCAGATGAAAATAAGAAGATTTCAAAGGAAGGCAACGAAGCGATAGCCTCAGTTTTAAATGAAGAATTTAGAGGAGTAAATGCTTTGAAAAATGCTTTTCATGCAATTATTGCCAATTCATCTGTTAGCAAAGTCAAAGAGTTGGAAACAAAACTCAATGATTTAAAGAAGAATGTTGCAGGGGCTTCTAATCCTCCGGGAAACACGTCAACACAAACTACAGTTGCGCCAGGAAAGCCGGAGACTTTTTGGGAAGATTTAAGAGCAGAACCTTTGCTTGAATAAGGTCGAGGCTTATTGGTGCGAGGTCAAGGAGGATAATCATGGCAGCACCAGAGCTAAGTAAAACTACGTTAAGGCTCAATGCTACCCGCACAAAAATAATGAAAGCGGGTGGTTTGGCCGATCAGGTATATACGAATAACTATTTTTACGATTACCTGAAGAAGATGAAGGCGATTCATGTTGGTGAATATGGTCGTGGTATTGAATTTGATTTGCTCGACACCGGCAACACAACGGCAAAGGAAATGAACCGTTATGAGAAATATGATACAACACCGGGCACTGAAACTCGGACGGCTTTATTTGAGGTCAAGAAAATCGGTGCGACAGCGGTTGTCGATATTGATTCAATTGATGAAAATACGTCCGATGGAAAAGTTTGGGATATTGTAAAAGTCAAAACAGGCGATGCCTTAGATGCTATTCAAAATCGTTTTGAAACAGATTTGCATGCTGTTGCTTCAAGCAGCAAGTACATGCTATCTGTACGCGACTTGATAGCAGATGATCCCACCGCAAATCCTACAGCTTACAACGTAGGTGGAATTGACAGGTCTTCCTCGACCTTCTCATATTATCGCAATCAGTACAACACTACGGCAGGTGTGGCTGCAACTTGGACTATGGCTACGGATGGCAAGGCTTCTATGCGTGCGATGTGGTCAACGTGTGTCAAGAACGCTCCGAAGAACAAGGGTGCGCAGATGCGTGAGCCTAAGATGATTGTCGCTGATTGGGATTTAGTTGATGCGTATGAGGCTATTCACGATTCAAATGATTTGCACATCAGAAAAGATGATAAAGTTGGTTCTGGTTTTAGGCATTTCATTTACAAGTTGAATATCCCAGTTTTTCCGGATGACGATGCGAACTTTGATGGAAGAATGTATTTCATCAATACAGACTTCTTCGGTTTGTATGTTGAAAGTAAGTCCAATTTCACGCTTGGGAAATGGATAGAGCCTTCGGATCAAGATGCTCACATTCAGAAAATAAAGGTCAAAGCGTGCTTGGCAGGTTCAACGTGGAAATGTCACGGCGTACTCTACGGCGGTAGTTAGTTAATACGCGGAGCTTCGCGCTGTAAAAATTGGATGAAATTTAATTTATAAATGGAGGTATGATATGAGTGGTTTTCCACAAACTCCCGGATTCGGGAAGGCTGCCTATGCTTCGTCTGACACCCCTGAAAAACTAGGGACGTTGGGTGAGCTGGCAAGTTTTGATGGAGTGTTGCATAGATTGATGCAGTTGCACACAGTTTGCGTCAGCGATGTTATTGCGTCAGGGCACGTTCTATATCGCACAGCAACTGCGAATGTAGTGACAAATGATAGGTCTGAGGCAGTAACGGATAGCGCAAATAATTATTGTGGTATTGCGCCTCAATTAACCGCAAGTGTGCCGGAGTCAACTGCAACAGTTACCTATTATATGTGGGTTCAGATTAGTGGTAGGGCAACTGTGGTGACGAACGGTGATGATGATATTGTTGCCGGTGATTTGATAATCGCATCAGGTGATGGAACTTGCGATAGTGTTGCGGCTCTTAGCGAGAACGCTGCAAATTTCATTGGTATTGCAGCGGCAGCGGATGTCAATGCTTCCGACACCGTGGTTGTAGATTTAAGACCTGTATAACCTTTAAGTGAGCATAATCCCCTAGGTGGACTGACCCCAAATCAGTCCGCCTATTTGCTCTTAAATGAGGCTTTTATGGTTTGGAGTTTGGCAAATACTCTCACATTTTTACAAAAATTTTGTGTTGATGGAAGTGTTTCACAACCAGAGTTGATTGATTTTATAAAATTTAGATACGAAAGAATTTACAATAAATCTCTCAAGTTTTATAAATTCGACACAACTTTTGCTACAGTTAGCGGAACAAAATATTATTATTTGTCTCGTGAGTTAAATACTTCGGCACCAATTAAATTTTTCAATCAGACAAGTGATAATTATCCGATTCATGTAAAAGATTTTGATTATATTTTATCTCGTGATAAAGACGAGTCTGAGTCCGGTACGCCAATTTATGCTGCATTTGTGTCGTTAAGTTCAGTTCAACGACAGCCAAATGATAGTGGTGATTCCGGAGTTTTGAAAATAAAGTCATCATCTACAAGTGATACTACTCAAAAAGTAACTATCACCGGACGGGCAACCGACGGTACAAACCAATATGAAGTTACTGAACAACATCAATTGACAGGAACTACAGCAATAACAAGCACGTACACTTATAATAGCGTTTATGACATTACCAAATCAGACGACACGGTCGGATATGTTTCAGTCCTCGATAGCACTCAAGCATATATTTACACGATTATTGACCCATATCGTGAAAGATCAGAATACCAAAAATGGAGGCTCTGGCCAACACCGGACGCTGCTGATACCATCAAATATACTGGCTACCGCCGCCCGCGTATTCCTCAAAATGACAGTGCATTGATTGATGTGCCAATAGATTTTCAGGCATCATTTATTGCCGGATTAAGAGCGGACATCCACGATATAAATTTCGATATGATAAAATCTCAAAAATATGAAGCTATTTTTGAACGTGGACTTAATGAGTTAATTACAAATAATACTTGGAATGATGGTGAAGAAATGAGCACTGCTGAAGAAGAATTGAGATTTAACGAACTTACAAGTTTGGAAGATATTGACGAAAATACAGACGCAGGTTGAGGGACTCATGGGCTTCGAGCAGGACAATACATATCCGATGATTGAACCAACACCTGAATTGTTAAATTTGGGTGGTGGTTATAAATATAGCGAATCGGCATTTGATTTGGAAATCAACCAAAGTCCAGATTGTAAAAATGTTTATTGGCGTAATGGCGCTCTTTGGCAAATTGACGGTAGTGAAAAGATGGATAGCGATTTGATTACAGGTGCCCCCGACGTTACGGGTTTGTTTGATTATGGAAAAGAAAGTACTGCAACGCATTTCACTCTTGTGGCAACGGGCAACAAAGTTTGGTATTACTCGGGTGGTTCGTACACAGATAATACAGGTGCCGTCACTTTAACTGCTGGTAGTCAACATTTTGGATTAACCTTCAACGATATTTTTATTGGTGTAACGTCAAGCAGAGATGCACCTTATAAAAAAGATGGTACAAACAATTTGGCTGCACTCGGAGGTTCTCCTCCAAGTGGTAAGGTCCTTGGCAGAATTGGTGAATTTATCGTTATTGGCAACACATCCGCTCAGCCAAGTTACGCATATTATTGCGACCCCGGAAATCCTGAAAGTGGTTGGGATAAATTTTGGGATGTAAAGTCAGATGATACACAGGGTCTTGTCGCAGTTGGTTCGTTGGACCAGCGCACTGGATTTTTATTCAAGGAAAAAACAGCAGATAGAATTGAGCATCTGGGTGGATTAAGTTTTCAACATGACAGAGGATATTTACCGGTCGGTATTGTTGCACAGGGGAGTTTGCAAAAATGCACATTAAAAAGAGAAAGTAGAAGAATTGACGTTCTCATTGGTCTTGGTGAAGATGGAGTTTACGCTTTTGATTCATCAAAGAATCCATTTATTATTTCCGATAATATAAAATTCAAGTTTGATAGAAATAATTCAGCTTCTTGGAATAGAAGCTATTGGAGTAAGGCGGTTGCGGTATATGAATCTGCGCGAAATTGGTATTGGTTATTTGTGCCAAGTCATTCATCAACGGGCAATCTAGATGAACTTTGGATTTGTGATTTAGACAGACTATCATGGTGGCCCTGCAATCCTGATGCTTCAGCGTCAATTGCGATGATAAATGATTCAAATGGATTTCCACAGGTTAATGTTGGCGGTTACGATGGTTATGTCAGAAGATTTGGAATGGATATTAAAAATTTTGATACCGTAGCGATAGATAGTTACTTTGCAACGAAGGTAATTGATTTTAAAAAAACTGTTAGAGTTAGACAGTTTATTCCATACGCAGCACAAAAAGGAAGTTGGAACTTAGATTTTAATTTCAGATGGGGACTTTCACAAGCAGCAACATCAGTTGATTCTCTTCGTTTAACGACTGGTGGGTCTCTTTATGGTACGGGAACTTATGGCACCGCAACATATGGCGACGGAAGACCAATGTATAAGAATTTATCAGCGTTGAATTACACTGGTCGTTATTTGCAGATTAAAATGGGTAATGCTAGAGTAGATGAAAACTGGAATTTATTGAAAGCAGAAATCCCGGCAAGAAGTCTTGGAGGTAGAGTCGGTGAGTATAGGAAATCTTCCTGATGATGTTGAGATAAATCAATCTCTAAGAGATTGGCTTGGAACATTGAGACAACAAATTATTAGAGCAACAAGACCTTTGTATATACCTGTCAATCATTTTAGTGGTTATTATCGCATTGTAGATGCGGCAGATGCAACTCAAGATGAACAGTTACAATTTGCAGGCACTGGAAATCCGGTGTTGCAGGAAATAAATTCTTTGGGAATAATTGGTGCGAGAATAGAGGCGGTTGATGATGCGTGTAATCATTTATTTTATGTGCCAAAATATTTTAATGTTGATACGAATATAAAATTTGAAGTTGTATGGTGTACAAATAATAATACGACAACGAACACGGCAACGTGGAAAGTTTTGTATAACGCTGCGGCGGCTGGGGAGGCTTTGGCAGCAGCCGGCACGGCGCTAGATTTAGCGATTACCGCAGACAATGTATTGGGGACTTACAAAGTCGCGGTTACGCCGTATGGGTTGTTATATGGTGGCAATATAGAGCATGGGGATATGCTCCATTTAAAGGTGAGTTTAGGCGCAGTATCAGTTCTAAATCCGGCGGTTGATCAAGTTTTTTTGTTGGGAATTTTAATTAACGATGAAGGATAAGGAGGAGGTATATGAGAAAATTTTCATTTGTTTTAATGGCTTTGGCAACAATATTTGTTGCTATTCCATCTTTTGCATTGCCGCAAAATTTACCGCATCATAATAGTAGTGACGTAGCTGATTGGAACAAAATATTTTTTCAGCCGTCACTTACGGCATTTACTGTCAATAGTGGAGGAACTTTTAGCTGGATAGATGCAGCAACCAGCTTGTCAATTGTAGAAACCAATTCACTTAGTTTTTCTTCTCTTCAAATGTCAGCTACCGGTAGTATTATTCATATGGTAGTTCCGTTGCCTGATAATACTTGTGTCGATTGCCCAATAAAATTAAGCGTTCTTTGGTCAACAAGCGATACGACACCCACAACTGATACAGCAACGTGGAAAATATTGTATAGCGCAAAAGCTTTAGGTGAAGCATGGGCATCGGCATCCACCGCGTTAAATACGGCAATTACAGCAGACGCCATTGATGGAGACGCTTATGCGTTACAAGAAACTCCACAAGGTCAAATCAACTCAGGAACTTTAAGCAGAAATGATGTTCTTCATCTATCAGTTGAACTTAATGCAGCATCAGGATTAGATCCCACATCGGACACAGTCCTTTTGCATGGCATCTATTTGGAATATGTAAGAGAAAAAATATAATGTTGATGTGAACAACGCAACTTAACCGTAAAGAAGGGAGCTAGAAGCTCCCTTTTTTTATGGGGGAAAAATGAAAAAACTAATTATAATCATAATGCTCTTTATTTGCACTCCTCAGGCATTTGCTTTAACCACCGCAATAAATGAAGACCATGTTAAGTACACTGCTAGTTCCATCAGTACAAATACGACTGGCAGCGTTACAGATACATTTCCATTAGGCCCATTTGAAGATTTATCTGTTCAGTGTATATGGGCAGGTGTAACCGGAACACAACCCCAGTATAAGTTACAGGTAAGCAATGACGCGTCTAACTGGGATGATATTGTTGGGGCTCTTGTTGTAACAACAAACGCATCCGGTTCAGATACTTTAATTGTAGATTCAATTCCTGTAAGAAACGCCCGAATAAAAGTATCGACGGCATCCACAGATGGAACTCTGGACTGCACCGCCGTTGGACAAGGGAGATAAAACATGAAAATATTATCAAGAATATTCCTATCATTATTTATCTGCTCAACGGTGTTTGCTGGTAACGCAAGAAACGTAAGCGAGAGCAGCCAAAGATTTTTCTACGAGCAAAGTTCTAAGCCAACCGTTTCTACAAATCTAGGTGCGGCCTATACAAAAGATGTCTCCGGAACAACCGAATACTTTTTTGAAAATGATGCCGGCACAGAGGTTCAACTCACAAGCGGTGGTGCAGTGTATGGAGGCTTTACAAGTTTAGCCACGCTGACATCAGGCACAGCAATAACAGCCGGTTCATATCAAATAGGACGAGATGCCGACGCTACAAATCAAATACATTTCAATGTGCCAACCGGTTCAACGTTTGAGTTTTCGATAAACGATGTCGCGGAAATGACGTTGTCCGGCACTGCTGTAAACTTTCAAAATAATACAATTACAACAACAGGCGGAGGATCACTTACAGGCACATGGACTGATATGGGGGCAGTCACAACAATTGACATCAACGGGGGAACGGTTGATGGAACGACGATTGGTGGAGCGTCTGCCGCTGCCGGTACATTTACAACGGTTACCACATCGACATCGGGAAATTCATTTACAGCAACGAATACATCAAATGCGGCTTCTTCGCAAGTTGCAATTTTACAGGGTGACCGTGCGAGTCCGGCAGACCTTGATGCAGCTTATTTATCGTTGCAATTATCAAATGATGCGGGAACGCAAAAAGAATTTGCCAGACTTACCTGGATTGCAGCGGATGTAAATCAGGGAACGAGTGAAGATGGACAAATGCAAATAAGTTTGATGTCCGCCGCTTCTGTTCAATCTTTCTTTACTTTAAGTACAACCGCATTTAGGCCAACGTCCAACGATGGATCTCAATTGGGGGCAACGACGACATCATGGTCAGATTTATTTTTAGCATCTGGCGGCATCATAAATTGGAATAACGGCGATGTGACAATAACACACAATTCAGACACATTAGCTTTTGCAGGTGGTGCAAGTGGTTATACGTTTGACACAAAAGTTGCAGCAGACGGATTTTGTGTTACCAATGCGACAGCATTAACAGGGGCAACTAATTTAACAAAGGCCAATATGCAAGCCGCCTCTTTTTGGCCTATTGACGTTTCCGGCGGTGTGGTCGACATTGATATTGAAGAATCATTAGATGCTGACGATGTCGGAAGAAAACTCATTTTTGCAATCACCGTAGGTCACGTCACTAATGCTCTTACAATTACAAGCGGAGACAGTGGTGCAGATGATCCGGTAGTTGTCACAATTAACGCTTCCGGCACAACCGCAGAAGACGTGGGAGATTATATTGAATGCACAATTATAACAACATCGAGGGCAACTTGTCTCGTTGTTGCTACAGATTAAAGGAGATGAAAAATGAAATTCTTAATTGTTCTTCTACTTTTTTTAAGTACCTCAGTTTGGGCAGATGATTTTAATTTACCAACACCCATTACAAGACCACAAATTACACAGATGAGTCTTCAAGAAATGCAAGTTAATTTTGATCCGGATGGAAAAACTGTCAATAGTGTGAGGTGCGAATTTAGCATTGGTGGCGTAAAGCATATTACATCGTTGACAGATAGAAGGAAGATTAATGTCTTAGATTTATCTGATGCCGAGAAAACAAATTTAATGAATTATTTAATGAATAATTTGAATACGGAAGGTGAGTTTGTCTCACCATAAACAATTATGAAAAAAATATCAATTTTAATTTCTTTATTATTATTACTTCCTTTGACTCAAAATGGTTTTAGCGTTACCCGTATTTATGATAGAGTCACCGGTGGAACTATAGATGCAGATAAAGACGATGCAGAATTTGATAATACAAATACCGAAATAAATAATCACGAAGCAGATACATCGGCTCATGGAGCCACAGGTGGAGTGGTTGGTGTTAGTAAGACGCAGACATTGACGAACAAGACATTAACAGGGCCAACAATTTCTTCGCTTGTGGTTTCAACTTCAGCTACGGCAGCGGGAGTAACATGGACAGATTTAGGCACTGTAACTACAGCAGACATCAACGGCGGAACGATTGATGGTGTAACAATAGGCGCAAGTGTAGCTCCGACATTTACCACAGTCAATATAGATGGAGGAACGATTGATGGAACAACTATTGGTGGGTCATCAACGGCAGCAGGTTCATTCACATCTGTAACCGCAAGCGCAAATAGCATTGTTCCCCAATTAGTTTCGGAACAAACTATAAATTTGGGATTAAAAGTTTCAGGAACAACTCTGTCTATAGTAAGTGGTGACGGGACAACTTCGCTTTCGACAACCAATCCTGGTTGGGCTTCTGTAAAAATAAATGGAAGTGGCGTAAAAACTTTTAGTTTTACAGCTGATCAGACTGCCACATTTGGTGCGGCATCGGACACGGATGGAAATACTTTTGGATTAACCTCCGGTGTTAATTGGTCGTCTAGGATGCCATTTTTTCTGGGAATAATAACAGATGGGACAAATGCTTATTTCACAATTTCAAGAAAGCCTTTTCAAGAATCCGGTTCAAATGCAACTGATTTAGCACAAGAAGGAGATACGGACGCTGATTCAGATAACGATTTAATGATTTTTACTACCGGCTTAACCTTGGCAAACTGGGTTGATAAACCAGTAACTCAAGTTGGATGGTTTTTGGCAACTTGGGTAACTGCAACAACTTCTTGGTCATTTGATACATCAACTGCTGTGTTAACACAGGGGAACACAGGGTTTAATAAGGATTATGCCAAGAATTTTTTTACCATGCCTCTCAATCAAAATGGCGCGGCAGCTTCCACATATTTTCACGATAATGGAGGGACAGCTCCGGTTTTTACAAGCACTGCATATTATTGGTGGATAGATGAAGACGGTTTTGTAACAGTTGATCAGGCTTCAACTGGCGACGGAGGCACAGATGGGGCTGGAGTCGTTACTGCCACATGTGCCTTACCTCTTACCACAAGTGCCTTTGCTTCAGATATTGGTTTTATAGAAATTCAATCCGCCGGTTATAATGGTTCTGCAAGTGTTGTTTTAGCTGCAACCAGCAACATTGTTTCTTTTCGTAAATTAAGTTCAACGAATTTGGCAAATTCTGAAATGTCAGCAGGAAGCCGACAGTTAAATTTTTATTTTACGTATCCTACGTTGCCTTAAAAGTTTAGAGGTTAAAATGATAGGAAAACAAACATATATCAGGCCATTTGAAACAAAAGATGGAGATTTTTTGGCTAAATGGTTTTTTAGTGGGGAATATCCTATTTTTTTTAGACATTCTCCATTTGTTAAGTGGAGCGATTTTTCAAAATGGGAATCTATTACCAATAATTTAATTTATATAATTTTCCCTATTGGATGTGTTGAACCTATCGGCATGATAATAATTTATTTATTCATGCAAAAAGCTCAAAATTGCAAACTAGGAATAATGTTAGATAAAGATAATCAGAAAAAAGGCATAGCAATAGAATCAGTTTATTTAATTTCTAAATATCTATTTAGAGAATTTAATTTACATAAAATATTTTTTGAATCTGTGGAAGATGATGAAAGAACCAATCATATTTTAAATGAAGCTAAGTTTATCAAAGAAGCAACTATAAATGATGCTGCAAAAATAGATGGCAAGTTTAAGAACGAAATTATTTGGTCAATTACTCATGATAATTTTGAAAAATATTATGGAGGTGGAATATGATTCCTGGAGGCATTGCAGCATTAGGCGCAGCAATTCCGGCCGCGGCGGCAGGTAAAGGAGCAAAAACAGCGGGTGAAGCGGCTCTTACAGGTGCGTTGTTGGGTGGTGGAGCATTATCAGGGGTGGGACAGGGAATTGGTGCCTCAATGGAATCTGACGCTAGAGAGGATGCGGCAAGAGAAGCGGCTCTTGGCCCTATTCGTGGTGGAACTGAACGAGCAGGAAATAGAGGACAACTTAGTCTTGCTCCCAGTTTAGGAGCTTTAGAAAAAATAGGACAGACCGCTGTTCCTATGCGACCACCTGTTTATGGAAGTGCAGGAGGCCCAAACATGCCACCGGTGGATATGTCTAAATTATTTCAACCTCGACAATTCGGTACTGGATTTCAGGCTGGCAATTATAATTTGAATAATGTCCCACGTAGATTTTAAGGAGTAAAATTATGGCTAGAATATTCAATCCTAAACTTGGTATGTATGAAGACATTCCAGAAGAAGGACAACCTAAAAAGCCTCCAATGTCTCCATATATGGATGCAACCAATCCTTATGCAAACTTTCAATCTACTTTTGCGCCTAAAACTGATGTGGGAGCCTCAGATATTGCTTCAAATTTAATGGGTGGATATGGCAATATAAGTTATCAGCCTAAAAGTGCTCAATCTTATATTCCACAAGAGACACTTTCTCAACTTGGCAAAGTAACAGGTGGATTGGCAAACTATCAACCTGAAAAGATAAACGTTGGCAGAGTTGAAAGTATGCCGGTTGAATATTATCAGAAACAGGTTGAGGATTTATCTCAGCCACTTGCAAAACAATATGAGACTTCGAGGGCATTGACTCGCGGTGATTTAGCGGCCAGAGGCACTATTTATGACTCGGAGGCGTATGACCCAAGAGTTCAAGGAAGTCTTGGTTCATTAGATAAAAATTATATCGAACAACTTGGTAATATTACCAGAGGTGTTCAATTACAGCGGATGCAACAAGAGCAACAAAACGCTCAGGATTATGCTAATAAATCCTATGACGAAGCTACAGGTCGACGAACATTGGGATTACAAGGATTAAGCACGGCAGGAAGCGTATTGCCCGGAGTTGCAGGAATGTATGGCGAACTTGGCGGTAAAGAACAAGAACGAGCAATCACAACAGCGTTACAAAATAAAGGTCTTGATGCCAACACAATCAATAGTTTGTTAGGCTATGGGGCGGATAGATACAAAACAGAAGCCGGATTGTATGGAGATATTTACAAGACTGATATTGGATATAATCAGTCAATGATAGAAGACGCAAGAGCGAGAGAGGAAGCGAGAAGGAAGCAAATACTCGATTTATTACAATTACCCGGATATACTGAGCAACCTCAAGGACCGTTATGGGAAGCTCTTGGTCAAGAATTGGGTTATTCAAAACCTGAATTAACTGGTCAATCATCGCCACCACCAACACCACCAGCATTTCTACCACCACCACGAGGACCAGATTCACAGTGGTATTATGGACCAACTGAACAAATTTATTAAGGAGATAATTTATGGCAATGGGCGGAAATATCTTTGCAGGAATATTGGAGAACTTGGGGAAGGTGTTAGGGACTTATGGAGTTAGTAGTTTGGAAAAACAACAAAAATTAGAATTAGAAAAAAACAAAGTTCCCGAAGAAATAAAATTGTGGAACGCTACACATCCAAGCGGTGAAACTCCAACATGGGAAGATTTGACAAGTTATAGAGCGGCTGCATCACCTTATTATACTGGCAACTTGGGAGAAAAACTAAAAGTTCCTACCGAATATGCTCCAAGACAACCAACCACTTACGAATTGGAAAGACAAGATTTCGGTGCTGCCTCCGGTAGAATACAAAGAGCACTCCAAAACGGACAACCAATAGATCCGACAGATAAAGCGATTGTGAATAGATTTAGAAGGATTAAAGAATATTAGAAGGATTAAAGAATAAAAGAGGGCTTCAATGGGATTATCCCAACAAGATATAGAATGGGCTCGAAGTGCTGGTTTTCAAATTCCCGGAGAAAAAATAGAACAACCAAATCTCCCCGTTCAAACTAAACCTACAAGTTTATCTCAGGACGATATAGAATGGGCTCGAAGTGCTGGTTTTAAAGTGCCAGAAATTGTAACACCACCTGAAAGTGTGTTGAGTAAATTAGGTGGTTTTTTATCTGGTAAATTATCCGAAGCCAAACAAGGCATATTAGAAGAACAAGAATCCATAAGGGCAGGTGGTCGCACTGGCCCTCTTGGTATTATTCAAACACCCGAAGAACAAATCGCATCACAAACTCCTTCAATATTTTTATCAGATCCATTGAAAAAACAATTTGGTGGTGGTGGTGCAACTGCCGAGTGGGATCAATTTGGAAGTTCTAAAACAACTCCAGATAAAGGCATCTTGCGTCAATCAGTTGAGGCAGGAACCATAGAACTGGCTAAACTTGTAGAAGGCTTATTAACCCCTGAAAACGTGGGTTATATGGCCACTGGTGGCATACCTGGGGTTGGAAGGGCAGTTGCAACAGTTTTTGTTCCAGGCCTCTTCAAAGGCACAATGGAAGGCGCGGGACAGACTAGAGAGGCAGTTGAGAGGGGCGATATACCCGAAGCCGTGGCAAAGGGACTAAGCACTGCTGCACAAGCCTTGTTCACCGTTGGAGCTGGAAAACATGCAGCGGGAAAGATACCATCAACAGTTGCAACTAAGTCTGTGCCATTTTTTAAACGTACTTTATTACCAGAACTTGAGGCTGTTGAGAAAGGTGCTGCACCACCTATACATACAGGGGCAGAAATTCAAGTACCGAAATCCGAAAAACCGACAGTACCATTCAAACAGTCTGCACCTCCCGAACCTGAAATAACGCAACCTGCGCTAACATCAAAACTACCCACACAAGAACAAATTATGCGTAAGCAATTTGACCTTGTTCAAAAAGCAAATTTGAGTGAGCCTGAATTTGAAAAATTTGTGACAGATAACGTGCGTGACGGTGTTGTGCTTAGAGATATAGCTACAAAGAATTTGAAAGGAGAAATCGCAGAAACAGAAGCAGTTGATAATTTGAAAAATGCTGTACAACCAATAATTACACAAAAAACAGAGTTTTTGAAGAAAACTGGCAAGATAGACAAAACTGGATTCACTCCAGAACAAAAAACATATTTTGCGGCAGAACTTAAAAAGGCGGGGGATAAATTATTAAAAGAACATTTGGAAGAAGTATTTACCAAAGAAGAACAAATAGATTTACAAAAAGCAAATATGAAAGGATGGAAAGAAATAAATGAAAACAAAGAATTTAAAGGACAGCCCCTTAAAAGTAATTATGTTTCAAAAGAAGGTGTCACAATAAAAGTCCCCGGTGATGGCACTTTTTTAATAAATTCACCAGAGGGTGCATCAACAATACATAAAAAAATAACAGGAGAGCCAATAAAAGGCATTGCTATTCAAAAAGAACAAATTTCTAGAAAAACATATAGTCCTTATCAAGGCGCTGATGTCATAAACCAAATAGTCGAAAACGCCAGAAATATGTATGGTGATAAAGCGCATGAGACATTATCAAAACAAATAGAACCACAAAAAGATTATTTGTCAGATGTTGAATTAAGACGTTATAATTCAGCTTTAAAAAGATTAAAGCCCTCTGAAGTTTCTTATATTCATGGTAAAAAACCTTCTGCACCAGCTTTTATTGGTGGTGCCGGCATGAAAACTAAAATGGAACCAACTGCCGGCAAACCCATTGGTACTTGGGACATCATCAGACATTTGGAAAAGGATTATGATGTGCCTTTGAGAATAGGAAAATACAACACACGCGCAATGGATATGAAGGCCGCTGGTATTTATAAAGGCAAACCAGAAGTGGTTAGATTGGCAGATGCAAAAGACATTACTTCGGCTGCCCATGAAATAGGTCATCATATAGATAAGACATATTTTGGCGGTGGAATAAGCACCCCGCGTGGAGAATTTGCAAAGGCGCATTGGAATAAAGAACCACTAAAACAATTTAGAAAAGAACTTGGATTGTTGGACTACGATCAAAATCCCAAAACTGGTTTAAGGCCATATGAAGGTTTTGCCGAATATCTGCGGCATAGACTTTCAACGAGTGAAGCGACAACAAGAGCGCCAGAATTTCACAAGTGGTTCAATGATTTCTTAGAGAAAAATCCAAAATTAAAAGAAAGTTTATCCAAGTCCGAGCAATTGTTTACCCAATGGGCAAATCAGGGCGCGGAGGCCAGAATTAAGGGTCAAATTGATATTGAAGGGAAGGGTGCGCCAGAAACCTTCATTGATAAACTACATAAAGGTAAAAGGGCGTTTCAAGCTGCTTTTATTGATGATTTGCAAGTTCTCGATTACATGACCGAACAGATGCTTGGTAAACAAGCTTCAAAGGAATTGGGTGAGAAATATCCAAGCAAACATCCATATAAACTTGCCATTGCCAGTGCCAAGACTGCTACTGCAAAAGCATATAATATGGCAATACGCGGAACTTTCGATGCTTGGGGCAACCCTACTGGCAAGGGTTTGAAAGATATTCTCAAACCAGTTTCCAAAGATATAGATTCCTTTTTGGCCTATGCTTATGCTAGGCGTGCAGTTGAATTGCATGGACGTGGAATAAATCCCGGAGTAACCCTCCAAGATGCCAAATACGTCTATGACAAATATAATTCTGTTCCTCAATACGCCGAAGCTGCAAAGGAATTTACCGGATATTTTGACCGTATTCTTGATTATTATGCCGAAGCTGGTGGATTATCTGCAAAACAAAAAGAACTTATACGAGAAAAAAATCAATATTATATTCCCTTAAAACGAGTATTTGACGATAAAATTGGTGGAGGTGGACTTGGCGGTAAGAGTTTTGTAGATCAGGCCAATGCAATTAAACGAATCAAAGGATCCGGTAGAGCCATTGTAAATCCAATTCATTCGGCACTTGAGATGACCACCAAGATTATTAACGCATCGGATAAGTTGAGAGTTATAAATTCGCTGATTGATTTGGCTGAAAAAACTGAAGGGGCAGGGTGGATCGCCGAGAAAGTACCAACTCCAAAAGTACCCATAAAATTAAAGACTGAGACATTACTAGATGCCATTGCAAAAGAGAAAGGTGTATCACGCAAAGATATTGAAATGTCCGAAATTGAGATGGCATTGGAAGACATTGACCAATTAGTAACATTTGAACCCGGACAGTCGTATTATGGCAAAGATAATATCGTTGCTATTACTCGAAATGGCAAACGTGAGTTCTGGCAGTTAGACCCTGAATTGTATCGGTCAATGAAGGGTATGGATGTTGTAACTATTGGACCGTGGCTGAAAATTGTATCACCATTTACACATGCTGTAAGATTGGGATCAACTGGCCTTAGAGTATCATTTTCACTTATCAAAAATCCAATTCGAGATATGTGGTCATATATGATGCAGTCGGAGGGATTTGCCCCTAATCCGTTTAAATGGTTTAAAGGACTTAAATCCGTATTTGCAAGAGACGAAAATTATCGTAGATGGCAGCGTGCAGGTGGTGAAATTGCACAACCGCTTGGACTAGATAAAAAATCATTCAAAGTTGTTACCGATAAACTGCTGGCCCATTCACTGAAAGACAAATCTTTAAATATCGTAAAGCATCCAATAGAAGCGTTGAAAGATATTTTTGGTGTTATGGAAGCTCCAGCACGTGTTGCTGAAATGTCAGAAATTGGTGGTAAGTTTGAAAAAGGATCTCCAGATTCAGCTATTGCAGGCGCAGTTGCCGCTGCTGATGTTACGGTAAATTTTAAACGCATGGGACGGATTGGTGCAATTCTCAATCAAATAATTCCATTTTGGAACCCTTCTGTTCAGGGCCCGTCAAAGTTTGGCAAAACAATTAAAGAACATCCGGGAAGAAGCGCAATGCGCGTGGCTGCCACAATAACTGCTCCGATGTTGGCTTTATGGTTTATGAATAAAGATGAAGAATGGTACAAAGAAACACCTCGGTGGGAAAAATTATTATTCATGCACTTCAATGTTGGCACTAAAGAAAAACCTACGATAATGCGTTTACCATTGCCTTTTGAATGGGGCATTTTGTTTGGTTCGTTGCCAGTTGCCTATCTTGATTCGGAATACAACAAAAATCCAGATGCATTCAAAGAAGCTATTGGCATGACAGCCGAACAATTTACACCTGACATTTTACCTGCGGTTGTCAAGCCAGGTATTGAGGTATCAGCGAATTACGATTTTTTCAAAAAAAGACCAATCGTACCATTTAGCAAACAGTTTTTGCCACCTGAAGAACAATATTCAAAATACACAACTGAAACTGCAAAAGAACTTGGCCAACAAATTGGTGTATCACCAATTAAAATTGAGCATCTTGTTGCAGGACATACTGGTGGAATGGGTTTAGACCTCATAAAATTTATTGAGGATGGTTACACAAATATGTTCGAAGAATTAAAAATAAAAGAGGTTTCCGATATTCCATTTATAGGCACATTATTTTCACGGCAAGAGGATGCCGGACAATCGGTTGAAGATTATTACGATTCTCTTGAAAAGGCTAGACAATCGCACAATGCGGTTAACCAATATAAGAAAGAAAGAAAACTAATTCCTATAAAATATTTGGAAGGTCAAAAACCATATAAAAGATTATATCATTATTATGAACCCTTAAGCGAAGCATTGAAAGATAAAAACTACCAAAAGGCTAACGAATTGGCTAGAAAAGCATTGAACCGAGAGACTCCATAAAATGACCACTCCCGATCTCCATGAACACGAAACTCGAATTTCTCTTATCGAACAAAATTGTGAAAAGTGTCCCGATGCTTTTAAAATTATATTTACTAAGTTGGATGAAATTCAAAAATCAATAACAGCGTTGGAAGTAGAAAATGCAAGGCAAACTGGATTGAGATCGTTGATATGGGGAACAGCTGGTGGAGGTGGTATTTTTGCAGCATTTAAGGCGCTTGGATATTTATTCACAACAAAGCAAGGGGGATAGATATGGAATGGAAAGAATTACATGAGAAATATGGAAGGGATATTTTTGATGTATGTCTTTCATTCAATTTAGACCCTGTTCTACTTGGCGCACTCATCAAACAAGAGAGTAATGGAAATCCAAACGCCAAGTCTCAATGCGGAGCTTTTGGATTGACACAAGTGATGCCGGATACAGCCACTTGTTACGACTATGATTTATCGACTCCACGCGACCAGATATTCGCCGGAGCACACTATTTATCCATGTGCTTCAAACACAAGGCGGTACAAGGCAATATTGAGTTGGCTCTTGCTGCATACAACGCCGGATGGGGCAATGTTTCTAAATATCATGGAATGCCACCGTTCAAGGAAACTAGACATTATGTGAGAAAAGTTTTACAATACGCTGATGAGTATCGACAATTTCTTAAAATGTTGGAGGTCGTTAAATCACCGAGATGCTCCGAGAACCCTTCCAAGCGACGGATGAGTCGTCAGCATCCGTCGCGCAAGACAATGAAGCATGTCAGTGGATTTGGTGGTTAGACTGAAAAAGATAGGAGGTGAGATAAGTTATGGTCAAGAAAAAGGGCAAGAAGGGCGAAAAAGGTAAGAATAAGGCTAAAGGCGGCAAATATTGATATACCGCCATTAGATGGCTGTCTAGGATGGCCTATAAACGATGAACTCGGTTTGCCGAAGGCTTGGGTATAGGCCATTTAAGCCAATAGGGAGAAAAAACCATGAACGCAATAATTGCAAAAATATTTGATGCACTCGCAATCACTTTCGATAAAATTCCCGTGCTCAAAGAGTTGAAGGGTGGTCGAACGATAATCGGACTTGTCGGTCTTGCAGTAGTTTTTGCGTTGCAATCTTACAATGTAGGGAACCCTGGGATTCTTCAAGCAGTTTGGGATGGTTTGCTTGTGTTTACAGGCTTCGCACTCTTGGCAAAGAAAACAGGCGATTAGAAATGACCGCCCAAATTATTCTTGCCATAATATCATTGTTGGCTGCCATAGCCGCCGCGATAAAATGGTATTATCAGCGGGGGCAGGTCGACGAATTGCGGAAGGAACGAGCGTTTACTGAGGCAATTCTCAAGAAACAAGAGAAAGTAAAAATGGCTATAGTTGAATCTGAAAAGAGGGCGGAACATGGAAAGAAAATCACTGAGGAGATACTGGCTGGTCGGATGTCTGTTGATGATCTCAATAGGCTGCGCTCGGGAAAGTCATCGAATAATTGAGCATGATTTGTGCATCATACCCTCCTGTGTGGACACAATTATTGAATATGGCCTTCGTCCGGTTAATTGTGGAGTGAATGAGTGTAAGGGCGAAGAATTGCGCAAATACGATGCAAATACCGCTGACCTTTTAAATTGCATCGAACGGGTGCAGATTCAGATGAGAGAATGTGAATAAAGTATCAATCCCTAGAAGCACAAACTCCATTAAGGGATGAACTTCCCTTGTAACAAAAACATCCAACATCACAATCAGTATTGAATGAGCATGTTCCGCCTCCGGTGCAAGTTGAACATATCGCGTGTTGTGGTTTCAAAAATGTAGCCAGTCCAACCACTATACACACCAAAACAACCAAACCAACTAAAACTTTTTTCATAATATTTCTCCTTATAAATAAACCATCGGTGTATATTTACCGTCGCAAATCAATCCTTCTGCATAGCATCTAATTTTGATAATGTTGAGCGTTCGCTGTTTTATTTGTCGAATACGTCTTTCAGTAAGTTTCATTCTCTTTGCAACGTCTGTTATATGAGTATGTTTTGTAAATAAATCTTGAATGATAGTTCTGTCTCGTGTTGGTAATTGTTCAATAACCTTATGAATTTTCAAAACAGAGTCCCAAACGTCGTTGATGTCATCAAAGTGAACACCTCCTTTTATGAACATTAAATCATAATTGCCTATCTCTCTCGGTGGTTTTATCCATAACTTATTAAAAAAAAACAACAACATATGATACACGCTATCAAAAGTCATTTATCCCCCACAGGTAAAAAACTTATATAAAAAGAGAGTGACTTTTTTACTGTTTAGGTTGAACTCTATACTTAGCCAGCACAGCATCAACTTTTGCATCTTTGAGAGCTTGCAAGTCGGCTACGAGAGAGTTGATACCTTGATTCATTTTCTCAATTTGCTGGTTGGATTGTATTATTTGTTGATTAGCTTGTGCGATGGCTGCGAAATTTGTGTTGTAGAAAAATATTGAAGACATGATGAATATCCCTGCACATGCAATCACAAACAATCCTTTTGAGAAAATCAGAAATGCCCCTATTGTTCTGATACAACATTCTTTCCAGTTACTCATTTTATTCCTCCTGTTGTTATTGTTGCAATAACGCCTTTGATTGCTAAATTTTTAAGTTTTGGGTCTTTGTCATCTTTAGCTAAATTAAAAAGTTTATTAGCTTCTGTTATGTTACCGGTTAAAAGAAATATTTTTGCTCTATTAAGAAGTGGAGTTGCAAAAGAAGAACCAAAACTAATTGCTTTGTCCAATATGGGAATTGCTTCAAAGGGTTTACCTTCTTCCATCAATTCTGAACCCCAATTATTATATATTCGTACTGCTTGACATTGATTTTCAGGTTTGACGATAGTTGCAGCGTGTTTCCAAAGCGACACTTTAGTTTTAAACTGGTCGAGGTCGTTGAAAGTGATCGCACCAAAAATCAACATAAAAACGCCAGTGGAAACAAGCATCGTTGATCTATCGAATTTTGCGATATTGAGAAAATATGCAATGATAGGCATGTAACAAACTGAGTACAGATAAGAACGGTAGAGGACAAACATTTCACCTAGCCGGACAGTTTGAACTTCAACCATGAATAAACACCATAGAAGGCACATAGCAAAACCGAGGACATTTCTACGCACTACAAGCCACACTCCGACAACAGCCCATAGCAAGTAAGTCACCAAACCATAAACATGTGGAGGGCTGAAAATCGTCTTTGCAAACGACTCGCGCATATCAATCGAGCGGTCTGCAAAAGGATTCAACCACATGAGAAAATATTTAAAGAATAGATAGCATTGGGTGGCGATAGACCGAGAATGAATGTCGTCTTTTATCCCGCACAATTCTTTGACGTAATATTCGTAATATCCGCCCTCTATTCCGAAATGGAAATCATGTTTGAGAGATAATTTGAAAAAATATATCATTGCGATAGTTGACATTAAACCATAAACAATTTTCTTTTTTTTTGTGGGACAATAAATAATTATCATCAAAGGGAAAACTACAATAAGGGGGAAAGCGTGCTCTTTACATGATATTGCCAATAAATAAGATAACATAGACATCATAAATAAAACAATTTCATCTCTGATTTTTTTACTTGTTACGGCTATGTGACATAAAATAATATGCAACAAGGAAAAAAAAGTGGCCATGAGGATTGAACGTCCAGCCAGATAAGCCACCGCATAAATTGCCGCCGGATTAAGGCCAAATAAAGCCGCTGTAAAATACGACACTGAAATATTTTTGGTAAACCGGAAAAGCATTAAGTATATGAGCAAGGTGTTGAGAATATGAATAGCAATATTAAAAACTCTTTGTGCTGCAATATCGTGAGTGTAAACGTAGATTTTTTCAAATGTCCATGTCGATAATCTCCTATCTGCCCAGTTTGAAATATTATCACCAAGAGGAAAGTTTTTAAGTGGGAAGTCTTTAGTTGGTGCTATTTCACCGAACCAAAACAAAGAATTGTCATCGAAAACAGGTGGGTTATGTAGTGACTTGGCGTATACACAAGCGATTGAGCCAATCAGAAATATCAACGCGAATATAAGTAGAAAATTATTTTTCATTTTTTTCTGAGGTGCTTCTCACATTTTTCAAAGCTATCTGATAAAAATCTTAATTCACTTGCGATAAAACCAACGTCAATTGCGCTGTTATTAAAGGCAAGATACCGCTGAATAAAAACACCGCCACAAATAGTGTTGTAAAATCCTCCAATATATTGAATTGCTCTGTTGTAATCTTCTGCAAGAATATGTTCATTATCGTATCCACAAGGAATATTTGGGTTTATATATGTTTGTGATGGGTAGTCTTTTTTTTGATAGTATTCATTTAAAATAAAAATATAAATAAAAAATCCTATTCCCAAACAAATGATTGTAGTAAATATATTTTTTTGTGTTCTATTCATTCATCATCCTTATAGTCCAAAGATTCCAAAATACGGCTGCAAAGTTCTTGAATTAACCCCACACTAGCAAGCAACAAAAATATAACGGCAACAATTATTAAGCATGTATAAATGACAACTGTTTCAATCATTTCTTTTTTTCCGTAGTTGTTGTTCTTTTAAGCACTTCCTTGATTGTCGTTTTCAAATCGTCTTCTTTTATGTTTCCATATTTTTGCAATATCGCTAAACCATCGGCTTTTGCTTCTCTCATCAATCCTGAGAATTTTCCATCAACATAAAGAAGCTCAAGCGATTCCACCATATCGTTGAGTTTTGTAAACTCGTGCCCATAGCATTTATAATCGGGCGTTTTTGTAACAAAAGAAAACGCTCCTTCGGTAGAATATTTAGTTGTTCCCCCCAGACAAAAAGAACTTTCTATCTCAGTGGTTTTCCAACCAACTATTTGTTTGACAACATCTACATCAGAAAGCAACACATCAAATTTTGACATCCTTGTATCCACATCAGTTTTATAGCTTTGTAACGTAGTGTTGATTGAATTTGATATTTTATGAACATGATAAATGCAGAGTAAATTTACTAAAACCAGCGTCAACAAAAATATTGTTTTCATTGTTCCCCCGTAGTTCATGTTATTTTTCTCATATATTCATTCCCACAAGAAGTCCTATTATAATAATTATAAAAATATAAATAAAAAATCCTATTCCCAAACAAATGATTGTAGTAAATATATTTTTTTGTGTTCTATTCATTCATCATCCTTTCTAAATTTCTAATTTCTATCATTTTAATTCTCTTCTTTTCTTATATGGTCATCACAGTTATTCCACCACCATCGGAAGTCGCGCCACCAACCGTCAGGTTGTTTTACAAGCTCTTTACATATTGCAAGGTCTTCAGCCTCCTTTCTTGCTATAAATTCGGCACG
>ERZ1292632.500-Hain-H43-01um-R2-500-length-42618-cov-6_pt1 | contig 27134 bp, 40 predicted proteins | sample MGYA00564407_ERZ1292632 | MGnify/ENA primary metagenome ERZ1292632 (study PRJEB36523, sample SAMEA6512637) | groundwater metagenome | collected 2019-01-08 | study: AquaDiva: Metagenomics assemblies of 32 groundwater samples | reverse complement strand
TTTCGCCTTTAAAGCAGTTACGAAAAACTCCTTTTTTTCTTGTTTTTGTTGCACCGTTTTCACCTTTAGCACGATTTTTTAAGTTTAAAACACCTCCAAAAAACTCAACCCATTACAGCAATACTCTAATCGTTCTTCGTCATTCATTGCCATTTTTGCACCAATAAATAACCGCCACTATCATGCCTGTGCGAAACATCACGACTTCGGCTATGATCGCCATTAGCATGGGCATTACTTCGGCACCGTTCACCCAAACAAATAAATCCATCACGGTAAAGAACGCTACTTAAAGTATACACTACTTCAAAACCAACATCCATTCCGCAACCGTGTACTACTATATCATCGTTATTTTTGTGACGCTTAAACAATCCCAACTTCTCAATATAAAAATTAAGCGTTACAGGCACGTTATCCTTAATGTAGAATGCATCAATTTTACGTAACATTCCAGACCGCGAAACGTGCTTCAGCACGGTATAAACTACTGGCGGTTTTCCTGCCGCAATATCCTCACTGAATAAATCAAGTAAATAAGTCTTTGCTTTCCGTTTTTCTAATTCTACTTCTGACTCTTTCATCGTTTCACCTTTTCATTTTGTTTTCAGTTTTCGCCGTTAAAGGAGATTCGCAATCACCCCCAAAAAATCCCAAAAAATTAAGAACCTTCACATAATTATTACGCAATTCAACCGTAGCTTTTGTACTCATTTTCATGACCTCTTTTTTGTTGAAACACAATATCTTGTATTATTCACAACCAATAGCTAATTACATGGTACTCCAATAGTTAATTACATGGCACTCATAGTATATAAATGTTGTGAACGTACAAACGTCGCACTGAGACAAAAACATCATAACCACAAACAAACAAACACCAACAAATTATGACTTTATTGTCCCAACATACAAAAGTAATTCAGTATAAACAACCAACAAATATCAATAGATATACAGTATACCACTACTAAATACTACTATTACACTATTAACACACACACGATAAAACAATAGTACCAATAGTCAATCAATAGTACCAATAGACGGTAATCAATAGTACCAATAGCGTCATATAGTATCAATAGTACCAATAGAGTGTTATACAGTGTTATACAGTATCAATAGTAAACCAATAGTGTTACACTACTATACTACTACTATACTACTACTGTATCAGATATACTACTACTATACTACTACTGTATCAGATATATCATTACTATGTCAAAAATATATCATTACTATGTCAGATATATCATTACTATATCAAATATATCATTAAAAACTATTGATCAACTTCACAAACACACAAAAACACACCCAGGAAAAAAGATTAAAGACGATACAGTATCATGGGTATCATACAGTATCGTGGGGTTTTGTGTAGTTCTGGCCTGCATATGGAATGTTGTTGTGGGCTCATTAGATGGCGGTGGTGGGGTTTTTTTTGTTTTTGTGTGGTTTTGTATGTTTGATTTATTTTACTTATAGAAAATAATTGGTTTTGTTCGTGTTGATTTATTTTCTCTAGTTTAAAATGTTGTGTGGCTGCATTAGAGGTCTGTGGTTGAATGTTATGGTACGCGCGGGCGCGAGGGTTTTGTTGTTTTACATTTATGTGATTGGTTACAAAGATTGTGTTTTACGTTTATGTGGTTAGTGATGAGTTGTGTTTTCGTCATTATTTGGTGGAATCACATTAAAACGCAACGTTTATATACTATGAGGTTTTATTGGGTGTTGTTTACGTTATTTTGTTTTATTTACATTTTTGGTTGATTACATTGCACTGAATTGGTGGGAGGAAAAAAAGTTATGGTTGACGCGTCTAGGTTTGGAAAAATTAATGTTGCGTTGAGTGTTGATTTTTTGGCTTGGGTGCGTAATAAGGGCATCATGGGTGAGAGTTATGAGGATGTGTTGCGTCGTTTGTGTGGTTTGCCTGTTTTGTTGCGGCAAAAGGCTTCGGGTAATGTGATGTCGAGGGCTTCGAGGGTGGCTTTGGCTGCTGCTGAATTGGCGAGTCAGAGTGCAGTTTTGCAACTTCCGAACGAGACGGGGCTTCCTGGGCAAGCGTGAGGCCTTTGAGTTCGAAGTTTGAGGGTGCTGTTGTGTTAACGCAAAAGATTGTTTTGCCGCAGTGTGAGGAGGATGTTGCGCAATTCATTAAAAGTCCTTTGCGGGCTATTACGCATTTGGTTGATCGTGCTTTGTTGCTTAGGAGGGAGTTGGATAAGTTTCATCAGCGTTTGATTGGGGCTGGTGAGGAGCCTTTGTCGGACAAAAATTATGTTAAGGCTTTGGAGATGGATATTGATTTGGCTCAATACTTGGTGCGTTTGGCGGGTGGTGAGCCTGCGAGTAAGAGTTTGAGTGTTGAGTTGAAGGGTAATGTGCAGCCTGCGAAGGAGTTGTTGGTTAATCCTGAAATGTATGAGGGAAAAAAGTGAAGAGTGCTATTGCTTGTCCGGTTTGTGGAGTGTACAATTACGTTGATATGGAGTATTGTTTTTATTGTCATGCTGAACTATGAAGGTGTTTTGAATTATGAAAGGTAAAGAACGATTGTTGCGTAAGTATGAATTTTACGGTTATTATGCTAACTTGCCTTTGGGAGTTCGTAATAAGCCGTCGTGGTTGTCGTGGGATGACATTTACAGATTATTACGCGAGAAAGAGTAACTGATGGAATACACTGTTTTGCCGGAGTGGGTGTTGAAAGAAAGAAACGATTTGTGTACTCCTAAAAACAATATTGAAGAGCACTGGGCTAAGAGTGATCCAACATATTTTTCGTATCATTATTTGGGTGTTAGGCCGTTTTTGTACCAGCACTGGCTATTCAGAGAGATTAGGTTGGAAAAGAGGCGGGTTATTGTGAGTAGTTCTCGCCAAATTGGCAAGTCGACGGCGGTGGCGTGTTTGGGTTTGTGGGCTGCAATGATGAACGTTCACCCAACAGGCTTGCATTCTAACACGAAGATTGGGATTGTGAGTCGTAGTGAAGACCAAAGCGTGAAATTGTTGGGTGAGATTAAGAGTATTATGAGTAAGGGTGATGTGCATTTGCGTAAACTCACTAATGGTAAGAGTAAGCGATTCATTACTGACCAGCTCGACCCTGCTGGCAGGAACAATGCCAGCCAAATCACTTTTACTAATGGTTGTTGGATTAAGTGTTTTCCTCCAACCGATGCTGTGCGAGGGGAATGTGAGGTCGGAGATGCTCGTGTGTTGTTGTCTGATGGAACGTATAAGCGTATTGACGAAGTGCAAGTTGGGGACTCGATTGTTTCAAGTGACCATTTCAAGTTAGTTCACAAAAAAGTTGTTAATACGAAAAAGAATGGTGTTAAGCCAGTTATCAAGTTTAAGACCCGTCGTGGTAAAGAGATCACAGTGACACACAATCATCCTTTGATGACAAGAACTGGTTGGAAAGCAGCTCAAGACATCACGATTCTTGACGAGTTGGCGTGTCCGAAAGAGTTGCCTTTCTTCGGTACGGATAGCATTGGTCGTGATAAAGCACGATTGTTAGGTTACATTTTAGGGGATGGTCATTGTCGTCAGTTTAAGAGTGTCGGGTTTACCAATGCGGATCCCGTGATAATTGAGGATTTCTTACTTGTTTGTAAGAATCTCGGAATTTCGGTTGGTGGTGGGAACCCGCAAAAACACAATAAGGCAGTTACGTTTAACATTTATGGCGGGCGTAATGGCATTAAGAAGTGGTTGAAAGAGATAGGGCTTATCGGGCTTGATTCACACACCAAATACGTTTTACCCGTGATGCAGTCGTTGTGTAAGGTAGATTTGAAAGAGTTCATCAATGCGTATTTTGCTTGTGATGGGTGGGTGTTCGGTAGTAAAGATAAAACGGCGCGGCGTTTAAGACTGCAGATCGGGTGTTACAGTGCTAGTTTGAAGTTGGCGCGAGGGATGCAGTCTTTGTTGTTAAAATTCGGAGTTCTCGCGTCTTTACGAATGCGGCGGAAGGGGGAGTTCGTTGGATACGAGTTAGGAGTAAAAGACAAGCTGGGTTGTAAACGGTTTCTCGAACGTATTGGCGTCATCATGAAAGAATCAAGGTTAGACTTGAAAATTCTCGAAGGAGTCACTCAATCAGAAACGAACAATTTATTGGATTTCGACTTTGAACCCATAAAAGCAATAGTTGAGGTAGAGCCGCAGATGACTTATGGTCTCACCGTGGAAGATACGCATTGCTATATTTCCAACGATATCTTATCGCATAACACTTTTGATTTCGTGTTTGTGGATGAGGCAGCAATGGTGGGTGAAGAAATATTTAGGGACTGTATTTTGCCCACTGTGTCGCATACTGATGGGTTCGTCATTATTTCGTCAACTCCTAAGGGCCAGCAAGGGTATTATTATCGATTGTTTGACCCGGAAGATAAGTTGGTTGATCACGAGTTTGAGCGTTACTGGTTTCCGTATACTGTATTGCAGGGTGATATGGGGGATGTTGAGGCTGAACGTCAGCTTGTTTTCGTTGAAAAACAGCGGGAGCACGCCGCAATACGGGGGGATAGTCGTGGTTTTGACCAGGAATATCGTGCGTTGTTTACGGCGGATGAAGAGGCTTTTTTGGCTAATGCGAAGGTTGATGAGGCGGTTAGTGCCGATATTGATTTCGAGTTTTCGTGGCCTGAACCGTGTAGTTTGGGTGTGGATTATGGTATGACTAATTGTAAGACTGTGATTAGTGTTAGCACGATGGACAGGGGTAAGGTTAGGTTGTTGTGGCAACACGCCATACCCTCGGGAGATGATAGTAGTCCTGAGGTGCCGATTGAGGATTTCGTGAAACGGTATAAAGTGTTCAAAATCGTGGTTGACGATTGCGCTCAGGGCTTTCACGTTAACAAAAGCATGGAAATGAGGGGTTGGCCTATTCAACGCTTCAATTTTCGGAGTGACCAAGCGGATAGGAATAAGCACTATTTTTTGTTTCGGAGTGCTTTGAATCAGGGTGGTTTACGCATTCCGGTTAAGGCTCGGGATTTGGTTCGAGAAATGAAGGCATTACGCGAGATTCAGAATAAAGTGTTTGTGAGCATTCGAGCGGTTGAGGGTGAACACGATGATTTTGTTGACTCATTCATGATGAGTAGTGTGCCGTTTTTGGACAAGGAGGGCGAGTTTGCCAGTGCGGCAGTAGACACGAGCAAACCATTGCAGGATAACTTGTGGACTGATGGTCGTAATGATTTACAATGGAAAAATTTGGTTGAAACACAAAAAGCATTAAATGCAGGGGTGACGAAATGAAAACGGAAACGGAAGTGTTGGAGCGATTGAAAGATTTAGAACGGTTCAGACACCACTTGCTTAACACTGCCGCGAGCAAGGCAGTTTATGAAAGTGTTGGGTATAATCGTGTTGTGGGTGGGATTGAGTTACTGATGTGGTGGCTTAATATGGATGAGCAATTGAATGGTTGGTTGAAGGTGGAGGGTGAAATGCATGGCAGATAAACGAAAGGAAAAGCGGTTGCAGGAGTTGACTTGGGGCAGGGAACGTGAGGCTAAGACGTTAAAGGATGAGTATGAGAACAACAAGCATGTGAGTGAGAAGAATAAGGAAGTGATTAATCAATTGAAGGAAGCGGCAATGTTTGATTATCGTGGTTTAGACATTAAGAGTGCGGGCATGACTGTTATAACGCCGTATTACGCGTACGAAGCCCTTTTTGAGTGGCGTGAGTATCAGTTGGAACAAATTAGTAAAGAGCGTTTGCGAATCAAGGTTAGTATGGAGCGACAAGTGAGTCAGCTTGTCGAGCAGTGTGAGCGTATTGAGAAGCGGAATCCTGAAATATTGGTGAGGTTGAAAGAGTTGGGTGTTGTGCCGGTTTCGGAATGAGACTTATGTCTTTATGTTTGTTAAAATAAAGGGAGAGCCAATGTGAGTGATGGCAAGTGTAGCGGGTGGAAGAATGTTTATCGTAGATGGTTTTATCGTTGGCTCGCCAAAAAATACATGAGAGGTTGTATTGTCTTAGATGTTGGTAGCGGTAATGGTTTCTTCTCGAAATGCGTGAATGATTTGGTTGCACGGATTATTCGTATTGATAAAGTTCCTGTTGATGACGAAACGCGAGGAATGAGTTATGAACAATGGACACTACCAGTTGATATCGTGTGGGCCTCACAATTCATAGAACACGTTGACGCGAAAAACTTCTGCGGATGGCTCAGCACTGTTTGTAAAAAGTATTGCATTATTATTACTCCACGTCCCACTAATGATTTTTGGGATGACCCAGACCATATACGCCCGTATACTAAAGAGGCAATCAAGGCACTGCTAGAGGCGAATGGTTTCAAAGTTTTGCGAAGCGTGGACTTGTGGCCCACACACAGCCATATAACGATAGCAAAAAAGGAGTGATTAGAACTCATACCCGTGACGATAGTTTTTTAAGCCAAAAAACACTTTTCGACAGTTCGTGGCAGAGTTAATACTTCACAGTCCATTACTAGACCTTCGAGCAAGTAGAGGAATCGTTAAAGATTTCTCATTCGAAAACAACCCCGTCACGCAAAGCCAAACCAGCGCTCGCGGAGATGTTTACAAAATTTTGAAGGACATGTGGTTAAACGACCCCGTCATTAATACTGCCATTAGTACCACTGTTGACGTGTGTACTTTTAATGGTTACGACTTTGTTGGCAAAACCACTCCTGTTGAAAAGGCACGCAAACTGTTCAACGAAACATTAGACTTTGATCAAGTGTTGGACAATTTCTTGTATCAACTACTCATAATGCAGGATGCGTTTTTGGAATTGAAATATTCGGGCGATAAAGTCATTGAAGTGTGGCCTCTCGAAACCACTGAAATGCGCATCGTTTACGATAAGCACGGGGACGTTAAAGAGTACGTTCAGGTCCCTGACGGCGCACGCAAGGAGGACTGGACGCATTTCGGTCCTGAAGAAGTCATTCACGTTGCATTACACTCGATTGGGAGTGGTTTGTACAGTGCTAACTCATTCCAAAGCATCAGTCGAAGTTTTGCCACAAAAGTTAGGGCTCATGATTATTTGAGCCAAATTTTTACTAACTTGCCGCCGAAGGCTTTTTACGTGTTGGAGAATGCGAATGCTGACCAGTTCAACAAGTTTCAAGCTAACCTTATCCGTGCAAAAAGTAATCCTCACGTTGACTTGGTGACTCAAGGGAAGGCGGATAGCAAAATTAATCAAGTTAATTTTGACACTGGCTTGAATAGCGTGTTGCAGTATTTGCGTACTGAAATGTTGATGTTAACGCGAGTTCCTCCTATTTGGGTGGGCATTCCAGATGACAGTAACCGGAGTAATGCTGAAGCACAAATTTTTAGTTTTGAAACGAGGGTTAGAAAGATTCAACAAAAAGTGGCTAGCGCTATGAATCGCAAACTCATGCCAAAACTAGGACTTGACACTGTTGAGTTCAAGTTCAATCCGATATCGTTCCAGAACGAGAAGAGTTTGATCGAAATTGCTCGTCAGATGAAGGATATGGGTTTCAAATCTGAAAACGTGGTTGATTACTTGAAATACCACGGTTTCCCATTAGAAGCGGATGCCGAAATCGAAACTCCTGAACTCGGTGTGGGTGGGGTTAAAAACATTGATACCATGCCGTCACGTGTTCGGATGAATAAACAAACAGATAAGATGGCGAACAATATGAACGAGCAAGGCGCGAGTGATGCGGGTAAGGCACAGGCTCAAATGAGGAAACAAGTGGGTGAAACATGACTCCATTGGAATATGAGGAACTAAACAGGTTTGCTCCTGGATGGAGCATGGATGGTAGTGATGATTTCGTTGACGACAACGACGCGGACGATGAGGAAGTTGAAGAACAAACGAAATTGCCGGAAGCGGCTTAACGTGGAGTTGAACTATAATGCCTTTAGTTAGTAGAGCGCAACAAAAATTTATGTTTGCAAAAAAGCCTGGAATAGCTAAAAGGTGGGCTAAGAAGTATGGCGTCCGCAAGGGTTTGCCAGAACACAAGGGGTGACTTATTATGGCAGAAGATGAACTGGTACAACCAGTAGAACCTATTGAAGAAGAAAAGGGTGATGAGTGATGGAACACGGTGAACATATGCGAATTAAAAAGGTAGCCAAGAAAAAAGTGAGTCGTGTGGCGGAAAAGTTTGCTGGCAAGAAACGGGCGGGTTCAGAACGTTTCGCTCGACTACACGGGAAGAAATAAAGCATGAATTATTCGTTTCACATACCTATCGATGTACGGTCGACAGTTGGAACAAGTGACGGTCCTAAAAGGCGAGTTAAAGGGTACGCTAGTATTCCTAACAAAGTAGACACTTACAAGTACGAGTTGGGAATGGATGGTCGTGTAGTGAATGGTTGGCACTCTTTGTTTACTAAGAATGCCGTTGAATCGATGAGAAAGCAGATGGCGAGTCGTCCCGTGTTTTTTGATGTAGAGCACGAATTGGCGAGTCACGTTAACATCAGATCGATTCTCGACCAAACCGACACTCTCGCCAGTGTTAAGGATAAAATTATGAGTTATGTTAAACTTCCTGAAGTGCCGATGATGAAAATTGCTAGTTTCGACGTTGACGATACTGGATTATTGATTGAAGGCGAATTTAACCCGTACTATCCTGACATGGGTGCAGAGTATAGAGCGCATTATGATGTGGTGTGGAATAGTGCGAAAGATGGTTTTTTTAATGGTTTTAGCATTAATTTTTTGCCTACAAAGTTTGAAGACCAAATCATTAATGGTAAATGGGTATCCGTGATTGATGATGTTGACTTGTATGGTGTGAGTTTGACTAGCAAGGCCGCGTTGCCGGAGAATAGTGTTGTTGAGGTTGCGGTTAGAAGCGTTGTTGAACTGAAAAGAAGTGGTGAAATGCAGGTGAGAACGATGACTGAAAACACGATTGATGTGTTGGGCGAAATGAAGCAGATGAAAGCCGAACTTGAAGCAATGAAACTTGCCAAAATTGAATCTGACCGGCAGGCAGAACTTGCTAAAATGAAGGCAGAACAGGTTGCAGAAATGGATCGGTTGAAGGCTGAATTGGCTAGTAAGCAGGTTGAGTTGGAAAAAGCCAAAACAACTACGGTCTTGCCTGAGAGGAGGGCGATAGTTAGTGGGCATTCTGAGGAGTTGACTGCGAGTAATTCTTTAGACGCTTTTCGAGAGAACCTCCAAAACTTGAGTTTGGGGCAACTCATCCAATTACAAGCCGAGTACGACTTGACGAAAATGTATCCCGTTGAAACCAGGGAATTTTTGGGTAAAAGCACGGGAGACTTGTTAGTTAGTAGAGGATGAGGTGAAAAACGATGAGAAGCTTATTTGGTGATCCGATGATGGAAGTCCGTACTGCTTTGACTAGCACTACGAACACGACTGGTTCGGACAGTAGGACGGGTATTGGTGGTGCTGAAATTTTGAAACAAATCGACAAAGTAATTGTTGATTACGTAAATCGCAGTGTGGACTTCAGCACACTAGTTGACCGTAAGAATATGGACCAGCTCGCGTATATTTGGAATATCAGGTTGGACTTGGGTTCGACTGATAAGGCTGCGTTTTATAGTGATGGTGCGACTGGAACTCCATACCCGTCAACCAAGATTCAGTATGTTGCAACTGCCAAAGCGATGAGGAGCGATTATGAAGTGACTGGACTCATGATGGCTGCTTCAGCCTCGTATTACGACGCATTGGCGGATGAAGCACGGGACGCGTTGTCTCAACTAAAAATTGCTGAGAACAAAGCAATGTTGTGCGGAACAGACACTGCATCGTACGGGCTGGCTAATTCGTATTTGGGATTGTTGCAATTGATGGGTAGCAACGCAACATTCACTGATACGGACACGGTTTACGGCACTGCACGTGCAGCGGCTCGTAATGAGTTGGACGTGTCACTGGTTGCGGCTGGCGCCACGAGTCAGGACGCTTTGGACTTGGCAGATTTGGATAACGCCATAATCCAGAACGAGCGCAATGGCGGTAAGGGAGATGACAGAATCTTTTTGTGCACTCCTGAGCGCGAAGCAGAACTAAACCGTTTATTGCAGCCACTACAACGCTTTAGTGGAACATTGAACCTGGAAGGCGGATTTACCATAAGCACGTACAAGGGTGTGCCGATAGTGACTGACAGGTTTTTGGACAAGAGTGGCATAACGTGGAATGGCACCACCAAAACGTTGTCGGCAACTGATGCCGCAATGTATTTGCTCGACATGGACTTTGTTGAGTTCAGAGTCGTGAATGGTGTTGACGCAACACACGTGCCCATACTTGGAGATGACACCAGCATTCGCAAAGACGTTAAGGGCGGATACTTCAAGACGTATGGTGTCTTGGTTATGCGCAACTTTAACAGGCAAGTGTTGATTTACAACTTGTCGGTGCCATAAGAGGTGATGAAGCATGGCTTGGAGTAGTGCAGTAAGTTATCGCAAAAACGTGGGAAGTCTCCGTTTTGTTAGCGGTACTTACACGGACGCGCAAACGACGGGAACCCAAGATGTCGTGACCGGACTCAAACGGATTATGGCGCATGGAACAACTAATCAAACCGGCGGCAGAGCGCAAAAAACGACTTTGTCTGGTGGTACGATTAGTTTTACGGCGGCCACAAACGATGATGACGGTACGTGGTGGGCGGTAGGTGTTTGAAAAAACTTTTTTTGTTTTTTTTTATTTTTTGAATATTAAATGATTATTGTCGCAAAAATAAGTGAGGTGATTTGTTTATGGTAAAATTCATGGTTGACGCAAATCCTAATCTTGTAGTTTCAGTTAATGGTATGAGTTTGCGAGGTGGCACCATCTATGACTCTGACACATTGCCTGGATTGGGTGAGGATGTGGTTGTTCGCAACAAGTTCAAACTATTGAGTGAATTAAGGAAACCGGTTGAAGTGGCGGAAGTGGCGATAAATTTAAAAGGTGAAGCGCCTAAAGAAGTAGTTGAAGCAGTAGTTGCAGTCAGGCGCGGTAGACCGCCTAAAAAGAAGTGAAGTATTTAAGTTTTGTGAGCGAAACATCCAGTTTCGCACCTGCATTCAAAGAGGAGTGCTGAACCGCTCGTGGAGGGTTCTGAACAATGAGTAATAGTTTTGAAGAAGCCAACTTGAGTGAGTGGTTGGATAACTCTGAATTGAGCGTGGGCACTAGTGGAACTCTTATTTCTTACGATGTCATCAATACTGGCACGGATACGGGTACTGCCGTATTTTTTGGTAAAGGCAAGCCCGGAAACGGCGTTCAAGTGCGTCCTAGTAATAATGTAACGATTGAAAGTTTCAATGGTCGAAACTTGAAGAGTCCGATAACGATAAGCACTGCCGGACTTGCGTTGAGTAAAAAGAAAGTGCGCAGTTTCAAAATTAGAACAACGGCAGCTGATGTTGTAGTGAAAGTATTGGTGGTGTAAAATACAAAATGCCTACTCCGAGAATTCCGCATTCATTACAAATTTTGCTTGATGATACTGTGGTTGGGGCAGTTGTGACGTTGATTAATCGCACTACTGGCGAAGTGTTGAGGCGCAATCAAGTTTCTGGTGGTCGCGTTAGTGTTAGCGCAGCCGATTTTACCAGCGGATACACTAATGGTGATGTGATTCAAGTGCAGTGTAGTGCTCAAAAGTTTGGGTTCAGCACTGTTACGATTGACGTTACTGATCCAGTTCAGGATGTGAGCATTACGACTACTGCGACCAACACGACTAACTCTCCTGCGGTGAACCTATGAAAGCTTTGGCGTTATCCCCCCTTTGGTTGACCGTTATCCTTGTATTGGTTGCCGCAGGAGCTTCTGCTATCTTTGTTCAACCGGTGAGTCCGGCAAATAACACGTTTACTGGAAACGTTAGTTTTGCGCCTCGTTTTTATGCCGAAACCAATTCAACCAACGGCGCGTGGGGTTGGAATCAATCATTGCAATCTTTTAATACGAGTAGCGCAAACTATAGTCCGTCTTGGAGGTGGATTGGCAGCAACATTTCGGGTGCTGGCAAGATGAGTTGTGATCTCGTGTTGTTGAACAATTCGAATGGTAACCAACAAGTTTTGGCAAGTATTGGTAATGTGGCGAACGCGACTAACACTACCTTTCCAAGAGTGAACCTGCCTGATACGTCGGGGAATCATTCGTGGTGCGTGCAGTGCTACGATTACAACTACACGAGTGCTCCTGGGAACGGTTCAGTCATTAATGGTGGGAGTAATCAAACGTGTGCTGGAGGAGTCGATTTTGGTAGGACTAGTAATTACACGTTGCGAGTCGACAATAGTACGCCTAGTGTGGTGTTGATGTTTCCGGCAACGGCAACATACAATTACGGGCAAGGAGACGTGAATCCGAGCATTTACGTTCAAGTTAACGTTACTGATGATAATGTTGGGAATTGTTCGATTTATCACAACATTAACGGTTCATACTTGTACAATCAGAGCGTAGCAACAGGTGGTGGAGTCATCAATATTACGAGTAGTCCTGCGAATTACAGCAATTTTACGGCTAACGATCAATTTAATTTGTCAGTGTTGTGTAAGGATACTCAAAACAACAGTGTGAGTACGAGTAATGTGACTGTTACTCTTGATTGGGATACTCCGGGAGCAGTTAATTGTTTAACGCCAGGCAATAGTACGAGAAGCACTGACCACGGTTTGACGTTAACGTGGAGCAATATCAGTAACACTGGTGAGCAACATTTCAGCAAGTACCAGGTTGTTCTAGCCAAGAATAGTTCGTTCATCACTCCAGAATACGTGTTCAACATTACTGATACGGAAACGAGGAGTGTGAGTCAGCAAGTGCAGGTGAGTGCGAACACGCATTGGTATTGGTATGTGAATGCCAGCGATAGTGCTGGAAACTTCAATGTTAGCGGTAATTGTACGAATGCTAACCCGTTCCAATTCCAAACTCGCACTGAAGGCCGAAACTTGAGTGATGGATGGAATAGTATTGGTTGGTTACGAGCGGGAGAAACCAATCTAAGCCAAATAGCTAACGAAATAAACAGCATTAGCGTGGTGTCTGCTTGGAATTACACCAGCAACTCATTCATCACGTACACGGCAGGAAGCACCGTCAATAACGCAATAACTGTGATTAAAGGTGAGTTGGTGCTGGTTTACAACAATTTGACTGCCAGCAACGAGGGAGATAGCACTGTTGCGTGGGAATCTCACGTGTTTGCTGCGCCAAGCATCGTGCTTCACAACATCAGCAACGCTTCGGCTCAACGGTGGAATCCGATAGGCATTACTAACGAAACCGATGCGTTTACTAATGTGAATTTGAATAACGTCTTGAATTGTTTGAACCTAAGCGCTCAAGCGTGGTGGAACCGTTCGACTCAAACATTCGTTGTTATGCCTTGTAACGTCTTCACGGCTAACGTGACGTATGCTTTGGGTGATGTAGTGTGGGTGGCTAAGAATAAGAGTATGAGTGCTGATTACAAAGTTTTAGGGTGAAAACGACAATGAATAACAAAACGTGGTTGTACGCGGTGATGGTGTTGGTGTTGGTGGTTGGCGTTGTTGGTCAAGCTAGTTTTCCCTATCCCGTGTATGGTAAGGTCACAAACAACGGCGTACCTGTTGGCGGTGTTGATGTGGTATTGAAACATTTAGGTAATAGTCGGGAGATGGTGGGTACCACGAATAAGCAGGGTGATTACTTGTTGGATGCCAGTAGATTGAGCGCTAATGATAATGATTTGTTACGAGTCACTGGTTGTGCTGGAAGTGCAAGTGTTTGTGTGAAGAAAGTTAAGGTTGCTAGTGAGCGTGTTAGGGTGGATTTCGAGTTGAGTGGTGCGTCGGTTGTGACTCGTAAAGGTGGATTAATTGCAGTATTGGCAGGAGCTGCTGCCGCTTTGGGTGGTGCTGGTGTTTACTTCGTCCGAAAATGGAAGGGGAGAAAGCCAGCTAAAAAATAAACTGCTAGTGTTAGTCGCGGTTTTGTTAGTGTTGGCTTCTCCTGTGATGGCCGCGTACTCGGTTCAATTGAAGGCGGGTTGGAACCTATTGGGAAATTTGAATGTGAGTAAGATGAATTTGTCTGATATTGGTGTGATGTTGGGAGCGAATGTGACGACTGTGGCAGGTTGGAATATGACTAATCAGAGTTGGGTGACGTACCCGATTAATCTCACAATGAATGGGGAGTATAATGTGAGTAGGGGTGCTGCGTTCATCGCTTACAGCAGACAGAACTTTACGGTAGACTTGCCTAACATTAGTAGCACGTTTACTATTGAGGCGGTTAAGGGTTGGAACTTGTTTACGAGCGTTAACAGTAGCGTGAATTTTACTTTCAAAGGCTTTGCTACCAGAACATCATTCTTGAATCGTACTCGAACGATGGCTTTGTTGAACGTGAGTGGTAATTCGAGTAGGTATGTTACGTTTGTGCACAATAAATCCGTCAATAATGCTACTGAGGTTGGGTATGGTGTTGGTTTTTGGGCACGGTTTAATCAAAGCGTTAATGTGAGCGTGTCCTGATGCCGAATAATCCGTGGCCGGTGAACGAAACATTTAAATTCACGATGTGGATGGAATCACAAAATGTATCGCAACCCGATAACTCTGACGTGTTTCTGTGGGGTGAAGTTCGTGGTTTGTCCGAGCGAGGCAAAACGGAGACGGTGGTGTTCGGCGAGATGTTATTATGCGAATCACCCACCGAATTGTGGACAGTTCAAGCCAAAACAAATCATCCCACACAAGGAAAACTGTTTCTGTTTTCGTTGCAAGAAGATAAATCTCGTCCCTCACAAAGTGAATTGTCATTGTGTTTTTTGCCGTCCAGATATTGCTCGAAAGAGCTGGTTCAAGAAAGGGCATTCTCCGGCGTGGCTCGAGCAATACGAAGCAAGCGGTTGCAATCCGAGCAAACATCCCGCTTGGCGCGGATGGCGGATTACGAATTCGAGACGCCCGGTCTTTTACAAGAAGGTTTTGTTCATAGAAGAGGGGAAGAAGTGCACGTTATGTGGCAACCAAAACGAGCGGGTTTTGGATCTCTCTCACAAAAATGGCAACAAATACGACAACCGACGAGAGAACCTCCAAATACTGTGTGCCAATTGTCACAGAATTTACGATTACGATCTTCTCCACTCGCACAAATTGAGATGAGGGTGAGTTCATGAGCGCAGTGCCCTACCCTCTGAACGGGTTTGTTTTTGATACTGATGGGACTACTAAGCTCAGTAATGTTTTAGTTCGTGCTCGGAATGAAAGTACGAATGAAACTATTGGTGGTAACACTAATAGTTTGGGAGAATACGTCCTTGACGCGAGTAGTTTTCCTAGTGGGTACACTGGCGGCGATACTGTTAGTTTATTCGTTATTTATCGCAATAGTGAGGCGACTGCGAGCGTTACGATTAGCGGGGAAGAGGCAGTTAAGGATTTGACGTTGGAAACTGTTAGCGCTCCTGCTGACTTGCATTATTGTACTGTTCAAGACGTGTATGACGCACTAGATGGGTTGACTAGCAGCGATATCGTTCCGAATAAGGTTGCTAAACTGATTCGGCGCAGTGAGCGAGAAATTGAAGACTTCACTGAAAGCAAATTTTATTCGGTTACTGTGACTGATGAAGTGTACGATTTCAACCAACACACTAGTTGGAAGTCGAGCGAGCAATTGTTCGGTATGAGTAGTGCTGCTGGTCGTAGTGATTACTGGAATTTGTTTACTAATGACCAGTTTCAACTCAAAAATTATCCTGTGATTAGCATTACGACTTTGCAGAAGAATAGTGCTGGGGCGGCAAGTGCGGATAGTTGGACGACTTTAACTGAACAGTCAGGTAGTGGTGGCAGTTTCATTGTTGACTTGAGTACCGGAAACATTGTTTTCGTGGACAATTATCCCAGGTATGGCAAGCGTAGTGTTAGAGTGACTTACGTGCATGGTCGAGCAACCACTCCTAAGACGGTGGAGCGTTTGGCGGTTTTGTTGACGGTGAAACAAATCATTTACCAAAAAGCGGGCAATAGTCAGTTTACTAGCGTTGACGACATCACGGTAGAAACTATTTCGGTGCGTAAAGGTATTAGTCAGACCGTTGGTTTCTTACAACAATTAGAAGCAGAGATTAAGAGTTTGTGGAACGTTGTTGGTACGTTCAAAAATAGAGTGGTGTAGAAAAGTGAGGCCGACCTTTACTTGTCCTGTCGAGGGTTGCGAGTTTTGGTCGAGTCATGTGTGGGCGTTGAAACAACACCAAGCAGAATGGGCGCATTACAAACGGGGTGTTTGAATGAGTATTGCAAGTAATACGCGGGCTATTGTGAGATTGAAGATTAACGAGTTCGGAAACACAGTCACACACACCCCTTGGAGCAGTGAAACTTACTCGGATGAAGGTACGGCCACGATCACGTATGGTACTGCTGCTAGTGCCATAATGGTGACTGCGGGGCACGTTTTGCATAGCGTTGTTCAGGTGAAGCAGATGCGAGAAAATATTGGGGAACTGACTTTTATTGCTCGTGATGATTTGACGATAGTTTTAAAAGACAAGATAACTTATCAAAGCACGGATTATCGTGTTGATGTCATTCGGCCCATAAGGTTTGGCGACACGCTTGTGGCGCAAAGGCTCGGATGCAACAAGATTTGAAAGCGGAGCGCTTGTTTCGCAGGAAAAAATGGTTAGCGTAACTCAATCGAGTTTGTTGGATGATAGTTGGAAGATTTTGTTTGATCATTTACAGACTGGAACATACGCTATTGCGACTAATAACATTTATAGTGCTTTTCCTGATACTATTAACATTACTTATCCTGTTGTCGTGATTGAGCCGCCTAGAGTTTCAAGTCGTATTGTGGGTATGAATGGTTCAATACGGCATAACGATGTTGTATTGAACGTGTCTGTGTACCATAATAGTGCTGAGAATTTGAAGACTTTGGCTGATGACGTGATTCATCAAGTCATTAATGGGCGGTCTGTACTTCATACTGCTGGACTATTTAATGTTGAGATTGGGGATACGGATTATGATTGGTGGAGAGAGGGGCAAAAAAAGGTTCACGTCTGCAACATTCCGGTAAAGTGTAGTCGTGAGGGAGCACAAAGCTAATGAGTGTAGGAATCGCGTTAGTTGGGGCAGGACTTGGTGGTGCTGGTTCGATAATTCGCAGTTTGATGTCGTGGGTTGGTTTGCGAGCAGAAAATCCGAGTTTGAAGTGGGATTGGTTTATTTTCGTCAATTCGGCTTGGCCTGGCTTTGCGACCGGCGTTATTGCTGGCGCTTTAATTGAGAGTTTGGATATGGGTTCAGTGTTGAGTTTAGTGTTGAGTGGTGCTGGTGCTAGTTCAATAAAAAGTAAGGTGATGTGAACGTATGGTTTTTCGTGTAAGGCCGGTTACTTTTGACGTTGTAACCGATTTACCTCAAATAATTGGAAAACTGACTCGTGGCTTTGCTCGAAGCCCTGTTTTGTTATCCGATATTGGTGAGGTGATGGTTGATCGGGCTAGATTGTACGCGAGTCCGTATAGGGCAAGCGGTCAATTATTGGGTGGCATCAAGTATCGCGTCACGAAGGATAGGGTGTTGGTTAGTTCTGATGCACCGGCAAGTCCTTTCATTCACGAGGGTGTTGTGCCTCATTGGGTGTATCGCGATCAGATAAGTGTTGAAGGTTATAGTGTTGGTGATTGGATGGACAGTCAAGGTCTTGTGGACCGGCGTGGTCGTCCGTTGTGGCGTATGCGAGTTGGCATTAAAAAGAGCAGTAAGCCGGGTTCGCGGTTTATGGAGAAGGCATACGTGGATGGTACTAAGTATGCTCGTCGACGTATTGCCAAATTTTTGAAGGACTTGAATAACTCTTGAGGTGAATGAACGATGGTCAAAGTTGTTGTTGAAAACATTACGTGCTGCCCACTACATGTGAGCCCCGCACTAGGTAGTGGTACATTGGACATCAAAGAAAAGCGAGTGTTACAACTCGACGCCATACCTGACCCTGATAATGGTACTCGCGTTCACGCTTTGGGCAAGTTTTGGGATTTTCCAGACAAAGTTGACGTTCAACCCAGTATTGTCGGTACTAAGAAAGAAAAACGGGGTGAGTGAACATGGCTCTTGACGTTTTGCGAGCGACTAAGACTTCGGCTAACAATTGGAGTGGTGTAGCGTATAGTCCTGATGTTACTTTTGAAGAAGATGGTTCTTCTGCTCACAAGCATTATGCTTGTCAAATAACGAGCATTAAGCAAACGGGTGGTGGTAAGCCTAAAGAAAACATTGTCGTGTTCGGCAATAAACGTATTACGTTGGAGAAGCCTCAGGAGGATTTTGAGGTTGAGGTTGAAGTGGTTCCTACTGATACGACTTGGGATCAAATGTTGTTTGGCGGAACACTAACGTCGGGTGCGATAGTGTCGGGAACCGAGTACAAAACCACTGGAACCCAGAAAAGGTGGAGAGTCATTATTACTTGGCAAGACGACACGGCAACAGAGAAACTCAGATGGGCTTACAAAGATTGTTTCGCAGTGTCGTGGGAGCCGCAGCATGATGGTGAGGATATCGTGAAGGGTACGATTCGGTTTAAATTGCCCTCAACGGATAGGGCGGGTGTTTCCAACATCATCAAAGAATGGCGGTCTAGCGGTAGTTTGACAACGTTGGCGGCAGCTCATGGTGGGGCTGAAGACGTGTACGTTTACAATCCATAAAAACGAGAGGTGATTCAAGATGGCTTTGGTTGACACATGGCAAGGTGGTCAGTGCAAAATTGGTTTTGCTCGCAAAAATTGGTATCCGGCTACGGGTAACAACAATTTTTGGATGGAAGGCATCATAACGAGTCTCAAGTTCAGTGGTGGTGGTCAAGAACAAGAAACTCGCAGCATGTTGTGTGGTGCTAACAAGGCGTTCAATAAGCCGATTGAGGATTTTGAAGTGAATTGTGAGGTTATTTTGAATGATACTCGTTTTCCTGAAATGTTGTACGGAAACGGGGACTACGTTGATAGTTTTGATTCGTACACTTCGGATGCTAATTTGCAGACTGGTTGGGTTGCGAGTCAAGATGGTAGTGTTGCTACGAGGGATGCGACTAATTTTAAGGGTGGATTGTATGGTGCTAAGTTGGCTTGGACTAACACGGCAACTAATTCGGCAACGTGGACGGCAGACATCAGCACCAATCATGGGCAAGTTTTGGACATTAGTAGTTTCGCTGGTACGGGTACGGATGCTGCTGACCAGGGCATGATTGAAATGTGGGTGTACGTGCCGAATAGCACAGTGTTGGCTGCGATAACTACGAATGGTATTGATTTCAAACTCGGCAGTACCTCAGGAAATTATCAGTCGTGGCGTTATTTAAAAGCCAAACTCTCGGTCGGGTGGAATAAGGTCGTGTTCGATATGAGCACTGCTGGTAATGGCGTTACTGGCAGTCCTAATTGGGCATCAGTGGATTATGCCGCAATTATTGTTGTGGAAACCGTGACTGACAGTACAGGTATTACTGTGGATGAAGTTAGAGTATTCGATCCCCGAGTATCTAGTGGTGATACGAATGTTGAGTTGTGGCGAGTTGTATTCCTGTGGGAGACGGATAATTCGAGTACGGTGTTGGGTGAAAAGTTGCGCATGACGTACTTGAACGGCAGCAACATTAGTTTGGACGTGAACCAGGATGCAGACTCGAATTTGAAGGCGACTTTGAGGTTTAAAATTCCTGCTCGTAATGCGAGTGGGGTGGGTAATCGCGTGATTGAAGGCACGCCTAATGCTGCACAGAAAGCGTTGAGCGCTTTAGCAACATGGTAGTTCGTCGATTGTGTCCGACCTGAAAAATAAGCACACAAACACTTGTGGCTACCGAGGGTGCGAAGATTCGGGTGGCACTTTTTTGAATTGAAATGGGAGCGTGAAAGGAAAAATGGTGGAAGTAATGTTGAATGGAGAAATGGTGGAACAAGTTGGTGACGAGTTTAGAAAGTCGAGTATTCTTGACAAAGTAGACGCTATTACGACTCGGAATTTTCGAGTTAGTGCTATGCTTGAGCGGGACTTTCAAAGGTTCACCAATTTTTGTCAGGAAGTGGCGAACGACAATTATGCCATGGGAATAAAAATATTGCTCGACAATTATGCGAGTAATATCAAGGAAGTGTTGTTGTTCCAGGAATTGGAAGAGTTGAAGCAACGAGTTGACGTTTTGGAGCAAAAGCCGAAGGAGGAAGTGAAAGTGAAACGGTTAGGTTTTGGAGGGGGTGTTGAGAAATGAGCAAACTCGACGGTCTGAGAGCAAAACCTGAAACGTTAGAATACGGCGGCGAATTATTTGAAATTAAAAGTTTAACCGTCAAAGAACTAGCCGAGTTCAGCCAAATTGCGAGTAAAGGAGATGCAGCAGAATCTTTGGCGTACTTGATTAAAATGACGCTTAAAAAATCGGTCAACGATGCCACTGATGAAGAGATTGAGAATTTACAAACTGCGTTTTTGATTAAGCTCATAGATAAAATAAGCGTGGTTAATGGTTTGGACTTAAAAAAAAAGGGGGAAAACGAAAACAACTTAGCCCTCAACAATTAGTGAGTAATGACAATATCGAAATTCGCATGGATGGGCAATCAACCAATTTAAGTGACGGTATTGCGCGGGGCATTTACGTATTGATGCGGAAATGTCCTCACGCCCATGAAGCGTTGGGACATAAGGACGTGTGGAGTATGAGTTCACGAGAATTCCTTACAGTGTGCGAAATGTTTTGTGAAGAAGTAGAGGAAACGAAGAAACATGGTTAGTGCAGAATTCAATGCGAGACTGGCGATTCTTGCAGAAATTCATGGCGCCGATAAAGTAGCTCGATCGTTAAATTCGATTCGTGCCGCAGGAAGCAATCTAAACGGCAGTATTACGGCGTTACGCACGTTGGGCGCAACTAATACTGATTTAGCGAAAGCGGCACGGAAAATGGATACTAGTTTTAGAATGGAATTTTTGAGTATGATGTTTTTCGGAATGCAAGTACGACGCGTGCTTGGTGGAGTATTCAAAGGTATCATTGGCGACTTTCAGAAAGTGGCGGGTTCGCTTCACCCGTTGAACGTGCAATTTGGTATATTGAGCGCCACCTTTACGTATTTGAAGTATTCGATTGTTGAGGCATTGAGTGGTGCATTAATGAACATAATGCCGTTATTGGTTGAATGGATGTATGGTATTTCTGATTGGATTAGTGATAATCCGGAAAGAATACTTATGTTAGCTAAAGCGTTTATAGTATTGTATGGTGCGGCTTTTTTACTCGAAACAATTGGGCAAACAATGATTTTTTTTACTAGTTTTGCCGGTTTTGCCAAGCACTATCCTGTGTGGGCTGCTGGACTCGTAATGTTAGGTAAGGCAATGTTGTGGCTTACTGTTGCATACGTCGCGTATGAAGCGCTCAAAAAATTATCAGGAATTATAGAGGAAAAGTTGCCAGTAATGAAGGGTTTCAAAGAATGGTTGTATGGTGCAAAAGGGGACGTGTGGTATATGAAAATACCATTGATTCGTTTGCTTGACCATTTTGTTGAAGCATTAGCGTACACGATGGATAAGTTGGGCGTTTTTGAAGAGAAAACTAAGAAAACGATTGCGGCAATAATGACTGCTGCAGAATTAGTCAATCCGTTAACGTTAATGTGGAATACCATGCAGGGCGTGTTATCGGGTAAGGATCCGATGACGTATATTTATGATAAATGGATGGATAGGTTGAACGCGTTACAAAAGCGTGCTGAGGAACTTAAAGCCCCTCAGACGGCGGCAGAAGAAACGATTGTTCCGGCGGTTGGTGAATTACAACAACACCTTTCGAGTGTGGATGCTGCATTTAATGCGACTTTGAACAATTTTACTGGACAAATCGAAAAGGCGACTAAAGCGATTGATGATTCCGTTTTTAGTGATAAAACTGTTAATTTAACGGTTAATACTAAGTATCAGATTGTTGGTGCTTTGCCTCCGGGTCTGGAGCCGTCGGGTTTTCCTGATGTGCAGTTGTGGGGGCAAGCGGCTCCTGCTACGAAGGGGTTGATAGTGTATGGTTGAGGAACAAATCGTGTGGAGTGCTAAGGTTCGTAACATAAATCTTGACATAGCTATTCCGTTAGGGTGGGGCGATACTGCTTTGGGTATGAATGAAGTACGAGCAAGTCCATCACTAACTGCGGCTCATGATGCTAAAATGCGGGCGTTCAGACGCATTGCCAAAATGACGGGAATGAAAGGAATACTGAAACGCAAAGATGTATTTGCGTACTTGCCAAAAAGCAGCACGAGTATCAACATGTTGTTTAGGAATAACATGCAGGGATTGAAACAATTAATTGGTCAGATGGGTTTGAAACCAAGGTGAAACTATGGCGGTTACGTATAATGACGTTACTTTTGAGGACGATGATGACCAAATCAATAGTGGCACGGCAATATCAATGCAGTGCACCCGGGTAAGCATGGATTTCAGTACGGCTTTGCAGGTAGAGTTCAGACCAGGACTGTCAGTTACAACAGAAACGCACGATAACTTGTTGGGTAGAGGTGATTTTGTTGGTTTCGAAAATCCTAGCGTGGTCTTTGAGGGAGTTATAGATTTGACTACTTACGATGCTAGCACGGGTGCTGCTCCTGCTAGCCGTATTAATTTGGTGTTTTTACAACAAATGGTTAAGAGTGGAAGTATTTTTACGGTGAACGACAAGTTTGACAGTGGACCGTCTACCGCGATTTATCGTACTTGTGGTTTGTTGGGCACGTTGCCTAATGAAACGGTTGATAATTATAAAGTAATGATTACTGGACTTCGTATCGAAACGAATCCAAGTGATAGTAAGGAAGGTCATATCATCAAATACACTTTGAGCACTCGTATGGTGAGTAGCGCGAGTTGAATGACGTGGGGCGTATTACGAGATTGGTGGAAGTGTATCATTTGAAGGAAGGAAAGTATTCTAGCACTCCTGATTTGGTTTTGGACGATGACTTGTTAGCTACGAGTCAGAGCACGATTCAAAGCACTGCTGATACGTTTCAGATTCGGTTACGAAACTTTCAAGAGACGGTTGGCGCTTTGAAAGGTAGTTATCAGTTTAAAACTGACGGGCGTAGAAGGACTGGCAGTTTTGAAATTGATGATAGAGTTTTGATTTATATTACGACGTTGAAGGGGCGTATTATTGATGCTGCCGATAAGAGTTTGTATTTGCGTTTTGATGGACTCGTCACCGATGTTTCGTACACTAGTGGGCCTGATGGTCGGGTGTTTGTGGTAACGGGTGCCAATCGATTGGAGAAATTGTTGACGTACACTTTTCCAGGATTGTATTATACTCGTAATGGTAAATCGTGGAGTGCCAGCCAAGCAATTCAAGATATCATCGACCGAGTTAATGCTGTCATGCAGAAGGGATTGTCGGGTAATAGTTTGAACCCAATAATTTGGGACTCCACCAACGACACGTCTGATACGACAGAAATCACGTATGTTCGTAATTATAAGCCTGCTTTTCAAATGATAGAAGAATTGAGCACTCAACGCGTGAATGGTGATTGGAACGCCATTTATTACTTGGATGAGGACAACAAGTTTCACTGGAAAAAGAAGAGCAGAAACGTTGATGGACTCATCATTAACGAACGTGACGTGGCTAGCTTAAAAATTACGAGTAGAATTTGGGATGTTTTTAATGCGTTGATTGTGAGCACTGGCCCTGACAAGTATGGTCATAACATTCACGTACAAGTGTTGAATACGGCTAGTATGGCGCGGTATGGTTTGCGGTATGCTCCTGGAGTGCGACACTTGAATGATCCATGGAATAGTTTGTATAGCGCAGAAAAACGGCAGGCCAATTTTGGTACTGGGGATTTTCCGTCAACGTATTCGCCCAGTTGGACTATGCAGTTCAAAACTCGCAATAAGGCGGGAGAACTTGGCACGAGTAACGTAGTTGTAAAAAGTGATGCTGGTTTTAATCAGGCGTTACGAGTGGAGGCTCGGTGGTTGTTGCGTAGTGCCGCTCAACATTTAGTGGATTATGGTGGTGTGCCAACTGATAGGGCGAATGTATCTTTGAATGGTAGGCGTTGGGAAAACAGTATTTTGACGACGAGTACGAGTTTGCCGTTGGGCATGGGTGATTTGGTTAAAGTTGACGTTCCGAGTTTGAACAAGACGGGTAATAATGCTAAAGAATTAAGAGTCAATAGTGTTGACCATAGTATTGACCGTAATGGTTGGTTGGTTAGTTTGGAATTAGTTAAGGATATTGAAACTTCAAGCTTGGGGGCTTTAACGTGAAATCCGATCATGGAAGTGAACTTTTGAGTTGGAAAGAATACGTGTACTACTTGATTAAGGGGGTTGCATTAAAATGATAACGAGTGTGGGTGTTAGTGAAGTGATTGATTGGTTAGCGGGTAACACGGCAACAGCTCCCACCCACATCGGTATGGGAACGAGTAACACTAAGCCGACAACAGGGGATACTGCTTTGGCTAGCGAAGTTAGTCCACGGATCGCTTTTGATGTGGTTAAGACTTTGCCATCTGCGAATAAGAATGCGGTTAAGTTCATAATTCAAATCAGCACGTCTCAACTGAATGGGAGTGTGTTGAAGGAGATGGGCTTGTTTAATGGTGCGAGTGGCGGGGATTGTCTTGCGAGAGCGACTTTTGTTGATATTGATAAGGATGCAACGATTGATTTGGAGGTCGAGTTTGAAGTACAACTCGTAATACTCTAAAAATGGCGGATAGTGATTTGGGTATGTTGGCGAGGCTTATCAGGGATTTGAATACTAAGACTAGCGAGTTAGCGGTTAGTCCTGATATTGTGACGTATTTAGAGGTTGACCCGATTAGGGTTCGTTTCAAGAATTTGGGTTTGAAAATTAAGAAGGTCACTGCTGGTACGGTGTTGGTGGAGCGTGGTCATGCGTGGAGGACGACTAGTGAATGGGGGCAAGGCGTGTTTGATGAGGGCGTGACCGCAGAAGGTGACGTGTTGACTATGGTTGAAGGGTAGAAAAATGGTGAACATTGATGATAGATTGTCGTTGATTGAAGCAAGACTGGACTTGATCGAGGAAGTGTTAACTTTGTTGCCGGCGAAGGAGCGTTTGATGCGGAATGAAGGCTTGAATGATGAAGAGGCGAGTAAGGAGTTGGAAGTGAGAGGATTGAGGAAGGCGATCTTGGATGAGCGTGAAAGGAAAAAGAGTAATTAGGTGGACTACTGGAACAAGCTTAACGGCATTGTTGACGTACTTGTTATTAGCTGGAAGTATCACGATACAATCTAGTCCTAGTGAGGTGTGCGTTAGTAATCCGTGTATTGCTCTCATTAATGTTACTTGTCAGAAAACTTTTCGAGTCTACGGTAACACCGGCACGAAAGTAAGTTTTAGTCCTGAAATAAGTCATTATTCCCTACAAAACGTCAAGAGTGGTGTTGAGGTTGATTTGTCAAACTTTTCGTGTAAACGGGGCATTAAGCACGAGTGGAAGCTCACGGGTTGGAAAGTTAGGCCGTGGGAGAATGTTAAGTGGGGTGTTGATGTTGGTAGTGCTAGTCTTGATCCTGCTTGGTTGGGTAAGAATTGGTCTGAACTGGTGAGTTTGCAGGAAACCCAAATTGGTGCTGGCCGCAATATTGTGCAATTCAAATTTCATTGTGGTTTTAATTACACATTCCAGTTGGGAAAAGTTAAGCAGTGGTTGAGTACAGGAGAACTAGCTCGTTATGAAGTCAGCAAAAAAGTAGTGACGACTAGCGAGGTGTCGAATAATGGGGTTCAAACGTGCACTACCGTTTCCGTGGTGAGGGGTGCGGTTTCTAATGTGAGCAATGGTTTTACCGGGCAATATTCGGAACTGGTCACGTCTTGTTCGTCGGTTCCGGTTTTTGTGAACGTGTCGAGTGTGGGTTGGGAGCGTGCTACTAATTTTTCGTGCAATGATGAAGTTAGGGTTGTGGTTGAGCGTAAGCCTAGACTTGGATGGTTTAGTGCTGATTGGGTGATTAATTTGTCGGGAATCGTGCCTGACTGGTTATTCTTGAATGCTAGTTACGGAAAAAGATTACCGTACAATCTGTCAATGAATTACACGACAGACCTGCGAGGAGCTATTGTCTATCTCAACATTAGTTCGTGGAATTACATAAACAACGTCAGTCCGGCAGCAATGCAGGCAGACTGCGATGATTTAGTGCCGAGCAACGAGAGCCACAATTTTCCGTGCAGGCGGTTATATTGTGGGCAGAACCAAACAATCGTTATTCACAGGCAAGACATTCCTGCTAATATTCCTTTCGACTTGAACAACACAATCTATATGAACAACAGTGCAGCAACAGGATTCTGCGATTACAATAGCCCATTCGCCAACAACATTCCATTCGCGTTCTTGGGCAATGATGCGAATGAGAGTAGTGCGAACAGAACGACCACTGTTGTTGGTACGCCGACATTCTTCAATGGATTAGACTGCAATGGTGCACTTTATTGTATGAATGCTTCGGGGGCTAATGGTGTGGCATGGGCGAACACCGCGCTCAACATTAACAGCAGCAACGTCACACTCGCTTTTTGGGCATTAAAAAACGCTTTCACAGCAGATACAAACATGATTAGAAGTGATTATTGCGATTATACACCAAGCGACGGCATAATGACTCATTCTGGCGGAGCAGGAGACCCGACATACTTTGGATGGGGGGGAAATAATCCGAGCTTGGCTTGTATAGATTTTACTGCGGCGGGAGAATGGAATTGTTTCGTCATCACGTACGATAGCGTCACAACAAGTACGACTGGTTGGCGCAATGGAACACAAACTTGCACTGGTAATGCGGATGTTTGGCATGGCAGTGCGGGATTGAGGTTGGGAGACGCTAACGGTTGCATTGGTTGGGGTGGATACAATGACAACAATGGCGCATTCCGCGACTTTTACATTTTGAATTATACTGTTGACCAGAATTGGGCGAAACAATTCTGTAACCAAAACGTGAAATACGGAGGCTTAGAAGGCGGAGT
>ERZ1292632.213-Hain-H43-01um-R2-213-length-60734-cov-8_pt4 | contig 27228 bp, 38 predicted proteins | sample MGYA00564407_ERZ1292632 | MGnify/ENA primary metagenome ERZ1292632 (study PRJEB36523, sample SAMEA6512637) | groundwater metagenome | collected 2019-01-08 | study: AquaDiva: Metagenomics assemblies of 32 groundwater samples | reverse complement strand
GATTGCTTATCAGAAAGCGGACGCCGGTCTTCAGCTCGATAATCCTGGACTTCTTCCAAAGCATTATTGCCCATGAGAAGTCCCTTTATCCAGTTGTAAGGAGATCCTTCTACTGGTGTCATTACTTGGCCCTTTCCGGTTTCTGCATAGCCCTTAGCCAGTGTTGTTGCCCCATCAATCGTATTTTTTATTTGACGGCCACCGAAAGGTGGAATGATCTTAAAGAGAGGATCCATGAGTGCTTGGCCTGCGAGGAGTCCATTACCGAATCGGGTTGGATCCTTATCTCCAAAAAGCTTTTCTCTTGGAGGAAGTTCTACTCCGAATACTTCTTTCCCGTACTCCGGATACCAAGAAGCCGGAAAGGCACCTCCAGGAATATTTGAGAGAACTTCACCAGCGAGGCGGCCGCCTGCAAGTGCTGCGCCTTTACCCTTGTTTTCCTCTTCTGAATAAGTCTGATAAGCATCGATCATCGCATTCATAGGATCAAAAGCAACGTCGCTACCGCGGATCTCTTTTGCAATGCGATTCATGAAATACGTAGCAACAGAGTAGTAGATAAGTCGCTTGGCGAGTATGAGTTTTCGAGGATCATCTTTTGCCCAATCCCGAAAGACACTCCACTGGTTCGATACTTCCAGCTGAAATGGGAGAATAAGCTGCACAGCTTTAGATTGCTGAACTATGGATCGCTCTCCTATACCGCGACCACCGACGAGCTTTCGCGTCCAGTCATCGGCAAACTTGACCGGATCGGCTACGCCCTCAGAAATTGCTCGCTGGTATTGAGCATTCCACGTAAACGTATCGCCGATACGGCTACCGACCGATGTGATCCATACAGCAAAGTTCCTGGCATTTTCGAGAACTCCTGGATCAAAATCGTCGTAACCATTAAAGTATCGCTCCTGCATAAAAGCGGATTGGGATACTGGCATGTCTTCTTTGAATATCGAGAGAAGACTCGGGCCGATCGCTTTTGCCGAGTTCTTGGTTCCGGCGTTTGCGATACCGTTTGGAATGGCAAAAAATTGGGCAACTGCACTGCCTACATTCCCGACGATTGTATTCATTTTTACGCGGCTATTAAGCCAGTTGATTGCTTGAAAAGTTGGACGACCAAATAAGTTATCTTGGAATGGTCTATCAAAAGGATTCGTTTTTCCTGCAAGTCCGTTTGAGAAGTTATCCAAGAACTTCAAGAAATTATTAAGCTTGTTCTCAGATACTTCAGCAGATGCTTTTGGAGCGAAAGCGGCCATGCCTTCATCAGAAAGATTTTCCCTCATGTAGTCCCGGACGTTCGCAACATCCTTTATTTCGGAAAGTTCAATCGCCATTCGATCCGCATCAAAAGGTTGAAGCCCTTTCTCTCCAAGGAGGGCTGAGATCTTCTTTGGTTCGTTGGATGCAGCAAGGATCTCCATAGGGTCAATTTTCTTCGCAAGCTCTTCCGCAAGACCGATCCGGCTATCATCAAAGAATTCACCAGTTTTCTTGGCCTCTTTAGCCAACTCACCATCTACACCACGAAACTTTTGAATGAAAGGATCAATGTGCTTGGCATAAGCAGAAGCTCTCATGTAATCAAGGAATCCTCCAACGGCATCGTAGTCAGTCTTGTCTCCGGTTCGGCGTTGCGCAAAAGAAAGCCATTTGGTAATCGGCTTCGTAAACTCTGAAGAAACCGCCAAAGACGGATCGATATTTACCGGATTATCGAATATATTTGCAAGCTTCCGAAATCCATCACCAAGCTCCTGAAAGTGTCGATAATAGTCGGCACGCTTTGGAATAAGCTTCGAACTTTCTGGATAGAGTGGATGCGTCGGGAAATAGTATTCTCGGATGCGGTTTGTCTCATCGATCATCTCGTCGTACATCTTCCGGAACCATTGATCTGCCTTAATGACGCGATCCCAGTCATTGGGGAACTTCTCCTTGAGATCTTCTAAGCTCAGTTTCTTTTCTCCATACATCTGAACAGCAGCAGAAAGCTTACTTTTTCTCCGGATACCAAGATCTTCAACAATAACTTTTTTTAGAAGCGCGAGCTTCTCTTTCTGATCACGAATGAACTCGCCCTTAGCCGCATCGAACGGATCGAGAAGAACGCTCTTTATTTTTCCGAAGTTTTCAGGCCCGAAGGTATCCTCAAAGTTTCGGTACATGTCCACGTTTCCAGCCCGTCGTGGCGATATATCACGGAGAGTAGCTGGATCGATTCCTTCCAAGAAATTCGTATTGAGGCTTCGTTTCTTCGCGTCGTATTCCTTGAGCGTCAATGAAGGAACTCTATGCTTCAAGATAAGGCGACGTCGATCGAGATCCATCCGCATGATTTCATCCTTCGGATAGCCGAGCTTTCCGAGAGAGGCTATTTGTTTTGCTTCTTCAATACTGAGTTTCTCCGCCTCTTTCCTTTTATAACCCATAGCACGGAGAACAGTTGGAGCTTCGGTAATTTCCTGAATAGCCGCGATCCTACCCTTCTTTTTCTCAAACGCTTTCTTTTGGTATTTATTAAAGGATGGATTCTCCCAAGGTACCGGAGTAGCTTCTAAAGTCTTTGTGAAATCAGCAGCAGGATCCCCGGTAAGTGCTGGGCGGATCGGATCTTTTTGTTTCTGTATTTGTGAAGAAACAATTTCTTTTGCTTTCTTGTTCTTTTGAGCAATCTTATTGACCCCCTTTAATGAGAGAAAGTATTCTCTTAAATTTTTCTCATTACCAAACTTCTCGAGAAGCTTTTGAGCCATTCCTGCGTCTTCATAAAGCTCATCCTTGAGATCGTCGAATTTATTGAATTTTCTAACAAAAGCTATTACAGGATCTACTACCTCTTCAGTACGCATGCCTGGTTTTAAGATTCCTCTCAGAAGAGAGCTCTCCGGCTTCCAAGGTTCTACAATCTTCTGCTCTGGATACGTAACCTTCCCTTCTTTATGACGATATTCAAAGCCATCAATCTTCTTCGAACTACCGTCAGGAAGAGTCTCGAAACTTCCCATGCTTGGTTTAATATCTTTCACTTCCCGGCTTATACTCTCCGTAGTTGCCGGTATAATTTTGGTTCGATTTTTAGGCAGAATGCGCTTTATATCCTTCACCGCCGTCTTTGCATCATCGATAGCCTCGCGAGCCATTACTGCTGTCGGACGAGCTACTCCAGACAAAACCCCTCCGGCTAAAGTGTTCAGTCCAGGGGTAAAATCTTTCTTTTCGAGTTTCCCGTCTTCAGATGCGCCTTCAGCTAAATCAAATCCATATCCGGCTGCTGAGCCTGCAGTAATACGTTTCGAGGCTTTTGGTGCCATGGCCCATTTCGGACCGCGCCCGAGCGTTCCAATTTCAAGCAAAGACTTCCCTGTGTCGGCAAGCATCTTTGTTGGGGTGACTTTTGAAACAGTAGGAAGGATCTCGAGATTTCCCTTCTTGTATTGCTCACGGACATTATCATCGAGAGCGTACGCTGCACCTTCTCCAAGGATTTTTGGCGCATTCTTCGCAACATCGATAGTTCCTCCGAATAAAGACTTCCCAACATTCAAAGATGCTGATGGAAGTTCTCGAACGAAATCACGAACTCGCACCTTTTCTGTAGGTGCGAAGTATCTTCCGGCGCTCGAATCAGAAGCCTTGCTACGCAGGGTTCTTGCTATATTTCCAAGCGAAGAGACGCCCTTTGATATTGCAGCACCTGCATCTCCGAGCTCCTCTCCGACTTTTTTCTTTGCTTTTCTGAAAAAGTCTTTGAATGCCATAGTTGAGTTTTATTTTTGTCGCTCACCTGTCGTCTGCTGGACTTCATACTCGTTTGAAAGATCTTTCTTTCGAAGATCGAACAATCCCATCGGGTCCTTTTTCATTGAAAGTTTCTTTGCTGTAGCTCCAAGTGATGGCCCATCTTTCGGACCTGAGCATTCAATACAGTCGTCGCAATCGCAATAACGATTACACTCTTCACATTCGGAACCTTCCTCACATTCCTTCCGGTGTTCGTAGTGTCCGCATGAGCAATCTTCTGGAGACTTTTTTCCAGAAAGCGCTCGAGCCGCCTTCCCGAGAGAGGAAAGCGGCTTCTGTCCATCTTCAATCTTGATTGAGATTTCAAGCATATTATGCAGCGATTGGATCGTCTTCGTAGATTGGATTTCCGAAGGCATCATGGCCGATAATGACACGTTGCTTGCCTTTGTTTTTAGGGTCAAAGAAGTCTTCGGCGTCTTCCTCATTATCGAGATCAATCTCTGCATCGAAGTCAGGAGTCATAAGCTCGGATGGTGCATCGATATCGATAGCAGCAGATTCAAGCTCGCTTACTGATCCTCCAAATTCCTGATACTTGGAATACGCGTTATCTCGAATCGTTTTTCCGATCATAGAGATCTCTGCGAGGTTGTTCAGGAATCGTGTGAGATATTTATCGCTCTCAGCCTCTTGGTCTTTAGCTTTATAACCTCCGACTTTTGATTTGAGTTTACTTACTGCGGAAAGAGCCTGTTTAAGCTCAGCCATTTGTTGCTCTCTCGCTGTCTTCTCCCATTCGTATGCTTGCTCGCGTCGAAGCTTATACTCCTCGGCCGCATTTTCTTCGCTCTGATTTTGCTCTGAGAATTCATCGCCACGAGTCTTGAGAATATCGCGTCGGTTCACGCCAGCAGCCTTAGAGATCGCTTTTGAAGCAGCCTTAGAAGCGCTTCCGCCTGTAGCACCTTTTACACCAAGTAGAAGTTGAGAATTTCTCGAACTCTCTCGAATATCACTTCCAAGCTCATCGAGTTCCTGCCCCTGATTTTTCTCAATCAGTTGCTTGTTGCCTTTAATAGCTTCGCCAGTCTTGGCATAATGCTTGTCATTAGCCTCAAGATATTTATCACGAACCTTTCCAAGCTGGGAAACTGTTTTCCCACTGTCTTCGAGAGTTTTCTTGGTACCCTTAAGGACTTCTTCGGCGTCATCCCATCCACCGGCGATAATTTTCCGTACTTCGCCGTTTGCACTCGATCCATTTCCTTCATTAATATTTTTCAAAGGAGCCGGTTTCTGAATACCAGGGGTACTTTTACCAGCCTCTTTGAAATTAAACTCGGGACTTCTTGGATTTTCCTTAGCACTAGCAGTCTTCACACCGAGCACCCTATTCACGCCTGCCTGGTCTATAGGAAATTGCAAAGAGCCCTTCTTGGATCTCTCTAGCTTGTTCGCAAATTTCCGAGCAACATTACCAAGAGCGCTCCCCCTTGTGGCCTGCCCTATACCTCCTAAAACTTCACTGACTTTTAAATCGACCATAGTGTTGACTTATTTTTTTATTTATGGTAAAATCTTATGTTATTATCACGATATGGAACGCGCAACTAAAATCCTTATCTTGCTTTTTATTGCTGGAATAGCATACCTCGTCTGGTCTGTCTTTGATTACTCTGATAATCCAGAAGTAGAGAGAGAAGAAGATCGGATGGCTATTTCTGGAAATTCTATGTTTCCAACCCTTAAAAATGGGGACTTGGTTCATTTTGCAAAAGAAGATCCGTCAGTAGGAGAAATCGTTATATTCACTTGCCTATCTCCAAGGTGTCTTCCGGAACCTGATGAAGTTCCTGGTCCTAGACTCGTAAAGCGCCTCAATAAGATTGAGAATGACTGTTACACCTTTCTCGGAGATAATCCAGAAGAGAGTTTTGATTCTCGAGACTTTGGTCAGCTTTGTAATGAAGAGCTTATAATTGAAGGTATCGTTACAAGCATTGAAGTAAAATAGAACTTATGAAGATTATTTTCGACTTACTCGCTACTGTAGCTTTCTGTATAGTCTGGTTTAAAACCTTCCTTTTTGTAGGTGACCATGTTCCAATGTTTGGATATATTCCGTTAGGCGTTATCGCTGGTCTTTTCACTGGAGGAATTGCAATGGTAATAGTCCATGCTATTGGCTATCCATTTGAAAAAATCTTCGGACCTCGAAATTAAAGAACGGAAACGAAAAAAGCGACCTATTCGGAGGTCGCTCTTTTTTTTGAGCAGTTCCGAATAGGTCGCTATTTCGATCTATGCTCAAACGATAGCACAATATCTGAAATTTGTAAAATCAGAGTTCGAGATAAAGATTGTTCGAAAGGCGCTTTGCGAAGTTTCCGCTCGACGGAAGAAAGATTAGATCGTACGGACCAATAACAAAAACACGCGCTAGGATCGTTGCTCCAGTAATAATTGAAGCAGCACCCATACTCCAAGCAGCTGAGAAAACACTCCCGTCCACTGTAACACCTTCACCCCCTGCTTCGACAGTCGCTTCTGGTAATGAAAAGATTGCTGTCAGGATGGAGCCTGCTGCTCCGGATGAAATATCTACAACTGCTGAGGCTAGAGAAAATACTCCCGAAAGCACGGAGGCAGCAACAGTGCTTCCAAAAACGACAGTGATGCTAGGCAAAGAGAATACTGCACCAAAGACACTTCCGGTAACCTGAGCACCACCAGAAGGCACTCCAGAGAGTACAGAAAAGACAGCAGTAAGAACGGATCCGGATACTAAGAAGTCCGTAATAATCGAGGAGCTCGGTAGAGAGAATACGAGCGAGAGAGTGCTTGCAACAAAAGAAGCCCCTCCGGTCACAGCAGAAGCAGGGAGCGAAAAAGTGGCAGAAAAGATTGAAGCGGCTATACTTGCAGATCCCGAAGCTACAGCTACTGGTTGAGAGAATATTGCCACAAGAGGCGAGGCTATAGCCACTACAAAGTCAAAGAGAACACTCGGAGTTGGTATGGAGAAAACAGCTGACAATACGCTTGCTGGAATACTAGAACTCGTCACTATGGCCGGGGCTTGAAGAGAAAGAATTGCGGATTGCACTGATCCCGCGATCGAGGATCCGATCGTGACGGCAGCAGTCGGAAGACTCAATGCAGCAGAGAGAATAGATCCCGATATTGATGCGCCCCCCGAAACAGTGGCAGAGGGTAAACTCGAAGAAATCGTAAAAATACTACCGCTAACAGTGACGTCTCCACCTGCAGTTTCGTAATTCGTCGGAAGGAGTGTAATGAGCGGGGAATAAGGCATAACGCTATCTTACTGATCAAAGCTCCCATACTTCAAAAGCGAATCCTCCCCATGCGTCATTTCCGGAAGCATCATTCGGACCACCATATTTCAGGTTCGTGGAAGCAACTACAATTTCTACTCCGTAGGCGGCATCAAATGTATAGCTATTGCCTGGAGTAAGTCCCGTTATCGGGAAAAGAGCTTCAACAGTCATCGGATGCGTAGCACCTGCTGCAGTAGCAAGGCCACCCATAGGAGTCTGACGTCCCTTTACTGTTGCCCCATCGAGTACCCCGAGAATAATTTGTGGGTAACTCGTTCCTCCAACGACGCAGGCTCGGAGTCTAATTTCAACAGCGCCTGAAGCTGGTGCAGTAAACGTCAAACGGAGATTTGTTGTATCGAGAGCTGTTAGCGCAAGTAAAGATGCTGTAGATTTTGAAACTGCACTGGACGGATCATAATTTACTGCTGCCAAGAGATTCGGGGTATCGTGGATCTCAAAAACGAATCCTCCGTACGCATTGTTTGTTGTCGTATCATTTGGTCCTCCGTACCTGATATTCGTGCTCGAGAGAACTACTTGGACCCCATAAGCTGCGTCGTACGTGTAACTATTGCCTGGAGTGAGGCCAGAAACGATAAAGACCGCCTCTTGAGCGATACGTGTCGTAGATACAGCAGTTCCACCAAGCGCACCGATAGGTCGCTGCCTGCCGACAACAGTCGAACCATCGAGCACTCCAAGAAGAATCGATGGAGATTGGTTCTGATCTAACACCTGACACTTAAGGCGAACCATCACAATACCGTTAGCCGGTGCCGTGAAGGTAAGTCGAAGATTCGTTGTGTCAAACGCCGTCATCGCCAGAAGCGAAGCAGTAGACTTCGCAACGGCGGAAGAAGGGTCGTAATTGACGCCTGCGAGTAGCATATCGGCGTTCTATTTAGGTGAGGTTGAGGATACCTTCAGCGTTGAGAGCAATGGTAAAGGTACCAGCGCTCGATGATTTATCGGATCCAAAATCCATATAGGCAATGACAGGAGAGGTCGATGGAGTTCCGGTATCCTTGTAGAAGACTGCTCCACGAGCCGTAATCGTCGCAGTTGTCCATGAAGGATCATCAGCATCGAATACACCTTCATTGTCGGTGTTGTCGGCTGTAACTGCCTTGTTTGCAAGCGCTTGACCACCAGCTGTGTATCCTGTGCCGGATACTTCATTTGCTGAAACGTCATCTATGAAATCGTGCGTGTCCTGATTCGGAGAGTAGCTTGATGTAACGAGCATCACCTTGATTGTATCGGTATCAAGATCGATGCCGCCGTTCATGATGAGCTTTTTAAAGTTGTTGTATATTACGTCTGCCATAAGACTACTCTTCGTTAATTTCAATTATTCGAATCTCCTTTTCACGCGCTTTTATTTCAGCATTAGCTGCTTCGATTCGTTGCGCGTAAATCTTCTTCTTATCCTCAAGATGTACGATACGCTCTTCGCACCACTCTTTTGAACGAATGATCCGTCCGTATCCATCACGTACAATGCCGCGACGGCTTTCGATCTTGGCGCGATCGGCTGCTGGCAAATTATCTGCTTTAATCCTTTTTGTCATACGTCTTTAGTTAGAGCTAAAAAATATTATTGAAATATCCGTAAGTAAGTGAGGCTCGATCTGTCCATCCTGTTCCGTAATCGCTTTCCCCACGGGCATAACGTAATTCCTTTGTAGAAGTATCGAACCGCATGATATACCAGCGACCAGATTCATCGAGATATCCGTAGTACTGTAAACTCCCGGAGTCATCAAGGTCTGAAATCTTAAATCGTTCCGATGGATTCCCCTGAAAAGCGAGTGCACCGGGAGCTGGATCTTTCGAGAAGATCGCCTCAATTTCTGCTTCTCCGGAAGTAAAGACACTACAGCGTAGCCTCATCGCACGATAACCAAGAGGAGCTACATAAATACCAGCAGTGGTAATCTCGTTTACCGCTGCGCTTCCATTGGCCGGAATGACAGCAATAGCATTCCAGTTTCCTTGTGTAGCACCCGGATCATTTGAAACCTCTATAATAAGTGAAAGAACAAAGGTTCCTGATACCTGGATAGTTGCCGAACGAAGAGCGCTAACATCGAGAATTTGCTCGAATATATTGTCCTTCACGGCAGAGACAGATGCAGTTTGTACTCCTGGTTGAATCATAAGATTTCATCTGTCTAAGCTAGGTATTTTCTCCTTCATTCTGACCGCTTCAAGATCGACCACAAGCGGACAGAAGGAAAGAGGCAATCGCCCCTTTTCCTATTACTTTTTTTTAGTAACTACTTTTTTCTTTCCTTCTGTTTTTACAGCATCAGGAGCTTCTTCTACTTCTTCAGAAACTTCTTCTGAAACAGCTACCTCTTCAGGCTCTTTGATGTCAAAGGCCTTAAGCTGAGCTTCCGAGAGATAACTTCGTCGTGCTGTAAGCCACTCACGATCGAGTTCGTCAATCGTAGCTGGATCCTTAGCAAGGATCAGATCGAGAATTTGTTGGCTTCCTGGATCTAACATACATTTGTGTCTTATTGTATTTATTATTCCTGTATCGACCTTACAGACTCAGCTCTCTCCTGGAGCGGATCCAGGAGAGAAAGAGCCGATAAGCTTACGCGAATGTCGCGAAGAGCTGACCACCTGCTCGACGTCGTTCGTCGGCCACCTTGAAACCATAGGCGAAGAGTCCCTTGTAGAGATCTCCATGGTTTACCTGGTTATCCTTCGATTCGATCACTGTGATCGGCTCGATAAATCCATAACCAGCTGACAAGAATGACTTGTGAGCGAACAAACACTTGTATCCAGAGGTGTTATTTCCAACTACCCATGAACTCGGTACGTAGTGGAGAACAAAGCCATAGGCCATGACCACTTTACCTTTGCTAACCACCATATCAAGTGACTGCTCGAGATCCTTATTGAACTCGGCTGCAGTATTGACGGCGACCTGAGCGATAGCCGGGAGAGTCATGTGACGATCTTCTTCCGGAATATTCTGCTCATCAAGGGCTACCTTACAAAGGTTCAAGTACTGCGCAATATTGGTCTTTGTGAGAGCAATAGCAGCATTAGCCTGAATTTCGTAAGTTGCACCGGCATTGATTGTGCCACCATCGTAACCAGTTGCTTCATCATCAGAATCGTTTTCGATAACGATAGAAGTAGCAGAGGCGTACGAAAGCACACGATACCATTTGGAATGACCAGTAGCCTTAAACGGCTTTCCGACCATAGCTGCGGTAAACGTTGTACCAGAGCCTGTGACAGCACCTGTACCCGTTGTAACGGTAACCGTTCCGGTTGTGTACGAAGTACCCACAAAGTTTCCTGCTCCTGCATCAGCGACAAACGACAGAGCGTCGATGTCAACGAGCTTTCGGAGTTCTCCTCCTGCGTTCTGGATCAAAGAGGACTTAGGATCCTCAACTGAGCTTTTGAAGAACGAGAGGCTTGGGATCGAATCTGAAAGAGACTTAAAGGTATCGATCGTCAAGGTGCTAACTACTTCACGAACGACAGTCCATGTGAGGGCTGCGCCGGAGTAGGTTGTCCATCCACCAGAGTACAGAGTAGAAATAGTGAATTTCTGGTACTTCTTGCGGATTGATTTTGTAGACTTCTCATCGACATCAGCAGTGTCTGAGTAGAAGTCATCGTTTGTGATCATTCCGATCAAAGACTTTCGGAAGAATACCTTGATGGTATTCGTCATGAATTTTTGAGCGGTAACCACTGTTCCCATGTCTGACATGACAGTTGATTTTATTTTTTACCAGGGTTTAGCCTTTCGGCTCATAGCCATCAGCGATCATCTTCTGCCATTTGACAGGATCTTCACGCATAAGCTGATCAAACTCGGCCCAGGTATACTCGTTCTCATCTTTAGGAAGATTCACCTTCGTGGATGCTGTCATTGCGCCTGAGAAAGCCTTTTGCTTTCCTTTCTTCAATAACTTCTCATTCTCTAACCGGACTGCCTCGAATTGGTTTGTAACCGTTTCATAAGCCTGTCTGATCGGCATACCACCCTTCCAAAGGAGTTCAACGGCGCTTGCGAGAGCGGGACTGAAATCCTTATTCTCTTCATCCAATTCCGGATGTTCTCCGATGAATGTAATGAAGTCGGTGATAGCAACTGCTTCTTGTTCTTCCTTGCGTACTTCCCGTCGGACTTCTTCCTTCTGGGATTCCTTGATAATGAGCCCGTCCTCTTCTTCGTCGGGTTCCTTGGTTTTTATATCGACTCCACGAAGCTGCTTATTCTCCCGGCGATGAATATGCAACATGTGCATCTTCTGATCGTGGGTGAACTTTCCACTCGTGAGTTCGGCAAGGACCTCATCGACGCTTGGAGCGTCCTGTTCCGAGAGATTCAGATTCTGAATATAGAGCTTGGCAATACGCTTCTCCAATCGTCCCGGTGCTGGAGTTGTTTCCGTTACTGGAACTACTGGAAGCTCTTCTCCTTCCTCATCCTCTTTTTTTTCCTTTGGCGCACCCTCTTCAGATTCGCCTCCGGCATTTTCCTGCTCTTTCTTCTCCTCGGGGATTGCATCACCCTTGGTTTCCGATCCCTCTTCGCTTCCTTCCTCGGCAGAAGTGAGGTGTGGTGCGAGGACCGATTCGACTGCCTTGGTTGCATCCTCCTCTGTAGGTGGGTCCCATGGCTGACGTTCTGAAGTTTTCTCGAGGTCTTCCTCCTCGTCGTTGTTTTCCAACATAAGATCTAACCCTTTAATTGTTACGAGTGGGTTACCCTCGATTTGCAAATCAGGTGAAGTACCCGAGGAGAGGCTTTATAAAGCCCCTTACTCAGATGTTTCACTAGAGCTCTGGTTTAACTTTGCCGCTTTCATTCGATCGCTGGCCGCTTTAACTGAGTCAACGATTTCCTGTAGGGCATTAATTGATACGAGCTTTGCCTGTCCTATGACGGCATACGCCTCGGCGCTCCCTTCGAATTGTTCCGGTGTGAGGAGCTCACAAATCAGTATTTCAAAATAGTTTTCAACAAGATCCCATCCTGGCGTACCGATCAACGCAGCAAGCTCTTGATCTCGCTTATCGTTATTTCCATTAGCAGCAGCTTCTCTCAGGGAATCAGCAAAAGACGTGAGCTTGAGTCGTAGATTTCTAATTTCTTTTGGCTTGAGCATAAATTTATTGGCTAGATTGAACACCTGATTCTGTGACTGCTTCAGCGATCATTGCTTCAGGGCTTTCTTCTGTCGGGATCTCTTCTTCGACTGCTGGCGTGCCTTCAGCGCCACCAACCCCTTTGACAGATTCTGGATTCTGCAGTTGTACAATAAGTTTCTTTGCAAGCTTGCTATCAGCACTCTTCGCGATAGCCTTGAAAGCAACACCAAGATCCATCTTTTGTCCGGAAGCCTCGAGATCTGCTTTGATTGATGGATTCTCCGCGTAAATCTTCATCATCTGAAGAATTGGGCCAGCAACATCATCTGCTTGCATCAGCATGCTTCCAGGCTCGATTATGTAGCGATACTTTCCTTCTACTTGATCGACAGGAAGCTCCATCTTTCCATCCTTCACAAAACTCTCGATCTCTTGGGCTTCTTCTGGGTAATCCTCTTTAATCTGATCGATCGCTCCAGAGAGCATATTGAAGGAATATTTATCAATTCCCTTTGATGCCAAGAGGTCAGCCATGAGCGAGAAGAGATCTTCGACAAAAATTTCCATCATATCCTGATGCCAGGAGTCGCGTGATCCCATTCGACTATCTTGCTGCTTTAGAGCTTCTGGAGACTTACCGAATCCGGGATCAACATCTTTGGAAACAGAAGTATCTGTCTGTGCGCCGATCGATTGCAGATTTGCTTTGAAAACACTGTATTGAGATTGGAATCCTCGGAGTGCGTCTGGAGCGATATTGACAGCCTGGACATCTGAAGGGACTCCCTTTTTCAAAAGAAAATTTGCACCCTTCTGTCGCTTAATCGATGACATGATGACTTTCGCCGGATCCATAATGAGAGGCGGATCAATCATCATCTCGGTTGCTCGAAGATTCATTTCGTTCAAACGATCGATCTTCTCTTGTGTGCTATAACCACGATCGAAATTGGTATACGACCAGATCGTATCGATGCGAGCAAACTGCTGTTTCAAGACGATCGGAATCCGAGGGAAGTATTCTTGTTCATCGATGAGAATAATCTTATCCTGCGTTCCTGGAAGGTAAGCAAGCCAATCACCGTTACTTCCAAGTCGATGCCTAATCCGTATTCCCGTACTCTTGGATCCGCGATCGAGATAGGATCGCTGAGAATTTGAGATTTCTTCTTCTTTAGCTTCAGTAAGAATCTTTGCTTTGTTCTTGTAGAATTGCTCATCTAAACCTTCAATCCACTTCTTAGAAACAAAAGTTTCCACGAAGCAATAATCCATATCATCAATCGAGGCTTTACCTGGTTGAGGAAAGAACCTTCGAATATCGATAATCGTCCAGTCTGGACCTGAATATTTCTCAGAAGCTATCCATTCCACAAGGACCGGAATGGTATACAATTCGGAATAGAGATCTACCATGCGAAGACGGATCTTCATTGGACCACCCTTTCGGGCATACGGGATGACATAGTGCTCAAAGAGCAGATTCATCATCACGTTTTTTCCAGGATCATCAGAGTAATTCTCAAAGCGACCAGAAGGCAGCTGAGCCATATTCCGAGACGCTCGATCAATCGCAAGAGTTGTAATTTCTCCGGTAGAATCACGTTTTACGGTGACGTTTCCATCTTTGTCAGTATTGATATATTTTCCAAAGAACAGTGACTCTTTTTGATCCCAAGAAATACCATTGCTTTTCTGGGCTTCACTGGATCCAGACGAACACTCGGAAAACTCCTTCTCCGCTTCCGTTATGCGTGTAAGGGATGAATCCGGCGCCTTCGTGGACTCTTCTTCTGGTTTTGGATTTTCCTTTTTTGGCATAAAAAAAAGCGACCTATGCGGTCGCTGCCATTGCTGGCGTTTCCGCATAGATCGCTTGGTATTGGTGCGTCTATGTTGCTACCTTAGCACATTATTGTTTTCTGCGCAAGATATTCATGATTCCATTAGAGACTTTTTGTTTGAGCTCCCCCTTCAGCCATACCCACGCCTCGCTACGAACCGATTTCCCAAAGCGATTCTTCCAGCGACGTTGACTAGCACGCTTAATATTCGGACTGTTCTCTTCAACAAAAGCAAATATCTGAGAAAGGAGATCTGCAAATTCTGCATCCGTAAGAATGAATCGAGGGGATCTTTCACCTTTTGAATAAATCTCCATTCTTCCAAGCCGACTATCGTACTTCAAATTTACCTTTGACATATTGTTTCTTTAATAATTTATTTCAGGTTGCTTGTAATCCTCGTATTGGCTGTAATCGAAATCAGCGTTCTTGCTCGGTATTGGCTGTATGAGATACATCTGCCAGGCGATTGCGAGCGCTAGCACAAGGTCGTCATGTGAGCCACGCTCCGCTTCCGGACGACCATTCTTCTTCACAAAGGAGAGGAGCTCCTTCAAGGTATCCTTGTCGTATATGATTAATAATTTCTTTTCTACCACTTCTTGAAGTTCTTGAAGGGCCTTATCTCTCGTAGAACTATTCGTATCCCATCCGAACTTATTTGTGAGAACCACATTGAAACCAGGAAGAATCTTATTTGCCTTATCCTTCACATCCTTTCCAAAATCAGGCATGAGAAATATATCGTACTTCCCGAGATGATTCATTGCAGCAAGTCGATCCATCAGGAAGTTTCCTCCATTGTTCCGCTCAAAAGCCACGCAAGGCTTTACACCAGTATGATCGAATATGGCTTCAAGCGTTCGATGGAGAATCGGAATGAATACTGTCGTTGATTCAGGACTTTTGTATACGAGTGGTACATCAATCTTTGTCTTTGACAGCGCTTGGCATGTCGTATTGTCACCTCCACCAGAAGAGGTATCCACAGCAAAAAGTAGAAACTCTCCCTTTTCAATTTTACGAAATTGTTTCCACATATTTTTTTCTTTGAAAATCACGTGAATAAACGGGCTCACCGGCTTTCATATCTTTTACCAGATAACCAAGTGGCTTAAAGATTTGTTCTTCTTGTGAGCCAAGCATATTTGCTGTACCAATCCTCACAAGATCCATCAAATCATCCTCTTTTAGAAATCCTGAATCTGCTAAAACTTGCACTAATGCTCCTAAGCTTTCTCGTAACATACTTGTGGTATTTAAAATTGAAAATCCATAACCTGTTGATTCTTTACGACTTCAAGAAGTTCTCCGAGCACGATCGCATCAAAATAGCACTCTCCGGAAGTTAGAAATGCTTCCTCGTGCGTTCTAGGATATTCTTGCATTCCGATACGACCTAGCTTACGTCGCTTCTCAGCAATATATTCTTCCGTGTATTCCCACTCTGGGCCATAGAAGATCGCGAGGAATCCATTAACACCCTCCAAAGCCGCATCAAAGAAGTTCTTGAAACTGTTGAATCCATTTGCAGTCGTCTCGAAGATCTTGAAGGCTCCTGGGACACAGGCTTCTCCTACTCCGGCTAGCAGGGCATCCATATCATCACAGAGAGATGTTTCTGTCACGTGAAGGAACGTAACATCATCTCCTCGACCGAAGCTCGATGACTTCGCAGTACCGATACGGAGTGTATTGACGATTTCTTCTTCCTCTCCCGTTACCGGATTTGGCTCAGTCCGGATATACACCATTTCTTTCTTGGTGTTGTACTTGAAAGGGATCTTCAATCCATTTACTCTCTCAAAAGCTCGAATAAACTTCTTGGCACGTTCGAGTTGTTTTCCTGCAGCGTCAGCATCAAAGGACATAGAAACGCAACGCTCATTCTTTCCCAAAAGGAACTTCAGAACGATGATAGCGAGAACAACCGAAGAGAAGCCCATCTTTCGCGCTTTGAGAATTACGATCTCACGGAACTTTGTCATTACGTTGAAGACAAAGTGTCGCTGAGCCCGATTAAGAATGAAAGGAACTTCTTCCTTCTCCTTGTTTACGATTTTGAATTCGTTCTCGATCGCTTCGCAGAATCCTTGTGCTTTAAATTCAATCATAGGCAGATCAATAATCCCTTGAAAGCTGGATCTACCCGAAGCGTGATTGTACAATCTTCTTCAAGCCATCCAGTGGTGCGGAGAGCCGCAAGAATAGGTGCGATATAGCAATGCTCTGGCTTTATGCTACCTCCGATCTGCAAGAGGAGGTTCGGATACCGCCTATGTTGATCTTGGAGGATCATTACTTGCTTTACAGCTTCAATCATTTGAAATTTCTTCGCTTCGCGTAACTGCCAATGCAACTTCTTGTGTTCCCGTTGAGAGGGAACTTTGAGATCTATTTTTATTTGCATGTCGGTTTTTTAATTGGATGATTCTTTTTCTTTACGCTGTTCACTGAACTCTTTACAAGGACAATGCTTGCATCTTGTAGATCTCCTAGGCATTGATATTTTTTCTTTAGAGCATTTTATTTCGGGTCTATGATGCTTATAGCAAAGAGATCCACCACCATAGCATCCTAAGTCCGCCAATTCCTTTACATGATTCTCCTCAGGATGTCCGCACCAGCAAAGATTCTGTACTGGTTTATCCTCAAGTACGAAAGGACAATCCATACATCGCCTTTTACCCATCAATAATGTCCATCTCTTGTGTGTACACAACTGTTCATTTAATAACTCTTCCTTCTCTTTAGATGGTTGATGTGTAAAAGGGCATCCATTCCAGCATTTTTTGCAAAACGGCATGCTGCATTCTTCACAATAAGTCGTATCCTCTTTGCCATGTGGGAATGTCGATTTCCAGTTGAGGTTTCTCTTATCCTCCCTTCTGGTTTGTGGCTCAACCTTGTGACAGGGACAATACCATCTACCCGGTAACATATCATCTAATCTTGGGTAACTCTGCATACATTCTTTTCCTCGACATGAGATACAACATACCTTGCTATTCTTCGGTAGATTCAAAAATGAGGGGATTATCGAAAAGAGGACTTGAAGATCTCCTTCCTTTAGAGTAACAATCTGTTCTGTCTTTCCGGAACGTACGAAAACTTTATGTGCCCAATCTTGATCCGGCCATTTCCAATTCTTCAAGATTGAAACGTTATCGCTTTTCATAAAGTTGTCATATAAATTAAGAATCTGATTGCCTCTGCTGGTTGAGTCATAAATACCCAGGAGATTGCAAATAGAGTAGCTAGAACGAACGATTTTACGACGGCGAAGAACACTCCTATCAAGTCCCACAGAGTAAACTCTTTTTCATAAGCTTGTACCACCCATTTAGGGTTTAAGTTCTTTGCCCCGTACATTGTTTCTATTTCCATACTCTAAAGAGTTATTTTTTATGCTCTATGAAATACCACCACGTGAAGTGACCGATGAAGAAGAGAATGAGAACAACTACGCCGATGACCAAAGAGTCAATGAATGTCACGTCGCAGTATCCTTTTGTGAATGGGTTTTGCATAGCTAAAGGCTTATTCTAGTAATCTTTCCACAGATGGAACAGATAAGAGTTTCTCGCATCATTCGTATCTCGTCTCTGTCATTACTCCATCTCGATTTGTAATGCGATTCCCAATTGTGCATACAGAAGAACTTTTCTAAGAGTCTTTTAAACATAATTATTTCTTGGACGGATTAGATTTAGGCTTTAGAGGAAAATCATCGTAGCAGCCCGAGCAACCGACGCCTGATCCATTTCCGGTCCGATCGAAGAGTATATAGCTCCTTTGGAAACCATGAAGAGGACACTCGAAGATAACTCGTGACTTCTTTTCAGATCGAAAGAAATGCTCTTCTTGAGTTGTCGACATTTGTGTCTTCATCATAAGAGATCCGATAGATATTCCTCGGCAACGGACCAGTTATACGAATGCCAGAATTCAAGAAAGGTATCTGCAAGCATTCCAAATTCAACGCCTTTCTCAAAGGCAATCTGAGAAAGGATGCCTCCTGGCATAAGGATTTCGTTCGGAGTGAAGGCTGGTGCTAGTTCTACAGCAAAGCTGTAATCTACTTTCTCAGGGATAGCAACAAAAGTCTGGCTCCCTGATCGATACCAAAACTTCTCCGTTTGAGGAACTCGAGGATGGAACTTCTTCTGAATGCGCAGGCTGAGATCATGGTTTAGATAATTCATACGAGTTTGTTCTCAATGAGGTAGATAAGCATTTTTGCTCTAGCATCTGCTTCGGTGTCGGCAACTCCAACAGCATGAGGGACCGCATCTGAATATCTCCCCCAACCAACTTCTCCTGAGTGGTCCCAGGTATAGCCACAACGGTATTTAAACTTTGTCTTCGTACAATCAAACCAACAAGTTTCTTCTTGCAGTTCTACACTAACTGGAAACATCTCTCCTAGCTCTGCTACTGTGAAGGCTGAATAAATAGGACAAGGCTTTGCGGTCTTTTTTTCTTCTTCTGAAACCCTATAACCCATCCAAACTCCATCCCAATACACACCAGATGGGGTTCCCATATCAAGAGAAAATTCCTTTCTCTCTTTGTCTTTTGACCAGTAGAAAATACTCTTTTGCTTCACTCCTAACTCTTTCAGTTTTTTAGCAAGCTCTAGGCTTACTACTTGTTTTTCGAGTGGAATCATAAGACAGTTTTTAGTCTTCAAATATTTCTAACAGCGAAGCACCAACACAGACACAGGCAAAGGATAATATCAATACCCAGAATATCAGTGGCATAGCTTTTGCAAATTCTATGAACGACGGTGCGAATATATACACCAGCGAAGACAGAAATACAATAGTCCCAATAACGACTAGATATAATCCTAATGTTTCTTTTTTCATATACTCTTTTCAGATGATGCTCCGGCATCGATATTTATCACTTCCGTTGGAATCTCAAAAGCGATCTTTCTCATGTCTTCAAGATGCTTCTCCGTTGCTTGGAGTTTCCCCTCTACGAAACTTTGATCGGAAGGTTTCATACCTCGCTTCTGAAGAGCATCGAAGAGCGATTGGAGTGTTTCTGGTGGAAGCTGAAAAGTTGGCTTGACGTCCTTCGACCCACCATGTGGAATGATGGCACCGTATTCAAGAGATCCGTTCTTTCCGACTTTTAACATTTCTGTTCCCTCTATAACATGCCGAAATATATATACAGAAACATCCCACGAGAAGTCCTCCTTGATACTGATCTGCCATTCGCCATTGTATTTTTCTAGTGCCATAAATTTATTTCATGAAATAGAAGAAAAGGAATGCAAGGCTACATATATAAAATATGCTTGCAAGGTGTGGTCGTTTTTGAATGATATTCAGCTCTGCGAGGATGATGAATCCCCAAAATGATACTAGAGTTTCCATACTTATTCTTTAGATTTTAAACCTGGATACAAAATACCGATTAAAGACAAACGCTCCATTTCCTCTCTCATCCGGAACTGCTCTTCAATAAAAGCTTCGTAATTAAACTGATTTATCCAGAAGCGATATCCCGGATCAGTCAGGTATCTCCAGATGTGCTTTATTCGCTTCATACTGATTTTTCAGTTGGAGTCTTGAGATTAATTATTCTTGGCTCCCCTATCTCAAAAACCATCATTGCGCACAAAAGCCCCACATAATGGGTATAAACATCCATGCGTTTTCTCTCTGGTCGTATCGGCTTTGCCTTTCCGCTTGGATGAATACGAACTTCTATTCTATGGATGATTACTTTAGATTCCATACTGCTTCTTCTTATCGTTTAGGACCTGGTTCACCTGGAGTGCGACGAGTGGGGCACCATCGTTCTTATAAGCTCCACGGATCTTCAGAGCTTTATCGAGCGCCTTATCTTGAACCATGTACTCAGGAACACGGACGATTGCTACTTTAGCTATAACCGTCTTGCCGGAAGAGCTTTTGATCTTACTGATATAGAGCACTTTCATCCCGTCGATCTCTGCGAAAATGTTATGGATAACATCATCACTGATGACACCCTCAAAGCTATATTTCTGTAAAGTTGCAGCATCGATATGCTCCTTATTCTTTTTTGCGAGATCGAGATCACTGAGTCCGATTCCTTCCAAAAGAGATTGCCAGCCATCAGATGCCTTGAGCTTTTGAGGATTCTTTACCATCGCTGGAGAGTATCCTGCAGCTTTCATAGCCGGTCCAATTTTTCCACCATTTTCCAACGCCCCTTTTAGAGCCTTACGCTGCTTGAGGGACGCCTTCTTTGTGATTTCTTTTTTGGTAGTTTTCTTTTTAACTGGCATATCTCTGTTTTTTGGAATGAAGCTTTAAGCTTCCGAAGACTTTCGAATACTGACTATGAACTCCTGGATCTTATTGAGACTTCTAACGACTCCTCCAATACGATTGACTACATCAGAATTTCCAATTTCTTCTTCCGGAACTCCTTCATCGTTTGCAAGCGCAAGTCCTTCTAGATTCAAGACCGGAGAAAAAGTCTTTACTAGATACTCCAATTCGCTATGGATCCTCGGAGACATTTCTTCGAGCGTATTAAGCGAACGTTGTAGTGGAGTAGGCGACTTTAATTCTTTGGTTGCTGTTGCTTTTTCTTCTTCAAACATAAATTTGTTATTCTACTTTTTTAATGGGTGCAATAGATTGATACTGAAGTTTCCCGTCCTTTGTGATTTTAATTACAGGATCTTGCCAAATGATTAATGGAAGTACATCTTTCTTCTCTGCCATCATGGCTTTAAGGATCTTCCATTTGAGGCGCCAGATCGGAGTATCTCCGGCTTTCCCTTTTGCCTCGATGTATTCAATGATCCCGTCTTTCCTTTTAGCTACGAAATCAATATTGTAAGTACCCACTGAGTATCCGTTTACAATAAGCTTGATCGCTACCTGAGATTCCCAACTTATGATCTCCCCGGATGCCTGACGCATGTCGAGCTCGCTCGCACATTTCGCTTCGAACTTTGAAGAATAAAGGGTGCCGTTATATTCAGTCTTCTTCGCTGTTCCGTATTTGTGCTTTGGTCTTCCGAAGTAGCCCATAGAGTTATCTCTTTTTCATTTCCTCGATATGTTCAATAGCTGTCATTACGCTCTGATCCCTTTCCCAGCATTCCCTTGTGAGACACCTTTCCTTTCCCTCTTCCGGATATCCAACTGGCGTCATCTGTTGCCTGCAATGAGGACAAAGATTCCGATTCCTTTTAATAATCTGGCGGATACCGTAGACGATCAGATAGAGGACCAAGGTACTGAAAAAGAACTGGATCATAGACCTTTATCCGGTAATACCCTTCACGGCCCACATAACAACCTCCTCAAGCTTCGTCTTAGCGATAGCTACGGCTCTTGCTTCTTCCGGTCCGAAAGGACGAATAGTATTATCCTGAATGACTTCAAGAAGTCTTTCGGCTTTGACTTTTACCATATCTACCTTAAGCTTCTCTGCTTCTGACAACTCACGGTACTTTGGACGAAATATACTGTTTTCCATGACTTTGAAATTATTTATTAAGTTTCATCTTCTTCTTAAGCTTCTTCAATTTCTCTTTGGGAGCTTCGACCTCGTTCCCATTTACTAACGATTCAATAGCAGAACTCTTTTCTTCTTCTACCCTTTTCCGTCTCCATCTCAGATCATCAAGAGCTTTCTTCTTCATCTCTGCATCCTGGAAGCGTCCAAGATTTTGTTTTACGATCGCGCCACTCGGATACTCCCTGCTAAAGATCCTAAGATTGTTCTCGAGCAGATAGACCTCATACCCGAAGAGTTTCCTTTCGAAAATAGTGTTCTTCATGATAACTATTGGGCCACGTGCTTCTATCTCTTCGATCTCTCTTTCAAATACCCGAATGATCTCGCGATCGATAGGATCAAAGAGGTTATACTCTTTCCGGTAATCGATCACACCGTTTTGTGAAAATCCCATAAAATTATGCTGTTATGGAATAATCCTTGAGTGGCTTTCGGATAAGCCCAACATTGCTTTCGTACCATCCATGACGACCTCCTGGAGTTACCCTTACAAGCTCTCCTACTTCTACTTTTTCTTTTGCTTTCTTTCTTCCGTAACCGATACTCTTGAGATACGATGGCTTACGGACTTCCTCGATAACTTCAGAGCTTTCATTTTGTTTGAAAAACTCTTTGACTGCGCTCCTAAGATTTGGAATCTTAATCATTGCTTTGTCTTTACTTTTTAGGCGTGTTGATAATGAACTTGTGAACCGTATGTAGATTGAACTCTGAGATATATCCGGCTGCTTTGAGACGTTCGTATCCTTTTGCAATCTGCTGGTCGCTGAAGGCAACTAGGAGCTTCGCTGCACGATAATGTGCATTGGCCCATGTCTCCCACTGAAAGAGCGTCTCAAATTCTGGCTTCACTTCATCCGCGAACTCCGCGATGATATTAAGATATCGGCGATCCGACTTTCGGAACCACTCGATGAATTCCTTACAAGTAAGAGGCTGATGCTCCTTGCAAAGATCCCTATCTTTTAACGGATCCTTGTTGCACCCCTCTTCCTTACATTTCTTTTCTGGTTCTGGAGGGTCCGGCGCGATAGCGCCAATCCTTCTATGTGTATCCTTCTCTTCTGTGCTTCCTTCCAGTACTCTGGTGACACCCGGCTTTTGATCATTTTTGACACCCGGGTCGATCATTTTTTGACACCCGGCTCCGGGTTCTGATATGACACCCGGCTCTTTTATCCACTCGGCATCTTCAAGAAGCACATAGACGTTGACCATCTGGCGCTTCGTTCTTGGATCCTTCTTTCGCTTTACCTGAATGATCCGAAGTGATTCCAATCGCTTGAGAGCCCGAAGTACGGTGCTCTTGCTCATACCGTGTTGCTCGCAAATAAGATCGATACTAGGCCAACTCTCCTGATCCTTGTTGGCATGACGACAGAGCGAGTTGTACACGGCTGTACCGGCAGGTGTACAGTGCTTCGCATAGCGATCAAGATACCGATCGTCTATCCGGTACATCTGCTTTTGCCGAGCGTCTCGGATCTGGATAGGGCGACTTGTGTCCCTCATAACTTTTGATATTATTTTTCGATGATTCGGTATTCCAGTTGTTGCCGTCCGAAATTGTAAGCTTCAGTGAGATCCCACATGAAGATGTCGAAGTTCTCTTTGTCCACGTAACGCTGATTCATCCGATCTTGGCATTCGAAGACTCCATATCCCAAAACTTCGATTCTGGTTCCGAAATCGTAATGCTTCGGGCAAGCGATGTCTCCTTCCTTCACGTGCTTGTTCGCAGCGTTTGTGTAAGGATCTCCATCTGTCTCCTCGACACGTGGCGTGTAGGCAGAGAACTCTCCACTGCGCCATTCCGCTACCGGCTTCTCTTGCGGAATCTTTGCGGCGTAAGCATCAGCGACAAATTTCGGATTGATCCATGATCTCCCGTGTTCTTGGAAAAAGAGATCTGTGTAGAGCGTATTGCCAACGAAGTAGCATGTCGTACAAGAGATCCCGATCGCCAGAGTAACAAGAAAAAGAAATGGTTTTGAGTTTACGATTTTTCGAATGAACTGAGTGAGCCTGAGTTTGATGACGAACATCATATATTTTGCCCGGAGGCACGCTCCTCACCCGAGAACGTATTTTTATTTTTTATTTTTGTTTTAGACCGAACCTGCTTATCCTCAAAAGAGGTGCAGGCAGATAATTCCTCCGATAATGAAGAAAATTACCCACTCTACGAATGACATAACGTTTTGCAGTAGCCCGAGGACAAGAGGATCCCTTATGAGAATCCTTGTAATTTGTCCTACGGCCACTACCCATAAGGGATTAGTGACAGAAGCTTTCGACCTTTTTGCCTCTTCACCCAGCCGTAAAGGCGTGGGTTAGAAAATGGGTTCCGCACTCTGTTCGAGCGGGTGAGGAAACAAAAAACCCTAGTCTTTTGACTAGGGTTTCTGCAATCTTCGTATTTGGCCTCTATCTTGCTCTAGGAGCGACCTTGTGGCCCGTGACACTTCTTATATTTCTTTCCAGATCCGCAAGGACAAGGATCGTTACGATTCACTGTATTTTCATTGACGATTGGTGCTTGTTTCGGGGCGTCTCCTTGTGATTGAGAACCACCACCTGTTTGAGCACCAGAAAATTGATTGATATTTTCATCAGCTCCACTTAACTGTATATGTTTCTTTTCTTCTTGTGGCACAGATGTTCCAGCGTCTACCTTGAGAATAGTCATCAAGTATGTCTTGCGTACCGAATCCATAAGACCCAAGAAAAGATTATACGCTTCACGCTTGTATTCAATAAGCGGATCTTTCTGGCCGTATCCACGAAGCCCAATACCCTGACGCAAATAGTCGATTTCATCGAGGTGATTCATCCACAACGTATCAAGTGATCGCAGATACAAGGCGCGTTGAATAGCGTTCCAGGTATCCTTACTAAAGGCTGTTTCTTTGTGGCTGTAAATTACCTTAGCCTCACCAACTAGGTACTCCAACATCAGTGTTCGTTTCTCCAGCTCATCCTTCGATCGATCATCACGAATAGCTGTTAATTTCTTTTCAGCTTCCTTTTCGTTAAACTCAGGCGAAAGAGCATTCGCTTCGGCAACGATTTCTTCTACCTGCCAGTCACTTTCTTCATGGGCCGTATGAAAACCGATCACTCGATCAAATTCTTCAGAGATGAGATTCAGGGTCTCGTCTCGCAAATCAGTCATCTTGAGCAAATTCTTGCGACGACGATACACGACTTCACGTTGTTTGTTCATGACATCGTCATATTCCAAAACGTGTTTTCGGATATCAAAGTTATATCCTTCAATTTTTGACTGAGCGCTTTCAATTGTCTTGGAAATGAGTCCGTTTTGAATCGGTTCGTTATCAGGCAAACCAAGAGAGGTCATCATACTCTTCATCTTCTCTCCGCCGAAACGACGCATAAGCTCATCTTCTAGGGATACAAAGAACTGCGAAACACCCGGGTCACCCTGGCGTCCAGCACGACCACGAAGCTGATTGTCGATACGACGAGCCTCGTGTCGTTCTGTACCAATAATCCAAAGACCTCCCAGCTCTTTTACACCCTCACCAAGTTTGATGTCAGTTCCACGGCCTGCCATGTTGGTAGCAATAGTAACCGCTCCCCTTTGTCCGGCATTGATAATAATCGTAGCCTCTTTCTCGTGTTGCTTGGCATTCAAAACCTCGTGAGGAACCCCTTCCTTCGAAAGAAGAGCACTCAGATATTCTGATTTTTCAATAGCAATAGTACCCACAAGAATTGGCTGACCAATCGTATGCACCTCTTTAATTTTCTCCGCAATAGCCTGAAACTTTGCTTCTTCCGTTTTGTAAATAATATCCGGAAGGTCCTTACGTACCATGCCTCTGTTGGTTGGAATTTCGGTTACATCAAGTTTGTATACTTTGGCAAATTCCTCAGCAGAAGTTGAGGCGGTTCCCGTCATACCAGCCAGTTTGTTGTACAAACGAAAATAGTTCTGAAAAGTAATCGTGGCCAATGTCCTCGTTTCACGTTGTACCGTTACCCCTTCTTTGGCTTCGATAGCCTGGTGCAGTCCTTCACTATAACGACGTCCCGGCATTAAACGTCCGGTAAAGTCATCGACAATAATAACCTGTCCGTCCTTGACCACGTAATCCCGATCGATACTAAAGATAATTTGAGCCTTAAGGGACTGCTCTAGATGATGCACATACTGTACGTTTCCAGAAGCATAAATATTTCCCATTCCCAAAAGACGCTCAACGGTGTTAACACCATCGTCAGTCAACGTCACCACCTTCATTTTTTCATCTACTGTATAGTCTTTCTCTGCTTTCAGCTGTGGAACAATCTTAGCAAACTTTTCATACAACTTCGTAGACTCTGCATCCGGAGCAGAAATAATAAGTGGGGTACGTGCCTCGTCAATAAGGATGGAATCTACTTCATCAACAATAGCGAAATTTAATTCACGCTGCACCATTTGAGAAGACTCCGAAACCATGTTGTCACGCAAAAAATCGAAACCAAATTCGTTATTGGTTCCGTAGGTGATATCACATGCATACGCCTCTCTCCTTGTCACCGGTATCAAATTTTCCATCTCTACCGTTACTTCATCGTCATCAGAAACCACAGAGGTAAACCGATACGATACACCCTGCCCAACAATACAGGCTGTAGAAAGCCCTAAAAATTCATACACCCGGCCCATCCAGGCAGAGTCACGCTTGGCCAAGTAATCATTGACCGTCACGACGTGCACCCCTTTTCCAGAAACAGCATTCAAGTAGATCGGGAGTGTTGATGTCAGCGTTTTTCCTTCACCAGTTTTCATCTCTGCAATCTTGCCATCGTGAAGCACAATACCTCCGAGCATCTGCACATCGTAATGACGCTCGCCAATAACACGATGAGCCGCTTCACGTACTACCGCATACGCTTCCGGCAAAAGAGCATCCAAAGATTCTCCTTGGGCGACACGCTCTCGGAACTCTGCTGTTTTGGCTTGGAGTGCCTCATCAGAAAGAGCGTGAATGTCTTTTTCAAAAGCATTAATCTTTTCTACCAATGGTTTCAGTTTCCCAATTTCACGTTCATTGGAACCAAAAAGTTTTTGTAATAAAGCCATAGTAAAATTCCTTTGTTTGAGGCAATTAATTGCTTTATTTTAGCAAAGTTTCCTCTCTCCGTCAAAGCCCAGAAAAAAAGAAAACCCCATCAGAAGATGGGGTAGATAAGGCCTAAAAACGAGCATCTTCATCCAAAACAATACTCTTTTTGATGGAACGCTGACCTCGTAATTTCAGATCGCGGTTCTTTGTTTTTTTCTTGGCAATCTGACTCTCAAGTTCGTCAATCACAATATCTGTAGATCCTTCAATACTCACTGTTGTCTCTTCTCCACGATAGAGATTATGAGGAGTCTTAGCCATGATTTCTACTCGAAACTTCCCTTTTTTGTCTTTATCTATCTCAACTTCAAACTGGGTCACCGGATCAACAAGCTTTACTATTCGTTCTAACCGCTTCAATATATATTCCCTGGTTCGATCATCAATATCTACGCCTCGGAAGAAAAAACGTGTACTCATAGTATTTTTCTCTTAAGAGATAACATATCTAGTATACCACTTTGGCTTAAA
>ERZ1292632.1140-Hain-H43-01um-R2-1140-length-27249-cov-7_pt1 | contig 27249 bp, 37 predicted proteins | sample MGYA00564407_ERZ1292632 | MGnify/ENA primary metagenome ERZ1292632 (study PRJEB36523, sample SAMEA6512637) | groundwater metagenome | collected 2019-01-08 | study: AquaDiva: Metagenomics assemblies of 32 groundwater samples | reverse complement strand
TGAATGCGACGATTGACTACGCCCTAAAACTGGAAGGCGCGTTGAAGTGCTGGCAGGAGTCGGTTAAGTAGAGCTCTACCTCCATTCGACCGCAAGCGGCCGTGCTTTTCCGTCTACCCGTCTGCCCGTGCCCCTGATCTGGTTCAGCGGGTATCTCGCTTTTACCCACAAAAAGCAGGTCTCAAGCTCGGGAACCGTCATGTTTCGCCTTTTTTTGTTGAAATGCTGGAAGATTTCCCCGTTCAAGGTTTTGGGGTTGAACCGGTTTTGCCGTGCATATTGCAGGACGTGGGAGTTAATCTTGTCAAGTAGTCCGGCTTCCTGGTCGTGCGGGGTCTCGACCGCGACGAAGGCAGGGACCGGTGCGGGATCCTCCCGGAAGAAGTCAGATTGTCCATTTTGTCCATTCAGCAACCGCGAGGACAGTGGCGTAATTCCCCCGGGCGCCTGCCTGCCCTCGCCTGTACCGTCCCCGTTGCCAGATTCCCTGGGCTTCGATGCCTTCACGACGGCCACGGCCTGCTGTTCGGCCTCGATCTTACGGCTGATTTCCAGCATCATCGGGTCGTTTGGCGCGAAAATATGCGCCTGCTGGGCCTCGTAGGGCCCGGCCTGGGGGTCGATGCGGACGGCGCGGGCGGCCATTTGCGTTATCCATTCCTCCGTTCTGATGTTCGTCAGACAGGCAATATGGGAAATTGAAGGCGCATCGAGCCCTTCATAGGCCATGGCCACCGTCACCAAGGCATCAACCTTCCCTGATTTCAGGGCCTTAATATTCTCCGCAGCTTCGGGGCTGTCCTCGCTGGTGGCAATCCTGACCTTTAGCCCGGTCATAACCTTGAGATATTGCAGATATTCCTTCGCGTCCTCAATGCCGGCAGCGACAACCAGCAGCCGGGCGGACGGGCGAAGGTTTCGCCACCGCTTCCAGTGCGCCACGGCCTCAGACAGCAGTTCCATCGCGTACTCGGTCTTAAGGGCGGTATAAAGCGCGTGGCTGGCACGGGCATCACCCGCCTGTGCGCTCAATTTGGCCTCTACGGTGCGGCCTGCCTTGGTCTGCCACTTCGATACCCCCTCAAGGAAGTGGAAGGCCAGGGGCAGGATAGCGCGTTCGGCAAGGGCATCGCGGCGGCTGTACTCAACCAGCGCGGTAGCGCCCCCGGAAACGAATTTCGGCAGGAATTCATGTTCGCCTACCTGTCCATAAGGCGTAAAGGCTATCTTCTTACCGTCGCCTCGAGACAAGGTGCCGGTCATAAGTACCCGATATTTCGCCAGTTCGTAGAGCGGTTCAAGCGCTTTTGTCCACGATCCGTCGTCGGCCTCGGCATGGTGGAATTCGTCGAGCACCAGGATATACCGGTGGCGCCTGAATTCGTCCTGCAGGAGGTTCTTTTTGTCCACCCCCACGGCCTGGTAGGTGGTCGTGAAGCCGTTCGTGCCCCGGCAAGGGTTGCTTTCGTTCGTGCTGGACCTGATCACCAACCGGTGGTCGAACATCTGCCGGAAGAAAGGATCGAGGAAGTTCCGTTCGGCTTGGTCCTGCAGCGTCATGCGCGGGCAGATCCAGCAGATACGATCAGCGAGTCCTGCAGCGATCAGATTCCCGGCGATAATCGGGAGCATGCTCTTACCGCCTCCAGGTGTCACCTTCGCCACGATATCGGTTTCGTGGGCGCCTGCGATAATGCCGTCAATGACCTGCTCGGTTTCGATTTGATGTTTACGCTTCATGATCCCTCAAAAGCGCCGCCCCAGGAGGCAGGGGAGGCTACCCGCCGGTCAACGGACCCGCCTCCCGGTTTGGCACCTATTTCACAATACGGTGATCGACATGATTACCCAGCCGTCCCGCAGGCCCCACACCGGCCCGCGCATAAGGAAGTCCACGCTCACGTCCAACGTCTCACCCGTGTATTCGAGCGGTTTCCTTTTCCCGGACTTCGCACCATAGTGATTTATGAAGGCCATTTCCTCGCCCGTGTACCTGGTTTCCCAAAGGTGCAGGGTATCGCCTACCCGATAATCCCGGTCATCGAACCGGATCTCGAACGTCTTCACGCCCGCCTTCATAGCCTGGAATTCCGCGTTGTCTGTCTTCAGTTCATGGTGCATAGTCGCCTCCTTGATAATCCACCTGCCCGGGGTCAGGGATAAATATCTTTTCCTCTGCCGCCCAGCGCACAACCTCGTTTATATACTTCACGAACCCCACCGTCGAGAGTGACGCCGTGCTGCCGATTTTTACCAAACCACGGCTGTCCTCTTCATGGGTAGAGAGGAATTTGTATTTCAGCGCTTCGTGTAATTCGTTTTTCGTGTAGCCCTCAAAATAGGTAAGGAGTATTTCAATCACCACGCCCCAATAATAACGGTTCTGTTGTAGGCTTCTCTGGCTGCGTTCCCGCCTTACCGATTCCTCAAAACGCTTGCCTTCCAACTTCGCCAGCCAGACAAGGCGGCGCTCCGGTTCGTCGTAGATCAGGCGGCCTTTGGTGACGGTACCGTGGAAAACGGGGGTCAGGCTCATAAATCTTCCGCCGCGAAGGCTGCCAGCATCACGGCATCCGCCTCATTGTCGTCAATCGGCGGCCGCCCTATATAGACCGCCGCCCGCGCCATCATCTGCCCCTTATCCGCCTTCCCGTGCCCCGTGGCCCATTTCTTGAGCGTCGTGGTATGGACGGAGGAAAACTCCACGCCCCGGTCCGCGCATACCTCTTGCACCCGTCCAGTAAGGTTGACACCGATTTCTGTAGCGGCTCCTCCTCTATGGTGGGACTGTTCATAGACCACGGCATCGGGCATTTCCGTGGCTATGAGTAAGTCCAGCCACTTGCGGAACCGCAAAAACATCATCCCGTTTGAGTCACCGCGTCGTTTCGTGAAGTCCTGGACGCCGGATTCAAGAAGGCGGCCGCTGTATAGTGCCCAGCCTGTCTTGGTAGCGCAATCAAGAGCGAGTATTTTCATGTTTTCCTTTCAAAAACCGGCGGCACCCGCAGCACAGTCAGGTTTACTCCGAGTCCCGAGTCTCTTCGTCGCCAGGTGCCCACGGTTGGTTATTCCGCTAGCGCACGCTTCTTTACCGCCTGCCACAATTCATACAGGCACTGTGTTTGGGGTCTTTTGTCGTCTAGCCATCCTTCATCTGATAAAAGAATATCAAGATGTTTGAATTTCTCGTATACTTCTTGAATCGCGTCTTTCATGCTCACCCCCAATAAGGTTGCTTGCCGTGTTCAAAATGAAGTACGTTGTCAGCCATCGCCCGGCATGAAGGCTTGTGGCTGATAAATAGAAAGTCCTGGAATCCGCCGGCAGTCATGAACGCCCGGTACATATTAACGAAACTCACGCTGTTGTCCGGGTCCAGTGCGCCATCGAGCTCGTCCGCGTAGGCGGTCAGGAACGTATGGCCAGACTTCTCCTTGCTTAACAGCGTCATGGCCAGCCTGAGCGCCATCAGGTTCCATACCTTTTGCCCGCCTGAAAGGTTTTCAAGCAGGACTTCTTCTCCGTCTTCGGTAATGACCATGATGTCCAGGCATTCTTTCCCGGCCTCGTCCTGGGTCAGGAGCTTCACGGTGAACAGCGGCCCAAAAGCCTGGGACAAAAGGCTGTTTGCATACCCGGTTATCAGTGGCGCCGCTCCGTCAATCTCCATAGCCTGCAATCCGTTCTTCCCGCAGGCGTTCTGTAGGTACTTCCATTCGGAGATATCCTGCGTGATGCGCGTTTTCTCGGTTTCGGCTGCTGTCAAGGCTGACTGTTCGGCCTTCATCTGCCCGATCTGCGCTTCGAGTCCAGCGATTGCCTCCCGTTCCGCCACGATACCGTTGTCAAGGGCGGGTAGGTCAACGGCGTCCAGGACGTTGATGTGCTCATTGAGGGCTTCCAGTTTCCCCTCGGCCTCGATGTCAACCACGATTTTATCGTACTCTCCCCGCAGTCCCTTGATGCTGGCCTTCCGGACGATACTTATTCCGTCCCATGCCTCCCGCTTCGCCTTCCCCGCCTTCTCGTTTTCCTGGAGTTGTGCGGTCAGGTCGTCCTTTCGGGCCTCAGCTACCCGGACGTCGGGGAGCCTTTCGGCAATGACCTTCTGCTGCGCTATTTTGAGTCGGAGCGTGGCAAGTTCCTTACGGGCCTTGGCTATCTCCTCGCCGATAGATAATGGCATCTGCTGGGCGTTTTTGAGGTCGTGAGTGAGTGTTTTGATTTGAGCGTCAAGCGAATCCTTTGCGTCCGTGATGACGATCCGGCGGGCCTCTTTTTCTTCGATCACCTTCTCCGCGCAGAACTTGATGTCAGCAATGGCCGTTTTAAGCCCGGACCGCTTTGCCGCGATTACCACGTTGATATCGTCCCGCCTCTTTTCTAGCTCCGGCTGACGTTTGATTGCCCCGATCGCGCTGGCGATGAACCCGCAATCTTCGGGGGGTGGATTTGGGCACGTCGCCCCCCGTTTATTCAGAGGCTCCGCCATATCCGCACAGGCCGATATCTGTGCCTCGATGGTGAACAGATCCCGATCGTTGTCAAGCGCGGTAAGTTCGTTTTTGCGGTCTCGGACCATGCCTTCCGCCTCTTCAAATTGCTTGACGAGGCTCACCATTTCCGGGTCATTGTCCAAATCTTTCAACTGTTGCCGAAGCCCCGTGATCTGCGTTTCGATATCATGTACCCGCTGTTGATGTCCCGGAAGTTCGGCTGTTTTCTCGTCAATCTCTTTTTGTATCTCGGCGGCCTGGGTCTCAAGCCCCGCGAGTTCACCGGCCGCCGCCTCGATTTTCTCCTTATCCGCGAGGATTGCCGTGCAGGCATCCAGGTCAGCTTTCGTTTTCCGCCATGCTGTCTTGAGTCCGTCCAGTTCCGCAGTAGCCTCGGTTTCCGCTGCCGCCAGTTCCTGGGTAAGCCGGTTGATCTGCTGCTGTAGGTCCGCTCGTCGCTGCTCGTTCGCCTTATTGGCCGCGATGGTCTGGTTCAGGGCTTCGGCTGCTTTCCGGGCTTCGGCCAGTTTTGCAAGCATGGCCTCGCGCTTCTCGGCCAGGACGGCGATGTCCCGCCGGTGGCCGTCTACTTGCGCACTCATGTCGGTAGCCTTCTGCACGGCCTCCCGTAGGCCCATGATCTGCATTTCAAGCTGGGAGTCTTTGCCGAGCAGAATGTTACCCTCCTGCTTTGCCGTGTTCTCCCACCCCTGGAAACGATCCAGCCGCAGGAATTCCGCGAACAGGCCCTTAAGTTGGCCGGTCGTCATGTCAGATAGCTTCGTGGCATTCTGAGCGCAAAAGACGGAGGAAAAGAAAAGGTTTGGGCTCCCGAGAAGGTTTTCGATGTACTTTGCATAGGCGGAAATCTTACCGTTTACTTCCGGCTGACCGTCTTTCCAGATGAAGCCCTCCGATCGCTGAGACTTGCAGTCGATCTTGAGCAGGGTGCGGTAGATGTGGCCTCCGTACTCAAACGTCAAATCCTTTTCGGAGTCGCGCAAAAAGGTGTGCTGGTAAAGCGCTCCGTCCCGGCTGGCAAGCTGGTTGTACGGGGACAACAGTTCAATGATGGTTGATTTCCCGGAGCCGTTCGCACCCTCGAAGGCGGACAGCCCCGAGGTTTTGGAAAAGTCGATTTCGATTTCATCCAGGCCCAGGCCGCGCTTTAAACCTATCCAGCCCTTTGCCCTGAGATTTAAGATTTTCATGTTGCCTCCTGTTTTGACCGTTAAAAGAGGATAAAGGCGGGACGCGGCCACGGCCTGATGCAAGTTATCCGCGATTTGTCGTAACCCGTAAGCGTTGGCCGTGCGATACGGCGCGCTCCCCGCCTTCCTCAAAAGAACCTATCCCGCCGGCTGCGCGTTCTCGATTTCCGCCGCCTTCACCAGCACCCCGGCGCTCACGATCTCGCCCCGGATTTCAGCCATGCGCGCGATCTTGTCCGGCAACGTCTCTGCCTTCAAAACCGATTCCGCCCTCACAGTCACACGGGGGACACGGATGATGCGAATGTCCGCGGACTCAGCGCCGAGGGAAAGGTAGTGTTTCTCGATCTCCTGCTTGTCGAGCGTTCCGGCCTCGTCCTGCCAGATCGTCAGGTCAAGGCGAACGTGGGCGCCCGCAACCTCTCCGTGTTCGTGGTAGTACAGGTCTGATTTCTCGGTTTCAGTCAGGACGGGCGTCAGGTCGTGGGATAGGCGAACCATTTTCTTGCATGGGGTTTCGATGAAACGCGATTCCCACACCCCGGAAAGCGTGTCCAGATCGTGAACATAAAACCCTTTCGGCCCGTCCTCGTCGATCTTCGTGGCGTAAATCGGGCCGGAGTAAAAATATCTCCCGCCGAGCACCTGCTGGACGTGGATATGGCCGAGGCACCCGATATCGAAGTTCCCGAGATTCATCTGATCCACGGAGACCTCAATATCCATTCCGGTCCGGATTTGTCCATTGGCCAACCGGCAACCGTTCACGTTCCAGTGCCCAGCAAGGATATGGGGTACGCCCGGATAAACTGCTGCTTGAGCGCCAAAGCCTCCAAATAGGGCGGACATTGCCTGGCCGATTTCCTGATCCGCGCCCTCGATGCCCGCCCGAGTCTGGAAAAACTGCTTACTCGGTTGCGGTATCAAGGTGAGTACGGCCCGCACCTTTCCGGGACTGGTCGCGCAGAGAATCCCGTCGGCGAGTAAAATTTGTTGCGGCATCGTGGCCACGTAGACAGAAAACCGGCCGCGCGCGTAACTGAGAATTTCCGGAGCGTTGCCGTCATGTGAATCCGTGCACTTGATAATCGCAACCGGCGCGATATCAGCCAGGGCGGAAATAGTTTTGACCGCCAACCGCGCAGACCTGGAGGCCATTTTAACCTCTTGGCTGTCGAAGATGTCGCCCGCAATTATTACAAGGTCCACGTTTTCTTTCGCTGCCGTTTCAACAAGAAAGTTCAGGCAGGTTTCAATTTCAACGATATCTTTTTCGCGGATATGAATATCCGCAGCATGGAGACACTTCATTGTTTTCCTCCTTAATACGGCACTTGTTCGTCCGAAGACTCGGGCGTCCCTTTATCCGGCAAACTCAACAGGTGCCGGAACAATCCGCAGCGGCCTTCCGCTCCTATCTTTGCGAGGTCGCTCTTTTTCCTCGACAGGAAGTCGTTCAGATCGTAGCCCTTGAGCTTTGCCGTGTTCGTGATGGCTTGGCATTGCATGGTTTCCTCGCAAGCCCGGAAGTCAATTATGCGGGATTCGATAGGGTCAACCGTGCCGTCGTTACCGTTGTCGCCCGGCTTTTCTTTCTCCGCCTCGTCTTCTGGGATGGGTGTAACGTCAATCGGTTCCGCTGTCTTGATGTTGGCGTCCAGCGCACCCGGGCCGTAAATACCGGTCATATTCTGGATGCTGGCCGTGATGAACTGCTGCCGCACGTCCTTATCCGAGAAGTCGGGCCGGAACACGATGCGGGCCATGACAAAGGGCTTCGCCAGGTCGGTGGTCGTGTACGCCTGTTTGATGCCGAGCAGCATGCGGAGCACGCGATTCATCGCCCCGGCCTCGCACAGCCGGAGTTTGAATTTACGTTTCTGCATCATGTCGCGCTTGACGCAGTAGTCGATGTACTCCGTCTTCTCCGCAGCCGTCGCGGCCCGTTTCCCGTCGTCTTTTTTCAACCACTGCGCCTTCTTCTCGTACAGGGCCTTCAGTTCTTCTTCCATGACCTCAAAGTCAATGTCGTAGTCCGCGGAGAAAAAGACCGGCTGGCCGTCCGCCTTTTTGATGCCGCCCACGGCCTTGTAGGCGATGTAGTTCCGGTCCGCGCCGTTGTCGATACGATTTGACGCCGTGGGACTCCAAATCACGCCCGCGCACACGGACAGCTTCATGAGCGCTTGTTTGGTCGGCCGCCATTTCTTCGCCGGTCCGGGTTTCGCGTCATCATGCGGGTACACGTCGCCTTGTTCCGGGTCCGACGACAACAGCACGGTCTCAATTACCGGCGCGTGAAACTCGCTCAGGCCGGAAATATGGGTGCTGGGCATGAGCATGTTCGCACCCTGTGCTTTGTACGTCTCCAGGGCGGTGGTGAATTCCTGGCCCTTCTGATCCTTTTTCGCTTCCATAGCTACCTCCTGTTTTTTGACCGTTAATAGGGCACGTCTTCCGTTTTTTCCGCCGGCTTGTCGCCGCCATGCTTTTCTACGAATACCCGGATCTCATCGATCGATGTGAGCGCAGCCAGCCGCAGCCTTGCGAATGCCCATGCTATTCCTTTCTCCTTACCGGGTTTTTGTGTAGATGCAGATGCCGCAGATCAAGCGCGGCCCTCAGCACGTCCTGGTCTTTATCAATAAGCCGGATCGCGCTTTTGATCTGGCGTTTTCGTCGCCCCCAAATCAGTAGGTTCACCAGGGCGTCAGTGGGATTGGTATTCTGAAAAATGACAAGTGGGGTTCCTTTAAGCGGAGTACGATACCCACGCCTCGTATCTCCAACAATATCTTCTTTGTCCGCGCCAAAGAAGTATTGATACTTTTTGTACATTATCTCTGTTGGTAACTCCCTCCAGACCTCGGCCATTGAAGGGGAGGGAATGCAGTTTTCCTTCGCTGCTGACCTTTTATTTTCATGGACAAGCCCAAACTTGCCATAACTAAGATGCCCTATTGGTTGCCAATATGCTTCCGTCTCCAGCACAATCCCTGCGGAAATTAACCTTTGGCTTGCCTCTAAACTTGCATAATTCTCAATATTCACCACATCCGCTCCTTCCGTGGAAAGTTAAGTACGGCCTGTTTCTTTCTTGGTTAATGTCGTTGGCTCCCCAAACTCAACGGGGACAACCCCGCAAGAGAATCCCGATTCAACAAGTTCCCGCTTGTACCGCACCGCATATTTCTTGTTCCGGAGTACCCACACAGCGGGCATATCTCCTGTCCCCCGAGCAAAAAATGTCGTCCCGTCGTATCGTCTGATTTCTACGGCCCAGCCTTTCTGTTTCATATCCTTCCTCCTGTTTCTTCGATTGCCTTCCTAATTTCCTTCATTGTCCGCGTTGGTTGCTTATCCAGCCACTTCTTTGTATCGTACCCCGCCAGCGCCTTATCCCCGCATGACCTGATATTCCTAATCGCGTCCATCGAGTAATACAGTGTGGTCATAAATGCGATGGCTGCCGCCGCTCCGATAGTTGCCGCCAAGAAGGTTGCGCGGCGTTCATTTAATCGCTCCTGACGGGGGACGCAGACGTAGGCGTTAGGGGTGGTCATGGATTCCCCAGCACTACGATCATGTTTGCAAATGGTGCCGTATTGTTGTGTTCCCCGAATTTTAACCGTCCCTTTCTAAATCTTATTTCTTGTGCGTTCGGCAAAACAATCTCATGGAACCACTTTACGTCTGTGTAGGATGGTAGGAGGAATACGGCCACGGTCGTGTTTCCTTTCCCTATTTCCAAAAGAGCCTTTTCAAGCCAGATTTTGATGGCCTTGCCGTAGGGAGGGTTGCCGTGACGACGAACTCGTCCGGCTCCCCGTTTCGGTATCTGACCACGACCGCGCAGGACTCAATGCCCCGCGCCTTAAATCCGTCCCGTATCTCCTTGACTTCTGCCAGCGTGTGAACCTTGACCGGCTGCGGCCTATACGCATCCCGGTATCCTTGGGCGGCATTGATAAAGATGTACATCACGCCGGGGATGATGATGAAGTACAGGAGCGCGTGGCTTACTGTGTCTATGAGTTTATAGAGCTTTTGCATCATGCCTCCTTCTTTATTTCGTACCAATAGGCAACTCTATCGACTTTAGCATCCGTTTGTACGCTGCCACTACCTCGTAAACGCAATTCCTGGGCTCGTGCTGGATCACCCGGCAAATAATATTGAGCTTGTGCTTGCGGAGATACCGCTTCACGTCCGTCCTGATCCGGGCCGTATCAACCTTCAGGACGTGGTGGATCTGCGCCGTCGTGATGCGCCTGTGTTTCGCCATCCAGCGAAAGGCGCGGCCATAGTCGGTCCCAGGCGTGTAGGGATTTACGGGAAAGTTCATGGCGTCCTCCCTAAAACTCGTAATTGATCCCACCCAGCAACTTCACGGCAGAGAAATCGTCTGACCGGCTCATGATCCAATACTGCTGACCGGCGGCATCAAGGCCATCATAGTCCGCCCACATGCGCAGGTAACGATAGCCGATAGACAGGTCAATGGACACGCTCTTGCTGATTTTCTTCTTAACGCCGATGCCGACCTCTGCCCCGAAGCCAGGCCGGAACTCAAGCCGGTAATGATCCGACCACGGCATCGTCGAGAAGCCGGTGTAGCCATACTGCCGGGCCTGGGCGTCATAGATTGCCTCTGCGCCGAAACCGTAAGGCTCATAGTCGGGCTTGTAGTACCCGCCCTGACCGTAGACGAAAACCGGGAGTCCCTTGAACTGGTGCCGGTAGCCGAACGACAGGGAATTTATGCTCATGCCCTGCCCGTAGAGCATGAGGCCCTCGTGTTCCAGTGCGCCGTAGAATCCTTCCTTGCTCAACAGCATGGCCTTGATTGTATTCCCCGGTTTAATCGCCTCCATCTTGTACGAAGAGAAGCCGGGTGAGATTGCGACCTCGATTTCCGCCGCCCTGACCGCCTTCGCGCACAGAAGGATTGCGACGAGGATCAGCAGAAAGATGATCGCTGAGATGGGGATGCGGTTGATCTTGTGATATATGGTTTCCATGATGTCCTCCTTAAATGAGCGGTTGACCTACTTTCGGCCCGTAATGGCCTACTCTGGCTTGATTGCCGCCATCTTTAAATCTGGCATGGGCCGGAATTACCGGCAGTTAATGGCTCTACGGTGCTCACCCTTCTCGTCACGCCATTGGGCTCAATAATTGCCATGCCATTTAAGGGCTGGTGGGCCGGACTCCGTTTCTAAATTACTCCGGTCTTGCAGGCCCCCGAACGTTCGCCCCTTTAGGTTTCATTACGAGCCACCACCAGCTTTCAAAGATCAAAAGGGGCGGGAGTCCAGGTCACTTCAAGTTGCAGCTGCTCTTTCCCAGATTCAAGTCTGGTTAGGATCGCGCTCCGCTCTGCTAGTCCGTCATGTGGACACTTGCCCCTCAATGCCCCCGCCCCTTGTTCAGTTACCCCGCTGCGCGGATATTCGACCGCCGTTTTCTCTTTCGAGTTTTGCACCCGTGGAGAGTCGGCCCTCAAAACCGGAGCGAGTTTCCCCTCAATACGGGTCGCGAGATTTTCAGCCCTTTCTGAAAGCCTCATTACTTGCTTTACAATTTCCCTTGATACTGGTCCCCTTTCCTGTACTGCGGTACATGTTGGTCCCATCTTCCTCCCTTTCTTCCTTCGTGATTTAAAACCGCTTTCCTGCTGTGCCCGCCAGGCTCCCCCGTAAGACTTCCGGCATGCTGGTTATCCGTCCCACCTACCTTCCCCCGTCCTCTGGTTGCAAGGTTAGTAAACTAACTCATGCGGTTAGAATCTCAGGTTCCGGTCAAAGAGCGTGGGGCTGAGGGGATGGTGCTATAAAACCGCCGCGTGTTGTGATAGACGCGGCACAAAACAATTCTCAAGCTCTCCCGTTGTCCGGTTCAGGTGTGAGTAAATCCCATAAATGTCGTGGAAGAGGTTCGTATCGTCAGCCTCCGCGAGTTGTTTCAGATTAAGGGGGTTCCCGTTCAGGTGAGTTGTGGTAATGTCCATTTCCAAATCCATCAAGGATTTATAACAAGCCTTGACTTCTGGATATGCACGTTTGGCAATGGCATTAATGAGCTGCGCGTCTTCCTTTTCGATATTCCAATTCATGGCGTCCTCCTATCGCTAAACTTTCAGGGGTGTTTCGATGTCTGGTGGGATATTACCACCAGTAATATTAAAAAGCAAGCATTATTATTACTCAGGGGAATATTTTTTTAGGGGGGATTTTGGGCAAAAAAATACCCGCCGAGAAGCGGGTAAGGGGGGTTACTCTGGTAACCTGTCTTATTGTTCTTTACGTGTTTCCATCTGAGGATGATGGCGGCACAAGAGAGATACCGCGACGCTCTTTCTGGTCCCAGGGTTGTTCGTATTTTTCGAGCTTTTTCCGTAACTCAGCGATGTATTGATCTTTCCAGTCTTCGTTTTCACTGAATAAATCACTGTAGGTATGCCCGAGAGCCCGCAGTAACATATCGAGTTTCTTCATTGTGGCATTCTTTTTCCCTTGCTCAAGGCCAGATATCAAGCTCTGGCTTACCAAGCTCCTTTTGGCAAGCTGGGTCTGTTTTTCCTCTCCCCGCCAGTCGCGCAATTTCTCATTCCATAGCTTTCCCATATCGCTATCAGAAATAATCCTTTACTTTTTATTATTACCCGTGGTAATATGCACACATGACGCTGAAACAATACCTTGCCGCAAAGAAAATAGGCCCCTCAGTCTTCGCCAAAAAAGCAGGGCTGAAACAGTCCTATGCGTCGCTAATTATTAACAGAAAGCGCTGTCCTTCGTTGCCGGTTGCCCTTGTAATTGAGAAAGTAACCAAGGGGGCCGTAACCATGAAAGACCTACAACTGCCTAGCGACGCCGCCTGAGAAACTTGCGGATCGGGTAGGTGAGCGACCAGACGAATCCGAAAAGGCCCATAAAGAAGTCCCAGGCAGGCAGTAGGGTTGAGTGGGGCAGTTTCATATTCGCTCCTTTCATAAAAGAACAGGCCGGACACAATACCGCCCATGTAATCCGCCCGGATTTGTGTGCATAAAAGTCCGCGCCTGTTTCTTAACATAAAATTGTTTTCATTTCTACAAGGCTTTTTCTCACCCCGGAGGTAGTCATGGCCAAGAACGGCAACGGATCAACCACGGAAAACGTCAGCATCACCATAAAAACCTCCATCCTTTTTTTTCTCGATCAATACTGCGAACGAAAAGAGCTTACCAAATCCCAGGGCGCCCAGACTGCAATTAAACGCTTCCTCGCTTCTGAGATGGCTGACGACCCCATGTTCTGGCAAGAATTATATTCCAAGGCCGATGAAGAAGGCAAATTAGATAAATTATAAAATAATTTCAAAATTATAGACCGCAATAACCGGGGCTTACGATGGCATTAGGAAAACAAAAGGCAACCAATGACCACCTTGACAGCCGCCCACATTTCCCCTACCGCATGGTGCTGGTATGGATAAAGAACAGGCTGACCGAATAGAAAGCAAGCTGGATGACCTGCTGGCATATTTCCACGTAGGCGATACCCCGCGGATGGCGCCGGCAGAGATAAAGGATTTCGCCGCCGCTATCCTCTTGCGCCGCGAACAGAAAAGGCGTAAATCATGACAATGAGCGTAACGCCAGTAAAGGGTCAGCCGGGCAAATTTGATATCTGCATCTGGCCGACCGGAAACCCGAAGGACCGTATCAGGAAGCGGATGGAAGCCAAGTCGCGCCTTGACGCCTGCCGACTTGAAAAAGAACTCCGCGATCAATTAAACCTTAAGAAGCCCGGACAGCACACCATTGGCGGGATATCTGAAAGTTATCTTCCCTGGGTAGATCAGCACCAGTCAGAAAAGACCGCATACGACAAGCACCGGATGATGCTGTCTCAGGTCCTGCCGTTCTTCCGCAATATGTACCCCGATTACATCACACCCCAAATCATTGAAAAGTTTAAAACCAAACGTATTGCCGAATCCGGGAAGGTCCACCGGCAGATCAACAAAGAGCTGATGCTGCTGTCTCACCTGACGAAGTGGGCGGCGAGAAAGGGGCTCTGCTGTGATCCACTGCCCCGCTTTGATTATCTGCCGTACAAGAGGCCGATTCCCTCCACGCTCTCAAAACCTGAGCTGCTTAAGTTCATCGGCGTGATGTCGCCATTCTACCAAGCATTATTTTTATGCCTCTACCAGGGCGGACTGCGTTCTCAGGAGGCCTGTCGTTTGAAATGGGACCAGGTTCACGCGCAGCAGGGCTTCATCCTCGTCAAGGGGAAGGGCGGCAAGCAAAGGGTAGTCCCCATGACGAAGACGCTCAGGGGGGCGTTTTCTGCCCTCAAACGGGAATCTGACTATTGCTTCCCGTCGCCATCAAAACAGGTGAAGGATGGAAGCCCCGTCAAATGGCTGCGTAAACCGATAGAGCGATATAAGAAATTGGCCGGCATTGAGCGCCATATCACTCCGCACTGCCTTCGGCATAGTTTTGCAACCCATCTTTTAGAGAGTGACGCAGACCTGCGGACGATTCAATCCCTGCTCGGGCACGAGAGCATCAGCACGACACAGATTTATATGCACGTTTCCCTTATCCGGGGACGGAAAGCTATCGCGGGGCTGGAATGAGCTACCATCCAATCTTATCCAACGGAGCCAAAGAGTGAAAAATAAAACATCAATAAAATGGAGCCGATGCGCGGAATCGAACCGCGGACCTACTGATTACGAATTATTTGGCCTGAAAAAAACAATGGCGAGTTCCTTGCTGCTACTGGAACACGGGACGCCTGCTTTGGATGGTATCCAACTGAACCACGGATAGGGGAGTTATGAACTACACCACCGGGAAAAAGATTCTTGATCCGTGTTGCGGATCAAGAATGTTTTGGTTTGATCGGGAAAACCCACTGGTTCTTTTCGGCGATATCCGCACCGAGGAACATATTTTATGCGATGGACGGGCGCTGAACATTAGTCCCGATATGTCCGTTGATTTCACGGCTCTGCCATTTGAAGATGGTAGTTTTAAGTTGGTTGTGTTTGATCCGCCCCACCTCAAGAACGCGGGACCGGAAAGCTGGATGGGGAAAAAATACGGCATTCTCCGCGAGAGCTGGCGTGACGATTTACGGAGAGGGCTCGCTGAGTGTTTCCGGGTATTGGCGGCAGATGGTGTTTTGGTTTTTAAGTGGGCGGAAATCCAAATTAAGACAAGCGAGGTTTTAGCACTGACCGACAAAAAGCCACTGTTTGGACATCGGTCTGGTAAGGCGGCAAATACGCACTGGATTTGTTTTATGAACACTCCCATTTTGACCACCACGCGGAGGGATAAATGAAACCCACAAAAGAAAAACTCGATACCGCATTCATTGCAGCGATAAAAGCCGTTCTTGCGTGTGGTTATGTTTTCCATCCGACCACAAAACGGGCATTTAACGCCATCTGGCCACAGGCGGGTTTCCAGGTATTTCCGGGCACTCTCCTGATCCGGGAACATCTCAAAAAGTTGAAACGTGCTCACGGTGATTTTGTCCGGCATTGTTATTCCTCCGCTTTCTCTTTTTTCGGACGGCCACCCTTTAGACCGTTAGCGCGGGACGAGGCGGATTTGCGGTCTGATTTCACCGCGCCTCCTTTGCGACCGAGAGATGACGCGGCCCTTGTTGCTGGTATTTGCGGCCCGTCCGGCCATTGGCTCAAATATAGCCGGGCAATCTCTACCTCGCGCGGTGTGCGCTTTTTGTCCATCGCCCATCCCGCCACAATGGAGGCCCCGGTAAGGATATGATTGCCAGTCTCAGCCACAATGTCAGCCGGTCCGTAATCGATGCCTCTATCGGGGATGTCTTGCGCTCCCTCAATCCGCAATACCGGTATGCCGTAATGGGATTGAGAGGATGCCGTGGTAAGGTATGCCATGCCGCCATCCTTATCTTTGGTGATCAAGATGTCATCCATAATCTACGCCCTCCCTTGGTACTGAGCGCGTACCTCATCCATAATGCGGGCGTGTTGGTTGCTCTTGCGGACCGCATCGGGGACCGACTTACCGGCGCACTCGGTCATATACCATCCATCGTTGTAGGTAACGACGACCGCTGTCCGTCCATCATGGCTTTTGACGTTGATGGCAGGCCACTCCGCATCTGCTGCCGGGTGTTTGGTGATACTATCCGGCCTGTCGCCCACACGGAAGGTAGTCAGGGGTGTTTTGATCGTCTCGATCCAAATCTCGGTCAATCGCTTATTAAGTGCTTGCACTTCCGGGCGATGGCCGATCCAGCAGGCAAATTTCCCATCAAAATCAATTTGGGATTGCCCGTCGATGGTCCGTACCTCAATCCAAGCCGTATTAACTTGGGATACCTCAATTTTGTGTCCGTCCGTGCTCACAATCTCATTATCGTCGGCTATCGCTTTTTCCCAATACAAGCGATCCAAGTAGGAGAGTACCACCTTAATGTGTGCCTCTTTTGCCGCCTCATACTCAACTTGCCTGCGCTCACGCTCGGCCTGCATCTTGGCACGGTATGCTATTACCTCTGTATCTTTGGCGATCCAGGCCGTCCAAAGGCTAAGAGCTGTCGTTTTGGGCGCGTCGCCCGTGAGGACATGGCTGACCATCGCAAGCGGGTTGCGGTATGCACCATCCATAATCTCATCGTGCGATTGTTGCCGGTGATCAATCCACCATTTTGCGGAGGATTGACCGCAAAGCTCGGCGTACCAGATCGGGTACAATTTACGCACCAAGTCACCGCCGCCTCCTGGCTGCGGGGCTTTAGTAAGTGCCTCACCATGCTTTTCCGCGTCCGCAAAAATACCGGCACGGATAGTATTTGCCCAGGCAATTTGCTTTTCGCTCCCCACGAGCGCGGGCAGCTCCGGGCGGGTAGAGAGATAAGATGCTGCCTTTTCTCCCGCCTCCTTATGTGCTGCATCGCGTTGCGCTCGCATTTTGGCCTTGTAGCACTCGGGGCAAAGGCCGCTTTCCTCCATCCACTCAATTTTGCGTTCCCGGTCCCGTCCGGGTCCGTAGAGCTGCACCGTGTCGCTGTGTCCGCAAGAGTAAGTTACATCGTACTTTGCCATTGGGTTATCCTCCTTTGTTTAGTGGTTTGTTGCCTCTTACGGCCTTAATATATCCCAAGCGTTTAGGTTTGTCAAGGATTATTTTAATATTTCTTTCACAACAAAATTAAGGGGTTATGGTGTTTAGATATAATATGGCTATGGGAATGGGGAAGGGTTGATGAGAGCAAGAAACGTAAAGCCGGGCTTTTTCAAAAATGAGATTTTGGCTGACTGTGATCCTCTCGCCAGGATCCTTTTTGCGGGTTTGTGGTGCATGGCGGATCGGGAAGGCCGCCTTGAGTACAGACCAAAGCGCATTAAGGCGGAAGTGCTTCCGTATGATAATTGCAACGTGGAAAAACTAATCACACAGCTATCATCAAAATACTTCATCCGTCTATACTCGGTAAATAACGAGAATTACATTGAAATATTAAACTTCCGGAAACACCAGAACTGCCATATCAAAGAAGCGGTTAGCACCATACCAGCACCGGGCGAAACTGGTGCTGGCATGGAAGTCGCCCGGCCTCTTACTGATTCCCTCTTACCTCTTACTGATTCCCTTAGTCCTACCGTGCAAGCACGGTACGGGGAACTGTTTAAAAAGTTTTGGGAGGCATACCCAAAGAAGAAATCAAAAGGCCAGGCCGAAAAGGCATGGCTTAAGATAAAACCCGATGAGCAGCTCTTAGCGTCCATAATTGCCATGATAGCGCGGGCCAAGAAATCGGAGGAATGGCAGCAGGATGGCGGTAAATATATTCCGCACCCAGCAACCTGGTTGTACGCTAAGGGCTGGGAAGACGATATCACGGCACCGCAAATCAAAGAGCCCCAGACACAGCGAGTAGTGATAACCCTAACCTGTCCGGCGTGTGGTCGTGAGGCAATGGACATTATTGACGGTCACTGCTGGCAATGCTTCCAGGGGGGGGGGAAATCGGCGCGTGAGGATGGACCGGGACGAGCGAATCCGGGCGAGGCCGGGTAAGGATATGGGGGTAAAATGGCAAAGAAGGTAAGCAAAAACACACAGATCAACGTAATCGGAGACTCGGCGATAGAGGCGGCCAGCAATCTACCGGCAAGAAAAAAGCCGGAGTTGATAGCCATTACGGCGTACAAGCGAGATAATGGCAGGCCGCGCAGGTGGAAAAACCCACAAGAAATCATAGACTTAGCTATTGAGTATTATCAAATAGCGTATGAGCGGGACGAGCCATATACAATCACGGGCCTGTGCGCCTGGATGGGGACGACACGAGAGCGGATGTTGGCGTATTGCTCGGGAGAGATGGCAAATCAGGCGGAAGGGGATTCTGAGGCCTTTAGGGACGCCATAAAACATTGTAGGCACGTAGCAGAGGCCGCCGCGGAGCGCCAGGGGTACCTGATGCGCAACCCCGCCTTCGCTATTTTTGCCCTCAAAAACTACGGATGGAAAGACACACAAACCGTTGAAATGACAGGCACAATAGAGCATAAAATTGACGACGAGACAAAGGCTATTCTGTGTGAGTTTTTGACCTCTCTTGGGCAGCGTAGCCTGCCGGCACCCGTGCAGATGGGTGACGTGATCACGATCCCCGAGAGCCGGGAAACGGTGCCAGCGGAAAAACCCCAAAGTGGAGGGACGGCTGCGGCGCTAGCAGATCCACCCAACAAAAAATTCAAAGAAATGGACTGATAATGCAATATCGGACAACCATTTTTATCATCCACCATGATTACAGTAGGTTATACCATACCCATTTGGCGCGTAAGGGATATTATGTCAACCTTCAAAAGCATGGTGGAGCGCCATGCCCACCACGGGCACCGAAGTGGATACCGGGCGCGGAACGCACACCCGGTCCGGTGTGGACGGCCCCAGGGGGGGTGCCCCCCGACGGGTCGGCCCACCCCGAAATCGAGGTCACTATTTCTAGCCAATGAACAAAAAAGCGAGGTTTTATGAAAATTCTACTTCAAATTAGCCGGTTTCATTGTCATTTCATCCATAACGATCACGGAAATTTCCCCGATGTAATCCGTGTGGGTATTCACAAGCCTCTCTCGTTTTTGTTCGACCAGGAGGGTGAAATCCCCCCGGATAACACGGGGGCAATTGATGTACTGTTTGTGAGTACGGGGAAGACAAACGCATCAGGAGAATTGATTTATGTTCCCGAATAGAGCGAACGTTTCACGTGAAACAGGAGGTCCTTTATGAAGGTGAAGCTGCTTTTGTGGTCGCACCCACAGGATAAGGAACTTCAGGACGACGCGGATAGCCTGAAAACAGACAAAGAAAAGCTTCAACAGCGGATTGAATGGAGGTAGGCCGTGAAAGGTTCAGACGCGGGACGAAAGGACATAATAATCGGGTGCGGAGTTTTTGGACGAGATGCCGGCATATTCACCTTATCACTGATTTATCTTCTCTGCGCCGTCTTCGCGCTCACGTACTACCTATTTTTCTGCCCCGTGGCGCGCGCTGTGTGGCTTCTGGTGTTGGCACTGGCAGGAGTGGTCCTGTTTTGCCTATGAGGCTTCTTATTACGTTGTGGTATGGGTTTTTTAACGAATGGAGGCAAAACCATGAACGCATTACAAGTCCTTTTTCTGTCTGTAATTACTGTAGCCGGCTTTCTGTGCCTTGGCCTGCTGTGGAAAACCGGCGAGGTCAACCGCTGGATGAAACGCTGGATCGTCGTCGAGCACCAGCTGGCCAGACTTGAGGGCCGGGAACCGCGGGATATAAATAAACTCACTGGCGATGCCGACTCTGCGCCAACCGGGACCACCCTTCCACCGTCCCTCCGCCTGGCGGCATTGTCGTGTGGGACTCTGGTAGAAAAATACAACGAACTACTTATGGCCGTCCAGAAGAAATGCCCGGGAGAGACCCGGCACGAGACCGCGTTACGGTATATCCGGCAGGCCGAGGAGTTAACCGGCGGTGCCAAGACTCTCGCCGCCGCGGAGGGCAGGAGGGTTTTTAATCAGTGGAGCGAAACCTGCCGAAAGATCGTGGAGGAAAAACAGTAATATGCCCCCTTCTCAGAAAAAACTCATCGAAGCCGCCTGCCAGTATTCATCCTGGGCGTGGGCGAGACTAAATAACCTACAGCTCATCGGTGGCAAACCGTTCAGCCTTGCCGACCATCCCTACCAGAAGGTGCTGATGGAGCGCGAGGTTTATGATAAATCGTTCAACCTCGTCCGGAGAAAGACGAAGGTCTGCCACAAATGGGCGGCGCAGATGACCAAGACGACAGGCACGATCATCAACGAGGTCCATCACCTGGTTTATGGCATGTATCCGCAGGGCGCCATGTTCATTTTCCCCACCAGCGGCCTGGTTGAGCGGTTTTCAAAATCGAGGTTCACGCCGCTCATTGAGGAAAACCAGTTCCTGCAGCGCTATATCAGGAGCACGGACACGATTGAACTCAAGCGCGTGGGCCGGTCAAACCTGTATTTTGTCGGCGGCAAGGTATTACAGAAGATCGCAGGCGAGCAGAAGACGAGTGCCGCCCTGAAATCCGAACCCGTGGACAGCCTGAACTTTGATGAGCTCGACGAAATCGATCCTGATATCGTGGTGCTGGCCCATGATCGTATCGGACACAGCGAGGTCAAGTACGAGTCCTATACCGGCACGCCCAGCATCCCGGATTACGGCATCGATAAACTATACGCAGAAAGTGACCAATGCGTCTGGATGATCAAATGCCGGCATTGCGGCACCGAGACCTGCCTGGAACTGGAATTCCCGGACATAATCAGGCAGGACCACGCCGGCCGGTGGTTCCGCGCCTGTAAAAAGTGCGGGCAAGAGGTCTTTACCGTGGACGGACGGTGGGTGCCGCAGTTCCCGGGCCGGGAAATGGAAGGCACCTGGATCTCAAAACTTAACCTCGCCGACAAATACAACAACCTGGGTGACCTGATCAAGCGATACGAGAATCCCCCGAATGGGAAAAAGGGCCTGGTCATGAACGGCGACCTAGGAATGGCGTATATTGAGGCCGAAAACCGGCTTACCAAGCCCGACCTACTTGCTATTCTAGGCACGAATCCCATGCCGATGCGACACGAGGGGCCTACCGCCATGGGCCTGGACTGCGGTTCAGACTTCCACGGCGTTATTTTCGACCGGCCTTACGAAAGGGCCACTCGTCTGGTCAAGGCCTTCCACGCGACCAGTAACGGGCTCAAGGACTGGCATGTTATCCATGACCTGATCACGCAGTATAACGTGAAATGCTTGGTCATCGACCAACAGTGGGAGCCCACGAAGGTAAAGAATTTCATCGCGGCCGAAGGCGGGTTCAACGGCTGCGAGATGTACGGCAATATCTACCAGAATAACGTGCGCGGCGTCGTGAATTGGGACTCGAAAGAACATATCGTGCGCGAGGACCGGACGGAGATCTGCGACAACACCCACGACATCGTGATCACACCCGGAAGGCTTCTTCTTCCCCGGAATTCAGAAACGCTGGAGGCCTACATGCAGCATATGTGCAACCTGGCGAAGGTCTACACGACCGATGAGCAGACCGGGAGCCGGGAGGCCCGATACCGGAAGCTCGGGCCTGACCATTTCCGGCACGCCACGAACTACGCGCTGCTGGCAAGTAAGCGGATCGGCGTGTACACGCCAAAAGAAGTACAGGAACGCCGGAAAGACAAGTGGGACGACACGGAAGAGAAGAAATCAACGGGATACATGGGGGCCTGAAAGGAGGGGAAAATATGGGGCGTTTTGAGTTTTACATAATTATCGGGATACTCTTATTTCTGGTTTTTTATTCTAAACACGAAAATAACAAAAGATTTTTGGCAATCGAAAAACCACGGGTCGAAGACGCGCAGTACCAGAAATGGAAGGAGAAGAAAACTAGCGCGGCCTACGCAAAGGGTTTTCGTGTGAACAAAGCCACGCGCGGCAGGATCGCTTACAATGAATTCAACGAGCCGGTTTTGGTTTTGATCATTGATGACGATACCGGGAAGGCATACGTTTTGCGGTAGAATAATGGAGGCATAAATAACGTGGGCATCAACAACGACCGAGAAAAGATAACGGCTGAGCTTAGGCATAGAATGTGGGCAGAGGAAGTGTTCCGGGCACATCAGGGGCCGCCATTCCTTTCCTCTCAATTCCCCTCCACCTTCAAAACCCTTACGCGTAGGCAACAGTGGACGCGCAGAACCCTTGAGATATGTTCACGCATTCGTAATTCATGGCTTGTCTTTATCGGACGAGCCGCGATCAGCGACGACGATTATTAGGTCGGCCGGGATATGGAGGGGGCGTGAAAATGGCGATATGGACGTTTTGTGGACGCGGTACGGGACTATACGCACGGTTGCGCAGGCTTTTATATTTTCTCCGTCATTCGGCTGATAGTGAGAGGTCAACGAAAAAAGGGAAAGTATCTGATGCCGACAGGAGATAAAAAAATGCTTGACATTTCCGGGAAAACTCCCGATAATGCGCCCGAACTGGTGCTTGTGCCCAAATCGGATCTTGATGAAATACTAAAAACGGTCCGAGGTTTTGAAAGGACGCTGCTGAAACACCTCCGGGCGGACCGGAAAAAAACAGAATAGTCTACCGCTACAAGCAACAAGAGCGCAAAGGCTGCCACTGATCGGGAATGTCCTGATCGCTGGCGGCTTTTTTTGTTTTAACCAGGGGCGATGAAATGCCCGACCCGACAATGGAGCAGATTCCGAAGCTAACCGCATCATCGCCTGATGCAGGTTCCGGCCCGTCCGGTCCCGCGAAAGATTCCGTTCTCGATGAAGCCCGTAAATTCTGGAAACTCGTAAAAGATCATCCACTGGAAAAATCTTTCCGCAAAGAAGCCGTCACGAACATCAAATATTTCACCGGCGAGGATCAGGGCTGGGACGAAGACGGAGCTCGCGCCAAACTCCAGGCCGAAGACCGGCCCGCGCTTACCCTGAACCGCACGCACCCGATTATTCGCCTGATCTGCGGTGCCCGGCCGCAAACCAAAGTCACCTACGTTCCGTCCGAGCAGGGTAAGGAGGCCACCGCCGCTATCCTGGCAAGCTGCAAGGAATACATCGACGACGAAAACAAATGGGAGTACCAGGAAGACGATCTGCTGTTGCGCGCACTGGTGCTGAAACGCGCCATCATCGAAATCAGGCCGAATTATGACCGGGACCTGCGCGGAGAAATCGACCTGAAGCTGTTGAATTCGGCAAACGTGTACCTTGACCCGGATAGCGAGTCACGGGACCGGACTGATCAGCAACGCATGATCGTGGTGGCGTCAGTAACCAAGCAAGAAGCTATCCGCACCTTCCCGGGCCATAAGGCAGATATTGAGCGCTTCGCCGGGTATGCGGAAAGCAACACGCCGAGTTCACCAGCCCACGATACCTCGCCCACCGATGGTTACAACGACGACACCCGCGCCGACTATTACGCGCCGTCCAGCAAGAAAATAAACCTTATTTATTACTGGTGCAAAACCTACGAGAAGGCCACGAAAATCATTGACCTCGCCACCGGGCGCGTGACCGATACCCAACTTCCGAAATCCGAAGTCGAGAAACGGCTGGTGGACATCAAGGGCGCCGATCGTTTCCGCACCATCGAACGTGATTTTGTGCGCGTGCGGTATCTGGTATTCTGCCACGACATCGAATTCGAGCGCGGCGTCACGCCCTGGGAGCGCGAAGACGGGCAGCGCACAAAACTCTCCGAAAACTTCCCGTTCATCATCGAAGAACTGGACCGTATTGTCTTCGGTCTTGAGCAATACATCGTCGATTTCATGTCCATGTTGAGGGACCCGGCGAAGTATCACAACAAACTGGCGTCCGCTGTTCTGCATATCATCAACACGCAGGCCCGCGGTGGCTACGATTACCAAGCGGGTGCCCTGAACGAGAAGCAGAAAAAACATCTGGAGGCAGAAGGCTCCAAACCTGGGCATAACCAGGAATGGGACCATATGGATCAGATGAAACCCCGCGCCCCGGCGAGCGCTCCGCAGGCAGAAATGGCCGTTGCGGAAACCATGAGCCGCGAACTCTTGGACATCTCCGGCGTGGAATCGCTTATCAGCACGAAGTCGCTGGGCAAGAACGCATCCGGCGCCGCCATCGGCATGAAACAACAGCAGGGCGGCAACATCATCTCCTGGATGTATCGGGCGCATACCTATTTCATGCACCAACTCGCCGAGTACGAACGCGACGCGATCCAGACTATTTTCACCTACGAGAAGGTACTGCGGTTGCGCGGAGACAAGCCGAAATACATCACGATCAACAAGAAAGTTTACGATCAGCAGGGTGGAGTAGCGCAGGTGCTCAACGACGTGACCGAGGGCAGATTTGCCACCCGGGTGCGCGATAAGGAAAACGAACCCACCGCGAAACTGGAACGGTTCAAATACTTCGCCGAGATGGTGAAGTCTGGTGCGCTCCAACTCCCGCCGCAGGTCATGAGCAAAATAGTGTTGGAGCTCATGGACGACCCCGACCTTAAGGAAATGGTGGACGAGGAAATGGCGGATTTCATGAAACAGCAACAGGCTATGGCCGATCAGCAGGCGCAGGGTGCAGGCGCCAGGCAGGGTAAGGAGCCGAGTAAGACCATCAACTTCAAGGATCTTCCGCCCGAGGGCAAGGTGGCCTTGGCCGCGCAAGCGGGAATCCAATTAAATCCACAGGACGTCGTTCACGGAGATTTACTACAGAACGCAATCGCCTCACAGGGGCAAGTGGCGCAAGGAGGGATGTAATGAAAAAGATTTTACTCATAGTCGTGGTCACTGTTCTTCTTCTGGCAGGCGTGGCAATCGCGCTGGACGTTTCAAAGGGGAGCGGGAGTCAGACCGCCAGCGCGACGATTTCATCCGTAGCCGGGACATTCAGCGGCATCATGATTGCGACCGACGGAACGAATGCGGTGACGCTGGACGTTTACGACAACACTGCGGCGTCTGGAACAAAACTTATACCCACCACGCCCATTACGACCTCGGCGATTGACCGGGTGCAGATTATCAGACCGCCGGTGCCGGTGCGATACCAGACCGGCCTATATGTGAACGTGTCCGTGGCGGGAGCGGGAACCTGCGCGTATGTGGCATATTTTTATTAAAAGGCAAGCATGAAACGATTTTTTTACATAGTCCTTACGCTTCTTCTGCTCTGTGTCCCTGCGGCGGCGCGTGAGATTTCCGGGGAGACGATCAAACCGGGGCCGTCCGTCGAAGCCGAACTTGCCGCCTACATGAGTCTGCCGGGAGTATCGTTGACGGGTGCCCAAATAGCGTCCCTTAATACCGACATCGGGACCATCAAATACGGTTCCGGCGTCACCCTTTCCTCGCTGACGCTGAACATGTCCACGACCGCCACCGGCCTTATCACCGGCTCATCCGTTGACCTGCGGCCTTATTCCTCGACGATATGGGGCAACACGGCGCTTGTCGCCACGGTGAGCGACGGCACGAACTCCTTTACCCTGACGCCGGGGGTGGTAGGGACGGTGGAGACGTTGGGAAGCACATTGCTCACAACGACGTGGACAAACAACGCTGCCGGACTTTATGAGACATTCACAAGTACCGGCGGGGACAACGTAACCGCAGGAAACACCTTTCAGGCGGGGTTTGCCACGTCAACGGTATTTAATGTATCCAGCGGCACACTGCTTAAATTCACAGGCGATTTTACTCTTGTGTCCGGAGTGGTCGTAAAATTATCCTCTCTCATTACAGCCTTGGGTATGCCTGAAATTATTTTTTTGTCCAATCCGACAACCGGGGCTAAGGCAATATACAAGACCGAAATAACAGGCCCCCGTGTATTGTTATGGTTTTGCGATGTGTCAGGGTCTTTTGCTGTGGCAGATATGGCGTATCAACCCGTCCTCACCCCCGACGCCAATGGCATCGTCTTCACGAACGGCAGCGGGGCGACCTTCGACCCGAATCTGACCAACCGGGGGCCGTATTCGATAACGATCACTAGGGCACCGTAGGAGAGGCCATAACATAGCATTAGATAAAGAAGGGAGAATGAGAGATATGTCGTACTCGTTAATCTCGCAATGCGGGGTGTGTAAAGAAGAAACTGAATGTCTCGATGCGGTTATCATTCAGGGTGCCATCGGGACTATCCACTCTGTCAATTATGGAGTTGGATACGGAAAGCAAAGAGCGCATATGGCGCACAAGGGAGGCGGAACCATCGAACTCAAGTGCGGAAACTTCGAGTCGGAGAAATAAAATGCGCTACGCTTTATTTGATACCAAGACCGAGGCGGACACCTTCGCGGCAGAGATACAGGCACTCTGTGAGACACGGAACGTCATTTTAGAACCATAATTCGAGTGCGGAGAGAAATATGGGCAATCTTTCAATCATAGCAATGTCCGGCACCAAGCGAGACCTACAACAGGCCGCGCAGTTTCCGCCCGACGTGAAGTGGGATAAGGTCGTGCTGGTAGAGATACCCGACGACCATGGGGAATTTCCCACTACTTCCGGCTACACGAGAAAGGATTTCGTTAATTTTGAAAGCGTTTCCGAAGATAGCCAACTGTATGGATATATGAAGAAGTGCATTGATGTGGTTGATGATTTTCTTACGAAGAACGATAATCAAACGCTTATCCCTACGATGGTGGGCATGAACGAAGGGGGGAGTGTGTTTATACTCGCAGGGCTATTTCTTCCACCGGATCATCCACTGGTCAAGAGTTACGAACCGATGTTGAAGAACATTGCAGAGACGTTGGCGATCAAATTTTAAGGAGGACTACGTAATGAGTAAAAAAAACAGGATAGCGAACGAAGGCCGTCAGGAACCCGCACAGGAGGACTCCGGGATGGAATCCGAGGCAGACGCCGTGGCAAGCGATAACCCCGATGGGCTCCTCCCTGGAGAACCTTCAGGCGATACCCCTGATGGGGTGGCCGCTCAAATGCCTATTCCTGGGCCTGATGCACCAGCCGTTGCGCCGGAAGAGCGTCCCGTTCCCGGAGAACAAGATGGACCCGCCCAGCCTCTCCCGCAAACCGATGCCGCGACAGTAGGCAATGCAGACGGAGGAGTGCCGGGCGGGCCTTCAAATCAAACCGCTTTCGAGCCGGTGCTGGTTTTCGAGGCCACGCTCATTCCCCGGCAACTTCTTCATGGTGCGGTACGTCTGGAGGTCATGGATAAACAGGGCGACGCTCCCATGCAGGACCAGCTTCTTACCTTTGACCGCGGCCTGCTCCCGGACGATTATGATTGGTTGCCAGGCGCGGTATTCGCACTCAAAATTGCGAGGGTGAAGTGAGTGACGATACGAAAAAGTTCATTAAGATTCTTTGCCGGGGCATAAAGTTCACGGTGTCTCTTATCGAGAAGTGGCTTGACGGAAAGGAGAACCACAATGCCCGATAACCCGTTAGCG
>ERZ1292632.613-Hain-H43-01um-R2-613-length-39391-cov-17_pt4 | contig 27253 bp, 22 predicted proteins | sample MGYA00564407_ERZ1292632 | MGnify/ENA primary metagenome ERZ1292632 (study PRJEB36523, sample SAMEA6512637) | groundwater metagenome | collected 2019-01-08 | study: AquaDiva: Metagenomics assemblies of 32 groundwater samples | reverse complement strand
TCTACTCGCTTCAAAATTTTTCTATTCAGCTACGGCAATATTTGCTGCTAAAAATGCTCTCACTTCTGGAAAACAAAAACTTTAACGTGTTCGTATCGCTATCGAGGTTGAACCTCAATAAATTCATATACTATTCAATTTTTCATATGCCGCCTTTGGATTTTTGCTGTCAAAAATATATGAGCCGCTATTGATGATGTCCGCGCCGGCTTTTTTGACCGACTTGGCGGTTTGCGGGTTCATTCCCCCGTCGATTTCAATAATAACTTTCGGATGGTTCTTTTTTAAAAATTTTATTTTATCCAGCGTTTGCGGATTAAATTTCTGTCCGCTTTTGCCGGGATTAACAGAGAGAAGCTGAACAAATTTAAAATCATCAAGAAACGGAACAATAATTTCAATCGGCGTTTTCGGAGTAATCGCCAACCCAAATTTAGGCGCGCCTTTTTTAATTATTATTTTTTTTATAAAACCGAACTCAACTTCGTCCAAATTTTCAAAATGGAAAATAATCCTGTCAGCCATTTTCAGCCACTTTTTAACATTAGGCCGGAGATTATTCACCATCAAATGAACCTCTATGTTTAAGTTATTAAGTTTATAAGTTATTAAGTTCTTAAGTTCAGCTGGGTTATTCCATGTCTTTGCTTTTGTGAATTTCCCATCAGAAATGTCAATCTGAACCCATCTTTTGTTTTCCGCTTTCGGCAAAAACCCCGCGGCTTGTTCCAGACGTTTTTTAACGCATTTAAAATCTTTGCAGTTTATGGCGGGAATAACTAACATGAATTTATTATAGCAAAAATCATAAAAATTAATTATGCTATAAATAAGATGAAATCAACCCCAAAAATCTTCAATATTAGATATAAGGCCTCATTTGAATCTCTAACAGCAAATAACCATATAAAAATTTGGATGGCAAAACCTTTAAATTCAGAGTGTCAAAAAATAAATAATTTTTCTATTTCTCATACACCTAAAAAAACATATAAAGACGGTCAAGGAAATGAGATTTTATATTTTGAATTTATTAATACTAAAAAAATAGAAATAAAAATGGAAATTCAAGCAGAATTATGGAAGCAAAAGATTATCACTCAAAATAATGCGGCAGTCATATCAAAAATTTATCCAAAATCAATAAAAAGGTTTTTAAAAAACGAAAATTTTTTGGAGCAAAAACTTGAAATTAAAAATCTTGCTTTTAAAATCGCCGGAAAAGAAAAATTAGATTTGGATAAAATTAAAACAATTTTTGATTTTATAACAAAAAATTTCAAATATTGTTATCCTATTGAAAAACGCGGCGTTAAATATCTTGATTTAAACGGACTCAAAGGCGACTGCGGCGAATATTCAAGCTTGTTTGTGACAATGTGCAGAATTCTTAAAATTCCCGCGAAAAATCAGACTGGTTTTGTTATTTTCCCAAAAAAGAAAAAAATAGCGGAGCATGGGTGGGCAAGCGTTTATTTAAAACCGAACGGCTGGCTGGATATGGACACACAATACGCGTCTCTTGAAAAAAATGAAACGGCGACAAAAAAATATTTTGCCCGAAGAAACGACTATAGAATAATTTTTACAACCGGATTCAATGTTCCATTAAAGCCGCGTATTCCAAAAAAATTCAATTTAAGCTACTGGAACAAACTAGGACTCCCGTTAACCCATAATTCCGTTCAAACTTTACAACCGATTGTTTTCGTTTCAAAAAATAAAATTGAATTTAAAGACAATATTAAGATAATTTGATTTTCAGTAAAAAATACCCTGATTGATTTTATACTTAATCAATCAGGGCTAAAGGGACTCTAACCCTTTTTTGATCTGGATGCTGATAAAGAGCATCCTTTGTGGATGGCTGCCACAATAAGACGTTTAGTGTCGCCTTTCATCTTGGCGCGTGGCGGAACGTATGTTTTTGCCATCTTGCTTTCCTCCTTTCTTCAGTGATATGTCGACGCATGTTACCCGACAGTTTTCCGGCGATGGCCCTAAAAGATCGCCCCCTTCCAACATAGCCAAACCGGGACAACGAGCACAAAACTTCAATAACTCGCAACCGGAACATTTCGGAAGATCTCTAATAGTCAAAGATCGTAAATATTTAAATTGCGGAGAGCTTCGCCAAATCGTTGAGAAATTTTCCATTTTTAAATCCCCTGTTTCATAAAGCAACTGATTACAAGGCAGCACTTTCCCCGACGGCGTTATGGCACAGCTGTTAAAACCGCTGTAACACGGAGCCGCATCATTCAAATCGGCAAATCCGAAATAAAATTGGTGTGTTTGAAAAGGCTTGCGACCCGCGTAAAGCTTTGACAATTTTTTATCTTTTAAGAAATCTAACAATTGCCGATCGTTAATTCTTAAAGAAAAAGTGTCTTTGGAACCATTATTGCGGGCGGTAATAATGTGACTCGGAGAAAGCAAACACTCCATTGATTCAACTAAATCTTTTACCAAATACCTTTCCTTAAAATTTACATTCATTAAAGGAAAAGCAATTTCCACCTTGATTCCTTCTTTTTTCAAATATTCAATTCCTTTTAATGTTTTTTCAAACGAACCTGGTAAAGAAGTGATTGAATCGTGCGTTTTTTTGGTCGCTCCATAAAGGCTGATTTGAACGCGCCTGACAGAATGTTTAACGAACGTTTTTGCAATATCTTGATTAATTAATGTTCCGTTACTTAATATATCAATAACGAAATTCATGCCGCTCGCGCATTCAATAATCTCAACGGAGTCCTTGCGCGTTAAAAATTCTCCTCCGGTGAATGATACGAATAAACAACCTTCTAACGCTATTTTCTCTAAAATCCTTTTAATTTCTTGAAATGAAAGCGCCGAGATATTCCGGTCCATATAACAATGAATACATCTCTCATTGCAAGTATGGGTTGTCTCAAAAGTAATTGCGAAAGGAATAAGATTTTTAATTGCCTCCATTTCAATCGCCAATAAAACATTCTCTCCATCTTTTGAATTGCCGCTAATCTCACTTTCTACTTTATCAACATAATCGTTATTAAATCCGATAAAATCCATTGACGCGGCTTCGTGGATGAAATTAAAAACATCTTTACGGGCTTTCTTTAGATTAAGCGAATACTCGCAACTAAGCCAAGAAGTTAACGCGTTAAAATCAAAACCTTTATATAACATTTCCCAAAGCCGCGAAGCAACTTCATTCCAAATGACAATTTTTTGATTTTCACAATTAAATACTACAACTCCATCTCCAATTCTACGCCAACCAACTCTTGAATTTATCACTATATTCATAACATCCCTCCATATAAACGGTTTTGCCGTTGTTTGTTAAATCAGCCCCTTGGCTATTCTGCGCCTATATTACAATACTAGGATTGATTGTCAAGGTCAGAAAAACCGCATAAAATCTATATTTTAGAACGCAGAAACGCACCTTTTGTTTTGCGCTTTCGGCAAAAACCCCGCGGCTATTTCCAACCGCTCTTTTACACACTTAAAATTTTTACAATTTATCGCGGGAATTACCAACATAAAATTATTGTAACATTATTTCACTTTTTGAATCGCGGTTTGCAGTTCCCAAAAATTTCTGTAAATACCATCTGGATTTTGCATTAATTCATCGTGTTTGCCCATTTCCGCAATCTTGCCGTTTTCCAAAACAATAATTTTATCCGCGTGTTGTATGGTACTCAAACGATGCGCGATTATAAATGTCGTTCTGTTTTTTATCAAATTATTCAGAGCTTCATGAACGAGTTTTTCCGAAACCGAATCAAGAGCCGAAGTAGCTTCGTCAAGAATTAAAATTTTGGGATTGCGTAAAATCGCCCGCGCAATGGCAATGCGTTGTTTTTGTCCGGTAGAAAGTTTAATTCCTCTTTCTCCGACCAATTGTTCGTATTTCTTCGGAAATTTTTCAATAAATTCATAAGCATTTGCCGCTTTGGCCGCCGTAATAATTTCTTTATCCGAAGCGCCGATTTTGCCGTAACTTATATTGTGTTTTATCGTGTCGTTAAAAAGCAAAACCTCTTGGGGCACCAAAGCCATCTGTTCCCTTAAAGATTTTAATTTTATTTTTTTGACGTCAACGCCGTCTATAAAAATTTTGCCTTTCGCAGGAAAATAATATTTGCCGATTAAATCCAACATAGTTGTCTTACCGACTCCGCTTTCTCCGACAACCGCCACAGTTTGGCCAGACAAAACTTCAAATGAGATATTTTCAAGAATTAAAATTCCTTTTTTGTACCAAAAACTAACATCTTCAAAAATTACTTCACCTTTGATTTCTTTGGGTTTGGCGGAAGAAAAATCTCTTTCCGGCGCCATATCATAATACTTAACCGCCCTTTTAAAAGACAATAAAGCGCTTTTCGCCGTTCTGTATTGGTCCGCCAATTGATACAACGGTCCGGTCATCATGCCTATATAACCAACAAACATCACGAGTTTGCCTGGCGAAAGCATTCCCTGGCGCATCATAATAATCCCCAAACTGAAAGATGCCACAAAGGCCAACGAGAAAATCAAGCTTTGGATAATATTCATCTGTTGCCACAAATCGCGCCACTTAATGAATATTTTCCCCGCTGAATTGAAATTTTTGATATTTTTTATTTTTTCAAAATTTTCATTTGTGGTTGATTTAATCGTATGAACGTTCATAAAGGCGTCCCGCAATTCGCCGTAAGCTTTTTCCCAACCCTGATGCATTATTTTTTGCTGTTTTATTATTTTCTTTATATAAAACAACGTTATTCCGACAAAACAAACGCTTGCCATAATTAAAATAAAACTCAATCGCCATTCAACAAACATTATGATTATCAAAGCGACAATAAAAGAAATTAAACGGGGGGTAAAACTAAACAACGTTCTCTCAAACAAGGAAAAGACATCGTCAATACCTTTGTCAATTTGTCTGAAAACTTTTCCCATTTTCATTTCTTTGTGAAATTTTATCGGAAGGTTAATGATGTGGCTGTTCAAGTCAATATGTAAATTGTTGGTAATGTCGGTGGCAAGCACATAACTTTGCCTGTCGCCAAATTTGTCTATAAAATCGCTTGAAACAGACAAAACAAGCCATAACAAAATAAATTCAAGAATGATTGCCATCGGAGAAATGTTTTTTATGGCAACGTCAACAAGATGGCCGTAAATATACGGAATAACCGCCCTTATAAGCGAAGCCGCAACCACGGCTGAAATCCCCAAATAAAATTTCTTTCTATCGGGAATTTTATTGAATAAAAATTTTAATTCTTTTGGTATAGTCATAAAAATACAGGCGAAACGCCGCCTTTTATACTAAGAATAACGATAAAATCAGATAAAAATTTCAATTAAGACCAAAACATTAAAATTTCAAAATTTTCTCAAACCGTTCTTTATCCTTAAACGGGCCGATAATGGCGAGATTAAGTTTTTCGTTTTTGAAAATATCTTTGGCGATTTTTTGGATATCTCCGGATGTGACGCTTTTAATTTTTTAAAAGAAATCACCGACATAAAAAATATTTTTCCAAACCAGAAAACTCTTAATTATTTTACTTTAAACTCTTTTCGTAAAATACTAAATATATAAATATCGTTAAACTTTCCTCTTTCAAAAAGCGATTTTCTCAATGTTCCTTCATAAATAAAATTATTATTTTTAAGGAATTTAATCGAGGCGATATTTTCAGGCAATACCTTTGAATATATCCTATTGAGCTTCAATTCTTTAAAAGCGAATAAGAGAATAGTTATTAAGGAATCGGACGCGATGCCTTTGCTCCAATATTTTGGCGATAGCCAGAATTCCAATTCCGCGCTTTTGTTTTTCCAATCAAGACCGGTTAAACTCACAACTCCGATTATTTCCTCATTATCCAAAAGATCTATTCCAAAATGAAAACTTTTCTTGGTTTTAAATTCTTTGGTTGATTTCCGGATGTATTTTTTAATTTCCAGGATTGTAAAAGGATGCGGAATGTCGGTGTATTTTGATATTTTACGATTATTGGCGTGCTTAAAAATCGATTCCCAGTCGGATTTCTTTAAATTCCTTAATTTAATTTTTTCTCCAATAAGGATCATTTAATTTTATGCCTCATAACAAAACCGAAAAATTCAAACCCGATTTTCTCATGGAACTTTTTTGATTTCTTATTATCCTTATGGATGGTCGCTTGAAGAACTTTAAATTTCTTCTTTTTCAAATAATCCTCGGCTCCTTTGACAAGATTTTTTCCAACCCCTATTTTTTGGAATTCCGGCCCGACAACAATATAAACCATTGAGGCGGCTAATTTATTAAGCCTTTCTACTAAAACATACCCCGCAATTTTCTTATCAATTTCTGCAACCACTACCTTATTATCGGTTTTTTTGTTGAAAGTCGGCAAAATTCTATGGTGTAAAATCAGCTGCGTTTCCTTGTTTACGTCGTCCACTTCTTCTATTGCCATCAAATATTTCGTTAAGCTTTCAATACTTTTGATATCGTTCCTTTTTGCCTGCCTTATTTTAATATTTTTTAAAATCATATATGAATTATAACTGAAAAGTTAAATTTAAAAAAACGGGGAGTGAATAATCACTCCCCGTTAGCGCTGAAGCGCTACGTACAGGATGCATCTTTGCCTTTTTTGGCCCAGGTAATCGGAAACTCCGGAACGGGTCCGCGCCGCTTCGGAGTCATTACCTGGATCTTTTTTATGGCAATTTTGCTCATATATACCTCCTTTCCGTTAAGATTCCGAATCCTCAATGGATTCGCGCAGAAGCGCCAAGGTAATCGCCTTATAAAAATCGCAAAATGACGAAATATTCTTATTAGCAGTTTGAGTTATATGACATTGTCCGCCGCAAAAACTTTCTATCATACAATTTTTGCAAAGACTATTATTGCCAGGAAAGCGCTTTTCTACCAGCTTTAATAAACTACCGCCATTGGTGAAAATCCTGTTCAAATGTTTAATCTCGCCGATCTTATTTTTTGAATAGTCGCATGCTTTTATGCTGCCATCCGGATTAAAAGTAAGGCCTCTCCCTTCAACAGCCGAACAAAAAGAATAGAAATCTTTTAATAAGGATCGGGAAAGCAATCTCCTGTATGGAGTGCCCCATGTCCCATCAAAATAAATATTCAATTTGTCGGCATAAGATTTTAATCTCATTATCTTTTCCACTTTTTCTTCGCAAGAAATTTCGGTGGCATTGATAAGATCGTAATCGAACGCGATTGACTTCATTTTTCTTTGTCGAGCGAAATCGATAATATCCGTATCGACATAAGAAAAATTCTTCGCAGTTACGGTTATACTGATTCCGTCGAGCGGATAATCGATTTCTTCCAAGAGATCTATTTTCCCAATTATTGTCCGGAATGTTCCTTTGCCGTTTTTGATCGTTCTTATTAAATCGTTGGCTTTTTCAAGGCCGTCAAGCGAAGCGGCTATCCTAATTTTGAAATTTTTAAGAGTTATTGCCATCTCCTTGTCTAATAAAGACAAGTTTGTATTGATGGCATATTCAAATTTAAATCCAGAAAGAGACTTGCAATATTCCAATGTCTGCTTAATCACTCGCCAATTTATTAATGGCTCGGCATTTCCGAAATGAATTTTTCCTTTTGTTGTTCCGATTTCTTTCATTAATCCGGCGTAGGTGTCCACGCATCTTTTTGCCGTTTCCCAATTCATAATTTTCCCTTGATTCAGAGATTTCTTGCCGCGCTGGAAAAACATGCAGTGGCGACAACCAAAATTACAGACATTACTTACTGAAAGGCTGATGTGCTCGATTGTTTTTTTCTTTTTAACCTCCGCTAAATAACTTTGCCTTCTTTCCTCAAGAAATTTTCTTTCATCTAATCCCGGAGGTGTTAAAAAATTAATTTCTGAAAATTCTTTAACTAAGGAATCGGCATCGCCTTCTGTCAACTTTTCAATTTCATCAGAATCCCTTTCCGTTTCAAAAAGATTTAAAAATCTCAATCCTTCCGGATTCAAAATCTTGGGATTTCCGAAAAGAATATGATAAACCATAACCAAATCTGTCTTTTCGGACTTAACCATAAAAAGATAAGGCGATTTAACTAATTTCTCCATTTCATTTTCCTCCATATAAACGGCGTTGCCGCTGTTTTTTAAAGTAGCCCTTGGCTTTCTGCGGCTATATTACAATACTGGGATTAGTTGTCAAGCTCAAAAAAGCCGCATACCCTCGCAAATATTTAAATTTTAAAATCTTAAAATTTTCTCGAATCTTTTTTTATCCTTAAACGGGCCGATAATGGCGAGATTAAGTTTTTCGTTTTTGAAAATATCTTTGGCGATTTTTTGAATTTTTTCGGCTGTGACTGATTGGATTTTTTTAATCAATTCTTCCGGAGTGATTATTTCTCTTTCTAAAATTTCCTGCATGCCGTAATAGCTCGCTAAACTATTTGAAGTTTCAAGCCCTATAACAATACCTCCGATTAAATGCTCTTTGGCGCGTTCTAATTCTTTTTTAGAAACTTCTTTTTCCGCTAGTTTTTTAAGTTCATCTAAAATCGCTTCTATGACAATATCTATTTTATTATGGTCAATTCCGGCCGAGACCGACAAAAACCCGTGATCAGTCATTAGGTCGTCAGAAGAATGTATATAATAAGCCGCGCCTAATTGCTCCCTGATTCTTTGAAACAACCGGGAGCTCATACTGCCGCCCAAAACATCGGATAAAACTCCAAGCGCGTATTTTCTTTTATCAAAAAGGCCAAAAGCTCGTGTGCCTAAAACCAAATGTGTCTGATCAGTTTCTTTGTGTTTTAAAACAATCTGCGGTTTTTCCTGATGCTCAATAGTTTTTATTTTCCCAGCTTTGTTTCCGATTGAAATATTTTTGAAAACATTTTCAATACCGACAATAACTTTTTCTTCGTTGAAATTTCCGGCAACAACCACAATAGTGGACGAAGCGACATAATGATGATTGTGATATTTTATAAAATCGTCTCTGTTTAATTTTTTAATAACCTCTTTTCTTCCGGCAACGCTCCATCCTGCCGGCTGGTCGCCGTACAAAAGCTCGGTGAACAGTTCGCCAACTTTTTCCATCGGTAAATCTTCATACATGTTAATTTCTTCAATAATCACCCCCCGCTCTTTTTCAATTTCATTTTGCTCAAAAAGCTGATTAAGATAAATGTCGGAAACCACATCCAAGCCGATGTCCAAATGGTTATTTCTGGCTTTGACAAAATAGCCCGTGTATTCCTGGCTTGTAAAAGCGTTGTAAGAGGCGCCGATGCCGTCAAGCTCGCTTGAAATATCAATCGCCTTTGGCCGTTTCTTTGTGCCTTTGAAACACATATGCTCCAAAAAATGCGACAATCCGTTGATGTCTTTGGTTTCGTATTTGGAACCGGTTTCAACCAAAACCAAAACCGTGGTGGACAAGCTGTCTTTTTGCGGAACAAGTATCACCCGCAATCCGTTTTTTAGAGTAAGTTTTTTATACATTTTTATATTTTATCATCAAAGAAGAATAAATGCCCAAAAGGGCAAAAAGCAAACTTACAGTGAGCGGTCCCAACAAGAAACCGATGGGTCCGAAAAATCCAATACCGCCAAAGACCGATAATAGAATAATCAAAGGATGAAGTTGCATGCCGCGTCCAATAAACTTGGGGCCCAAAAAATTATCAACAAGTCCCACGGCTGTCATTCCCCAAAGTAAAAGACCAACCGCAAAAAGCGTTTCTCCGCTCAAGAAAAGATAGAAAATAGCCGGAAGAAGCACCAACGCGGTTCCGATGCTGGGGATAAGCGCGGCTATCGCCGCAACGCTTCCCCAAAGCACGGCATTAGGAACTCCGAAAATAGCAAACCCCGCCGAGACCAACACTCCTTGAATAAGCGCGATTAAAAGACTTCCTTTCATAACTGAGTCAATTGCCATCCCTAATTTTTGAAAAATTACTTCATCATTAACGTCCGATAGAGGGCTTAAAGCAATAATAGCCGCTTTTAATTTCTGTCCGTCTTTAAGCAAATAATAAAGAGCTATAAGAAACAAAAGGGAGCTTACCGCCATTTTTGCAAAGCTGGAGAATACAGAGCCGAGATGTTGGAGCAGCCAACTTAGCCCCTGCTTAAAATACTGATTGATATTTACGGAAAACTCTTGCGCGGCGGGAAAATATTTTTGAAAACTGTTCAGTAGACCATTAAAGATATTAAGAACAGCGTCTTTCCCGCCGTTTTCCGCGAGAGAGAAATAAAGTTGTTGGGCTTCTTGAAAAATTTGTATTCCTAAAAATATAAGGGGGGTAAAAACAAAAACGACAACGATTAAAATAGTGGCGAGCGCCGCCAGTCCTTGCCGTCCGCGAACAAAACCAACTATTTTTTGATAAATCGGCTGGAATACAATCGCAAAAACAGCCGCCAACGCCAGAGCGTAAAGAAAAGGACGAAAGATGAAAAAAGTTAGAACAAAAGTTCCCGCAAGGATGGCTATTAAAAAATACAATTGGGGTTTTCGGTCGTTCGCTCCGTTAGAAATTTTCATGATATTTATAAAATAAGATTATACCCGTCACAAACTTTATTATAGCAGAATTTCTAACGGGGTTCACCCTTCACATATTTTTAAACTAATTTTCTTCGGTAAAAGAATTTTCTTATTTCTTCCACAAGAACAATGGAAGTTGCAATCGGAATAATAACGAGCCACTCCGAGAGCTCAAGCGGCGTGGTTCGCAAAAACTTTTGCATTAAAGGATTATAAACCGCCAAGAGTTGCAAAGAAATAATAATGAGCGTTGCGCCCACCAAAAATTTATTGGAAAAAGGATTCATTTGAAATATGGATTTTGACTCGTGCCGGCAGTTCCAGGCGTTGAACCATTGGAATACCGCAAGCGTCGTCAATGATATTGTCCAGGCCTTGGCAATATCATTCTCAAAATATCCTTTGAAAAGAAAAAGCGTTCCTATCATCATCGGGACGGCCATCAAAAACATTCTCTGCGTCATAAGTTTATCAACGAGATACTTTTTAGGCCGTTCAAAGTTGCCGCGCAATAGCCCTTCCTCTTTCGGCTCCATGGCCAGCGCCACGTCAAGAAATCCGTCGGTGACGAAATTCAACCAGATAATCTGCGCCGGCAAAAGAGGGAGAGGATAACCCAAGAGAAGCGCGCTTGTAATGGTCAACGCTTCTCCCCAGCTTGTGGAAAAAAGATAAAGAATCACTTTTTTAATCGTCTTGTAAATACTTCTGCCTTCTTCCACCGCCGAAACAATACTGCCGAAATTATCATCAAGAAGCACGATATCAGAGGCCTCTTTCGCCACCTCCGTGCCAATCTTTCCCATTGCCACGCCGAGGTCGGCGGCGACAAGCGAGGGAGCGTCGTTCACGCCGTCTCCGGTCATAGCCACAATTTCTCCGCGCGCTTTATACGCGTTTATAATCCTTAATTTATGCTCGGGCGTCACTCGCGCGAATACCGATGTTTTGGCCAATTTTTCGGAAAGCTCTACATCGGAAAAAGCGTCAATGTCTTGTCCGGTAAGAATGTTATCGCCATCTTGATAAATGCCGGCTTCTTTGGCAATCGCTTGCGCCGTAAGTTTGTGATCTCCTGTAATCATTACCACTCTAATACCGGCGGAAACCGCTTTTTGCATGGCCTCCGCCACCTCTGGCCGAAGAGCGTCTTTCATGCCGAAAAATCCCGCAAAAGTAAGCGAGTTGATTTCTTCGGGGATAAGCGCTCCCTGCTCGCCAAAGGCGACAGCTAATGCGACAACCCGCAGCCCTTCTTGCGACATAGAAAGAAAGATGGACTCTAATTCTCTCTTCTCTTTATCTGATAAGGAATAACTCTTGCCGTTGCGCCAGATTTTTTTTGAAAGACCGAGAATCACTTCCGGCGCGCCGACAACAGTCAAAAATTTTTGACCGGCAGTTTTGTGAATTGTTGCGTGATATTTAAGTTTGTAATCAAAGGGAATTTCACTCACCATTGGCGACTCCCGCTCTAAATCATCTTTGTGAAAGCCAAGCTTTTGGGCCAGCACCAGCATTGCCGCTTCGGTTGGGTCGCCGGCAACGCGCCAAATTTTTTCTTCTTCCGAAAACAATACGCGGGCATTGGCGCAAAAAGCGGCGATTTTTCCCGCAAATAAAAGTTCGGGATGATTTAACGGATCAATGACATTATTTTCGCGCTTGATTTCTCCCTTTGGTTCATAACCAATTCCGCCAACTTCAAAAAATTTTCCGTCCACATATACTTTTTGGATTACCATTTCGTTTTTAGTTATGGTGCCAGTTTTATCAACGGCGATAACACGGGCTTGCCCCAATGCTTCAACGGCCTGGAGTTTTTTTACCAAGGCGTTACGCTTTGACATTCTCCACACGCCGGTTGCTAAAACAAGCGTCATTACAATAGGAAGTCCTTCGGGAATAATGGAGACAGAAAGCGAGACAACGGTGGCAAACATTTCTTTTACCGGTTTTCCCAAAATAATGCCAAGCAGAAATAATAACGCGCTGATACTCGCAACAGTGATAATGATAAGCCGCGAGAGATAGCGGATATTGGTTTTTAGAGGAATTTCAGTGTCAATTGCCGCAATCTCTTTAGAAATTTTTCCAATAACTGTTTCAACGCCCGTTGCCACCACGATTGCTTTGCCGTTTCCGGCAAGAATATGCGTGCCTTTAAAAATCATATTTTTCTGCTCCGCGGTTGGCAGGTCAACTTTGTCTAAAGTATCGGTAATTTTGCGTACCGGCTCCGATTCGCCGGTAAGAGCCGCTTCGTCAATTTTGAGATTTGCGGCCGCAATAATTCGCGCGTCCGCCGGCGCTTTCTCGCCTTCCTGCAGAATAATAATATCGCCGGGCGCCACTTCGCTGTCAGGGACAATAATTTCTTTGCCTTCGCGGAGAACAGTCGCTTTTGTCTCAACAAATTTTTTGAGCGCAAGAAGCGTGTTTTGCGCCTTGCCCTCTTGAATGGTTCCAACAACGGCGTTAAAAAGAAGCACGGCGAAAATAATCGAGCCGTCTGTGATTTCTCCCATCACAAACACAATTCCCGCCGCGGCAAGGAGGATGTAGATGAGCGGGCTTTGAAACTGGCGCAAGAAAATAACAACAAGGTTATCCGCCTTTCCTTCGGGAAGTTTATTAATGCCGTATTCTTTAAGGCGACGGGGAATTTCTTCCCTGGCTAAGCCGCGCTCGCTTGAACGCAGCTCATCAAAAATTTCAGCCGGAGTTTTTAAATACCATTTATTATCAATAATCATTTCCCGGCAAAACTAACCGTTAAAAATTTATCCAGTCGGGCTGCCCTCCTTCGCGTAAAGCTTCCGCCGACGCTAAAGCTTTGGCGGACAGGTCGGACGGACAATCGCCCTTCTTCACTTCGTTCAGTCGGGCTGCCGAGAATCGAACTCGGTCTCTACGCACCCGAAGCGCATGTACTACCGGTATACTACAGCCCGATTATTCAAAGAATTTTACGTGTTTAGAAACCAAAAATCAACCCCGTTAGAAGTGTTGTAAATATTATGCTATGGCATTATATAGAGCCGATAGGCGGCTACCGCCTTTAAATTATGCGTTTTATAAAAACTATGCCGCACTTCTAACGGGGTCAATCTCACACCCGATGTTTTTTCTTAATTTCCTCCACTGCGCCGGATTCAAATTCTTCTTTCGTTTCCTTCGCTTCCCCGGACATTTTTTCCAATTCCTTGTCGGTTAACTTATTTAACTCATTAATTCTTGATTTCAAATAATCTTTTTCATTTTTAGAGGGCTCGTCTAAAACCTCTTCCAGCGCGATTGAAATCAGCCAACCGATTCTGGGGCTTGGTTTAATATTTAAAATTTCCATAACGTCGGTGCCGTTAATTTTGAGCATTTTCGGCGAAATCGGGTCGCGCTTAACTTTGTCTATCATAAAAAGCAAATGGCGAAGTTTATAAGGAACGGCTTTGGGAACGCCGGAACCGATACGGTCCGCTTCGCGTATTTTTATCAAATCATCAACGTATTCGGGTCCCACTCTTTTTAAAAATCTGCGCACGCCGGCTTCAGTCACTTCGCCGACATTGTAATAAAAAAGATGGTAACGGACTAGATGAATAACTTTTTCCGCGATATTATTCGGAAAGCGTAAACGGTCCATAATTTCAGCGGTCATCTTGGCGCCAACAATTTCATGGGCGTAAAAAGTGGAATCCGGGCCATCGCCCACTTTTGTTTTCGGTTTGCCAAGGTCGTGTAAAAGAGCCGCCAAACGAATTTCCAAAGAATAATTTTTTTTGACCGCATAATCCAAGGCGCGCAAATTATGTTCCCACACGGTATATATATGATGCTTGTTTTGGCCGACACTGATTCCTTCCCGCAATTCCGGCAATATATATTTTAAAAGATTCAATTCTTCCAATTTTTCAATTCCCTCTTTCGCGTTTGGAATTATTATAAATTTTATAAATTCGTCGCGTATTCTTTCTTTGGCTATCATTTCCAACAAGCCCGCTTCTTTTTTAATCGCCTGTTCCGTTTCTTTTTCAATTTTAAAACCCAATTCGGCGGCAAATCTAACCGCTCTTATTAGACGCAAAGCGTCTTCATTAAATCTTTGAGACGCATCGCCGACCGTGCAAATGATTTTATTTTTTAAATCTTTTTGGCCGTCAAAAGGGTCTATTAGTAACATTTGACCTTTGACATTTGACATTTGACCTTCTTCTTTTTTGTCAATTGTTAATTGTTTACTGTCAATTGTTGCGCGTAGCGCAATGGCGTTTATCGTGAAATCGCGTCTGGCAAGGTCTTCTTCAACGGTTTCGGCAAATTTAATTTCATCCGGGTGCCTTTTGTCCGTATATTTACCTTCAATCCTGTAAGTCGTTATTTCAACGACTTTTAATTTTGGGTCTTCGCTATCAGTTTTTACGCCGACTGTTCCAAATTTATTCTCATAAACGTTGTCTTTAAAAATTTTCTGTATTTGTTCGGGTTTGGCGTTTGTCGTGATATCCCAGTCCTTCGGTTCTCTGTCCAATATAATGTCTCTTACACAACCCCCCACCAAATACGCCTCAAAACCGGCATCCTGAAGCGCCTTGCCAATTTCAATAATTTCTTTTGGAATATTGAATTTCATTGAATTTAATTATAAACTAAAAATTAACAACTTGAAATTTTTACGCCCTCTTAGTGAAACGGATATCACGACAGGCTTCGAACCTGTTATTGGAGGTTCAAATCCTCTGGAGGGCACACGAAGTGTGGCCACGAGCAAGCAAACTGCTTTGCTTGCGCGAAGGATTTGAAGACCGTAGCGTTGCGCGAGTTGTCCGATGAATATCGGACAGGCGAGCGCCGCGAGGGACGGACTGCGAAAAATTTTCGTTAGAAAATTTATTTGTAGGAAAATCCTCTGGAGGGCACAAATCCTCTTTTATCTTGATTTTTAGGCCTAAAAATTTTATATTTTAATTTGTATACGCGCCCGTAGCTCAGCCCGGTAGAGCAACTCCCTTTTAAGGAGATGGTCGAAGGTTCAAATCCTTCCGGGCGCACAAAAAATGAATAGGCCCGGAGCAAGCCAACTGCTTGGCTTGCGTAAGGATTTGAAGACCGCAGCGTTGCGCGAGTTGTCCGATGAATATCGGACAGGCGAGCGCCGCGAGGAGCGGACTGCGAAAAATTTTCGTTAGAAAATTTATTTGTAGGAAAATCCTTCCGGGCGCACCAAAATTAACAAAAAACACATAACTGATAACTAATAACAAAAACTGGATAAAAATAAACTGTTATAAGTTGTAAGTTATTAGTTATTAGTTATTAGTTATTAGTTAGTTAACGCGCCCATAGCTCAGCTGGTAGAGCAGTTGCCTCTTAAGCAAACGGTCGAAGGTTCAAATCCTTCTGGGCGCACATAATAGTTGATATGCCAACAATTATTCAGTTAAAATAAATTTATCGCGGGCGTCGTATAGTGGCTATTATATGACATTGCCAATGTCAAGATGGGAGTTCGATTCTCCTCGCCCGCTCACGAATATTATATAAGAGCAAACAATTAGTACGCTTTGTGCCATTTTTATTTTTATAAAAGTAGCATACAATAAATTCTAATGTTTCGTATAATAAAAAACCTTTTTCCATTTAATCGCGCGGAAATATCTGAAAACAAGACGCTTACCGTGCAAAAATCGTCCGAAAAATGGATTACGAACCCCGGCCAAGAAGGGTTTGAGGTGCGGTATCGGATAAAAAAATTACTTTATCACGGAGCATCCCGTTTTCAAACAATCGACGTCATTGAGCATGAAAATTTCGGGCGCATGCTTTTTTTAAATAACGACGCGCAGATTGCAGAAAGCGACGGTCAGTTGTACAACGACGCGCTTGTAGATCCGCTTGTGGGAAAAAAAGATATGCGCAATATTGCGATTTTGGGCGGCGGAGACGGAGGCGTACTTGCAACCGCGCTCGCGCTAAAACCAAAAAGCGTGACCATGGTAGAAATTGACGAAGAAGTAATGCGCGTGGCGAAAGAATTTTTCCCCAATTTTCACAAGAACGCATTTTCGCATAAAAATGCCCGTATTGTGGTGGACGACGTATATAATTTTCTCGACAAACTGCAGATATACGACGCGATTATTTACGACCTTACCATGCATCCCGAAGAATTTATGAATATCAACCGCGAGGTGTTTTTGGATTCGCTTTTTGCGAAAATCCGCAGAAATTTGCGCAAAGAAGGTATGCTTACCTTGCAATGCTCTTCAGAATTCGACGCGGACACGCTTCGCGTCACACATACCGTCCTGCATAAATATTTCACAAAAGTAAATTTTACCAAAGTGTTTATTCCTTCATTTTGCGCCCACTGGATATTTGCCTCCGCGGAAGCGAAATAATGTAACTTCCGAGGAAAAAAATTGTATTTTCATCTCACTCTATAAGCATATATATTCGCTTGGATTTTTTCAGAAATTTTTAATAAATCAGGTTCAAGCGAAATCGTAAATATACTCAAGATACGAATAATTGAGGTTATTTTTTGATTATTATTGTAAAAATACCTCCAATGTGGCATAATTTAGATATAAAATCCGCCAAAAGCGGATTTTAAAGATTAAACCCAAAGGGCGAAATTATTGAAACTATAAGGCAATTTCATCGTTCTATATGTTAGATGGCGAAGAAAACTTAATAACGGATGCCATCAGAGGTGAGGCCTCGGCTTTTGGCCTTCTTTACGATTATTATCAACCGAAAATTTATCGGTTTATATTTTTCAAAACAGGCCGCCGTGAGGAAGCCGAGGACCTTACCCATCAGGTATTTTTAAACGCCTGGCAGAACGTCAAAAACTACAAATTTCAGGGATTCCCCTTTTCCAGCTGGCTTTATCAGATTGCCAGAAACCAGATAATTGACCATTACAGAACCAGAAAAGAAACGTTAAATATTGAAAACGTAGATGAACCGGAAACCGTTGATATCTCAATTGAAGATAAAATGGATTTCGGTTTGGAAATAAAAAGAGTTAAAAAAGCGATTTTAGCCCTTAACGAGGAACAACAGGATGTAATAATAATGAGATTTATTGATGACTTATCGCCAAAAGAAATCTCTTTGACTCTGGACAAACCGGAAAGCACCATAAGAGTTCTGCAACATAGAGCCATTAAAACACTTCAAAAATTACTGGAAATAAAAGAAATATAATGTAATGTAAAACAAATTATGCGCGACCAAGATATTATAAAAATTTTACAGAATTTTAAGTCAATTAAACCCGATAGAAATTATTCCGAAAAATCTCGGATGCTTGTTTTGTTGTCAAAAGAGCAAATCGCGGACAATAAACTTCCCTCTTTCAAAATTAAATCGTTCGCGGACGTTTTAAAATTATCAACTCTCGTTGGAGCCGCTATTTTTCTGCTTTTGTTTTTAGTAGGCGGCGTTTCTTATATCAATAAAAATTTCTCGCCGTTGGCTCTTGAGGGATTAAATCAAAAAAGCTTGATTGCCGAAGCCGAAAATATCAACAATTCCATTCAAATCACCCTTGAAGAAATTAAATATCTAAATCAATCAAACCAAAACGCCATAAACACAATTGAGGAGGTTTCTAAAAACAAATCAATGTATGTCGCTCCGACGTCAACGCCTTCGGTTTCAACTTCAACAATAGACGAAATTGACAAATTTTTAATTGAAAATAACCCGTCGTCAACGGAAAACCAATCAGATTTAATTGACAAATTATTAAATCAAATTTCTCAATAGTTATGCTCCGTAACATTTTAAAAATATCCGGCATGTTTCTAATTTTGCTTTCAGCCACGGCTACGAGTAAAATTTGTTTTGCTCAAACTCTTGATATTTCCATAAATAAAACCGCTTTAGCCAAGGAAGAAAAAACCGAGGAATCGCTCGATTTAGAAGCGAGAAAAAAGATTTTAACCAAAATCATTGACACCGCCCAATCGGAAATCAACGGCTTAAAAGAAAAATTAAACAGATTTGATTTAAACGAGGACTGGCAAAAAATAAGGGATGAATTTTTAAACAATCTTTCCAATCTTCAGTCCTATTATCAAACTCTTGAAGAAAAAATTTCCGGCGAAATAACAATTGAGGATATTAAGATAATGGCAAAAGAATTGAAGGATCGGCGCGAGAAAAATTACACTTCCGAACTTAAAAAAATAACCAACATGATTCTGATTTTTGAAACCGAAGATATACTTAAAATTGTCAACGGGCGAATGAATAAAATATCCGCCGACGTAAAAAAACTCGCCAAACAAAACTTAATTAAAACCGACGTTTTAAAAATTTATTTATCTCAAGCGGAAAAACATTTGAAAAACGCGGAGGGTTATAAAAAAGACGCCAAAGACCTGTATTTCAAAACAATAGATGGGATACTCGGTATAACCGAACAACAGGAAGCCACTTCAACCGAAAAAGAGACAATAATTAAAAAAGAAGATATGACGGAAATTCAGGATTCAATACGAAATTTAATAAAGGAATCAATAATGGAATTAAGGGCAACCTACGACATCTTCTTTAAGATGAATGACAGAATTAAAAAGTATTTATAAAAAGTGTCACGGAGCGTGACACTTTTTCATTTGGTTCCCTGCCCGCCGAAGCCTTGGCGCAGGCGGGGCTTGCCGCAAATAAAACAAAGTTTTCTTTGCGGACTCGCTGCCAAATGTAAAAATAAAAAATAGCTCGTCCCCTCACACCGATAACTAAGATTGTATTTTTGATTTTTAGTCCTCACAACTAAAAATCAAAAACTCAGTTACGGGGCACGCAGGACAAGCCATTTTTTATAATTTGCAAATCAATTATATATTATTTTACAGCTTCTTTCAAAGCTTTTGCGGCTCTGAATTTCGGCTTAATGGAAGCCGCAATCTGGATTTTTTCTCCTGTTTTTGGATTAACACCCATGCGAGCGGCTCTTTTTACCACTTTAAAGGTTCCAAAGCCGGGGATAGAAACTTCCTCTCCTCTTGTTAATGTCTGAGTGATGGTATTAAAAACAGCTTCCACCACCTGAAGCGCCTGTTTTTTCACTTCAATGGCGGCTTCTTTCATTACTGCCTCAACTAATTCCGGTTTTTTCATAGTTTTAAACTATACTTGTTCTGCCGACCTTTTAGCGAAATTTAATACAATATAACAATTTAATATAGTATAACAAATAGTATAGCAAATACAAGGTAAAAATGACATGTAACATAAAAACATAAAATCATGAAAACATAAATTTCTTTAGTATTCTTATGTTTTAATGCTTTGATGCTCTCGTGTTTTAATGATTATCTTCTACCGGGCGTATTCCACGGCCCTTGTTTCTCTGATAACGTTTACCTTGATTTCTCCGGGATATTTAAGCTCCGATTCTATTTTGGCGGCCACGTCTTTGGCTAATTGATAAGCGCCAAAATCATCAATTTTTTCCGGAACCACGAAAATTCTAAGTTCTCTGCCTGCGGCAATAGCGTAGGCGTTTTTCACGCCCCCGAATCCAGTCGCTATTTTTTCCAATTCCTGAAGACGCTTCAAATAGTTTTCTAAACTCTCGCGCCGCGCTCCGGGTCTGGCAGCGGATAAAGCGTCGGCCGCAGCCACTATAAACGCTTCCGATGTCGCAAAAGGATAATCTTCGTGATGCGACTCCATGGCTTTAATAACATCTTCATTTATTCCGTATTTTTTAAGTATCTTCTGTCCCAATTCAACGTGATTTCCGACAACTTCATGGTCAATGGCCTTGCCGATATCATGAAGTAAAGCGGCTTTTTTGGCGACTTCCACGTTAAGACCAAGTTCTGAAGCCATCATTGCGGCCAAATGGGCAGCCTCAATGGAATGAACCAGAACATTTTGACCATAGCTGGTTCGAAAATGAAGCCGGCCTAAAAGCTGAATAATTTCTTTCGGCAAGTCATAGATTCCGACTTCATAGACCGTTTCGTCTCCGATTTCTGTAATGCGTTTATTAAGTTCCTGTTTGGCTTCCTCAACTTTTTCTTCTATCTTTGACGGCTGTATCCTTCCGTCCTTGATGAGTTTTTCCAAAGCAAGCCGCGCGATTTCACGCCTAGTCGGGTCAAACGACGATATGACTATGTAATCAGGCGCTTCATCAACGACAAGTTCAGCTCCAGTCAAACGTTCAAGCGCCTTAATATTTCTGCCTTCACGACCGATTATTTTCCCCTTCAAATCCTCATTCTCAAGATGAAAAATTGTCGTGGTCACTTCTGAAACATGCGAGCGACTGTAGCGCTGTATCGCGGTCGTCATAATGTCCAAACTTTTCTTTTCTATTTCTCCCGTTCTTTCTTTTTCTAATTTCTGAATCACGCTCGCAAATTCCTTCTGATGGCTTTCCTGAATTTTTTTAAGAATTAATTCCTTCGCTTCTTCCACAGTCAGCTTGGCGATTTTTCCGATTTCTTCTTCGGCCTTGCTCTTTAAAACAAAAATTTCGCTTTCCTTATTTTTAATTTTTTCGAATTCTTCTCCGAGTTTTGATTCTTTCTGCCTTAAATTATTAACTTCTTTTTCAAGATTTTCCTCCTTACCAATAAGCCGCTCTTCCATGCGGTCAAGTTGAATTTTTCGTTCCCGTTCCTCTTTTTTTGATTGCTCAATCAGCCCGGCTGACTTTTTCTGCGCTTCCAAAATCAATTCGCCGGCCTTTAATTTGGCCTCCTCAAGTTTTTCTTTTATTTTTTGCTCAATGCCGCTCTTGGAACGAAGAGCGACAAACTGTCTAAGAAAGTAGCCGAAAATTACCCCGGCAACCGCTAATAACGCCAAAAAAATTGGATTCTGAAACATATATTAAATTGTTCGCTTTCATCATGGAACTTGAAACATGAAACTTAAAACATTTTAAAATTTTGTGACTCATGTTTTATGTTTTATGACTTTCAGGAACATTTATTATCTTAATAATATCGATCGTTATAAACAATATGATAAACCCAAAAAACAAATATGTCAAAAGTTGTTTATTTTTTATCCTAAGATTGCCGAAGAACAATCATAAAATCCGCCACGTTAAAACAGGTTTTTTGGGTGTAAAGCGCGCCGTTGGTTTTTTGAAAAAATTTAAACGTTGAATGACTGTTAAGATAATCGCGCGCATCAAGCCCGATTTTTTGAGCTTTTTGAAGGCCTATCAAATCGCCGATGGCGCCCGCGGATTCCGTGTGGTCATAGCCGTCGCTGGCAAATGATAAAAAAACTACATTTTTTTGTAATTGGTAATTAGTAATTGGTAATTTTACAAGAGCGCCCAATACAGCTTCTTGATTTCTGCCGCCTTTCCCCGGCTTAATTTTCTTATTAAACGTGATTGTCGTTTCGCCGGCAGCTAAAATTACCTCGCCTTTCTTAACTCTTTTAATCATGGGCAATAAAATATTTTTTGCCTCTCCTTCAAGCGCCAAAGAATGAATTTTTGGCTTCAATCCCAACTTTCGCGCTTTCGCCATCATGCCCATTATGCCGTCCTGATTGCAGACAAAAAGAATGTTTTTGACGTTTTTAAAATACTTCCTGTCTTTCGGGGTTTCCAATAAAGCAAATTTTGACGGTTTTAATCCGTATTTTTTCAAAATCTTTTTGGCGTCTTTTTTTGTTGTCTTGTCAAAAACCGTAGGACCCGAAGCAACAACACTCAAATCATTTCCGCAAACATCGGAGGCAACTAAAGAAACAATTGTGGCCGGATAAGCTATTTTCGCCAATCCACCGCCTTTTATGTCCGATAGATGTTTTCTGACAGTATTTAATTCGGAAATAATTGCGCCGGCTTTCGTTAATTCTTTTATAATCAACTTTGAATAGTTTAATTCGCGGTCGCGAGAACAAACCAACGCCGAACCGCCGCCGCAAATAAAATTTATTAATAAATCGTCCTTTTTCAAACCATAAACCAACTTAATAATCTCTTTGGTAGCTTTTATGTTTTTCTTTGAAGGAAGAGGATGGTCTCCTTTAAAAAATTTAAAATTTTTAATTTCTAATTTTTGTTGATTTACATCCAAAGCAATCCCGCCGGTTAATCTTTTCCCTAAAATTTTCGCCAATGTTACGGACGCCAAAGCCGAACCCTTTCCAATACCAACCATAAACACTCTATTATAATCATCTAAATCCAAACGCAAAACACTTGATTCTAAATGAATATTAATCTCTAAAATGTTCTTTTTAATCCAGATACGCCTTTTAATTGTTTTTTCAATGTCAATCGCCTCATACGCGGCTTCGGCTATCAAAAGAGCTTTTTTGCGCAGCGAGGTTTTGGCTAATTTTTTTAAATTAGTAATTATCATTTTTGAATTATAACATCCGTCAGTAAAAAACCGAATTTAAGAAAAAATAAAAACTATAAACGGAACAATTACAAATGAAAGAATAGTTGAAACAAGTATTGAATTGGCCACCAAATCGCTGTCCAGTTTGAATTTTTCCGAGATAATAAAAGTAGTAACGGCAACGGGCATTACGGATTGCAGGACAAAAATTTTCAAATTGGGAATTTTAAATAAAAACAGATTCAGCGCGATGATGAATAAAGCAAAACCGAAAGTTTTTAAAAAAGACGACAGCGCCAATAACCCAAGATTCTTTTTTAAAAATTTCCCGTAAAGAAACCCGCCAAGCGCGAATAAAGCCGCCGGAGAAGCGGTGGCGCCAAGCATTGAAAGAGATTTTTTCAAAGCCGAAAAAAACGCGTACTCGGGTCTTAAAAGGCCCAAAACAACCCCAAAAAACACGGAAATCACCAGCGGATTTTTGAAAAATTCGTAAAGTTCTTTTGAAAGTTTATGTTCTTTTGAATGCCAAAATCGGATGACAAAAATGGAAATTAAAATCGGGACAATTAAATAAATAGTCCCTATAAGCGCGCCGCTTAAATATGAAATCTTGCCGTAGCTTAACTCAACCAGAGGAAATCCCATATAAACCGTGTTTCCGGTCGTGGCGGTTAAAAAAATCGCCGCTTTTTTATCTCTGTTGATTTTTAAAAACGACAAAAATATAAAAACCGCCAAAGAAAACAAAATAATTATTAAAAAACTATGAAATAGCGTCCTTAAATAATCGGGGTTCAAAAAATCAATATCCCACAAACTGACCGCGATAATCGCCGGCAAAGAAACGTAATAGACAAACTTATTTAAAACACCGGTCCAATCGTCGGCCGCTATTTTAAATTTTTTAAACATCCAACCGGCCAGAATGATTAAAAATATCGGCAAAATAACCAATATAGGCATAAATTTTATATTTTATATTTTAAGCTTATTTTCCTTACAAATTTTAGCATATTCCCAAGCGCTTGGCCTAATTTTTCGTTCCATGGTTTTATAATCAATCTCTACGAGACCAAACCTCGGCCAAAAACCCTTATCCCATTCAAAATTATCCAGCAAAGACCAGTAAAAATAACCGCGAACGTCAACACTCTCTTTAATCGCCTTATAAACATTTTTTAATATTTCTTTAATAAACCATTCGCGATTTTTGTCGTCCGCGTCAGCCAAACCGTTTTCAGTTATATAAACCGGCTTGTTGTATTTTTTTAAATCTTTCAAAATATAATAAATTCCTTCGGGATAAAGTTCCCAGCCCATATCAGAAACCCTTTTATCTCTTTGTTTTAAAAAACAAAAATTTACAAGAAAATGTCGGTAATAATTAACGCCGATAAAATCTTGATGATTTTTGATTTTATTTAAAAAATAGAAATTCCACCGCCAGTCGGCGAAAAATTTTAAAATCTTGTTTAAAAAATTATTATTATACGCTTCAAAATAAATATTGTTTTTAGCAATGCCAATTTCGGCTTTCGGATTTATTTTTTTAATAGTTTTGTAAGCCGCCCTATGAGCTTTAATTAAATTTTTAAAAACCAAAAAATAAGTAAAAAGGTTTTTCTTTTGCGGCGGCCATTGGCCTTTTAAATATGATTTGCCGGTATAAATTTCCGGCTCGTTTAAAGTTATCCAAAATTTTACGTTTTCACCAAATTCCTGAACAACTTTTTCCGCATAACGGGAAAAATAAAAAACGGATTTTTTTGATTGCCAACCGCCCCGAGTCGCGAACCATGACGGCAACGAAAAATGCCACAGAGTGATAAATGGTTCAATGTTTCTTTGTTTTAACGCTTTTATGACATTTCGGTAATGTTCTATTTCTTTCTCGTCAAATACGCCCTCTTTCGGCTCTATCCGCGACCACTCTATTGAAAACCGATGTGTGTTATGACCCAAGGATTTAGCAATATTAAAGTCCTCTTCAAAACGATTATAGTGGTCGCAGGCGATTCCGGAAACGTAATTTTCTTGTTTAAACATTTCCGGAAATTTTTCTTGTTGCCACTTTTGCCATTTGTTTTTCGCTTCTTCTGCCAGCCGAACGGCGTTTTTCTTTTCCCAATCAACCCAATCGTTACGGTTATCACCTTCTATCTGGTGGCTTGAAGTCGCGGCTCCCCAATAAAAACCTGAAGGAAATTTAATCATTTAGATTTTTTTAACAGCCAGCCAAATTGACTGATTTTTAAATTTGGTCTGGATTTCGGCGTCAAATTTTTCGGTCTTTTTAAATTCAATGCTTTCAGCTCCGATTTCTTTTTTAAGCATTTTTTCAAAATTTCGCAAAAGCGTTTCAATTTCGGCCGGCGCCTCAATAAACAATTCCATTTTATCCTTCGGGTGATAACCCGCGTCTTGCCTCAAATCCTGAACCATTCTTACAAATTCCCGTAATAATCCCTCGGAACGGAGCTCGGGAGTAATATTCGCGTCCAATTCAATTTCATTTTTAATTTTTGAATCAAAAATAACCTGCTTGACGTTAATCTCATCCGCTAAAATATTTAACAATTCCCTATTCCCTTTAATTTTTAATTTTTCATTTTTAATTTTTAATTTACTTAACGGTTGTCTTACTTTAATGCCCAATTCGGCTCTTTTTGCCAAAGCCAAACTTGCCCAATTTCTGATTTTAGCCATATCTTCAATGAGTCGTTGGTCGTTAGTCGTTGGTCGTTGGTTAATTTTCGGCCAATTTTGCAAATGAACCGATAATTGACCTTTGACCTTTGACCTTTGACCTTTGACACTTTGGTAAAGCGCGTCGGCAATAAAAGGAATGAACGGCGCGGCTATTTTGCTAAATTCAAATAAAATATAATTGAGGGTTCTCGATGCCGCAAAAAAATCCTTTTTAGTTTCCGGCTTCTGAAGCCGTCTTCTGGAACGCCTCAAATACCACGTGGACAAATCATCCACAAATTCGCTGAGCGGTTTTGCCGCGCGGTCAAGCTCATATTTATCCATCGCTTTTGAAACCTCTGAAATCAACTGGTTCAGCCGGCTGACAATCCATTTATCCAGGATATTAGTCACAAGTCGTAAGTCATAAGTCGCAGGTTTCTTATTTGCGTAAGTGTTATAAAAATTATAAACGTTCCATAAACGCAAAATTGTTTTTTTGTAAAGTTCGTCAATGCCTTTTTCGGAAAAATTAAGATTTTCGCCGCGCACCGCCGGAGAAGAAAGCAGATAAAGCCGCATGGCGTCTGCTCCATATTTGGAAATTATGCCCGTTGGGTCGGGATAATTTTTCAAACGTTTGCTCATTTTCTGCCCGTCTTCAGCTAAAACAATTCCATTAACAACCACGTTTTTGTAAGCCGGCTTACCGAACAAACCTGTTGAAAGAACCAGAAGCGTGTAAAACCACCCGCGAGTCTGGTCAATACCTTCGGCTATAAATTCAGCCGGAAAATTATTTTCAAATTTCTTTTTATTTTCAAACGGATAATGCGCCTGCGCGTAAGGCATTGCCCCGGATTCAAACCAGCAGTCAAAAACATCCGGAATTCTTTTCATCGTCCCTTTACATTTAGAACACTCAAATTCAACCTCGTCTATATATGGCCTGTGAAAATCAAGTTCAAAATTTTCATTATGCGGAATCGGAGAAAAACCAAATTTCACGACTTCGCCTGTTTTAATAAAATCTTCCTTATTTCCTCTCATCTTTAAAGATTTTTTAACATCAGCTCCCGTTGCTCCGGACAACATAAGCCAAACCGGATATTCATGGCTGACAATTAAAATATTTTTATTTTTATATTTTTCTTCAAGTTCGTATAAAAATCCTGTTACTCTGTTTTTGAGCTCATTTAAATTTTCCCCTTCCGGAGGAGTTTTATAAAATTTTTCTTCAAGAGATTTAAAATAATCGTGATACGCTTTCGGTTTTTTCCCGTTAAAAATTCCTGTATTCACTTCACGGAGCCGCTTGTCATAAATTATTTTTGATTTAGACAATCCGATTTCATCCACAAATATTTCCGCGGTTTCTTTGGTTCGCTCAAAATCCGAGGAAAAAATAATGTCTATTTTCTTATTTTTATGTTTTTTCGCTGAAGCTAAAACTTCTTTTTTACCTTTTTCGGTTAAATGAAAATGATTATGTTTTATATTGGAATTGACGATGTTTTGAGCGTTGGTTTCGGACTCTCCGTGACGGATTATAAAATATTTATTGCCTGATTTTTCGGTATTATCTTTAATGTCTTTTACGGAACCAATAACTTTTATTTCCTTGCAATCGCCGCATTTCCAAATCGGCAACGGAGCGCCCC
>ERZ1292632.1139-Hain-H43-01um-R2-1139-length-27295-cov-6_pt1 | contig 27295 bp, 22 predicted proteins | sample MGYA00564407_ERZ1292632 | MGnify/ENA primary metagenome ERZ1292632 (study PRJEB36523, sample SAMEA6512637) | groundwater metagenome | collected 2019-01-08 | study: AquaDiva: Metagenomics assemblies of 32 groundwater samples | reverse complement strand
CTCCTATGCCGGATATTTCGCCTATGTTTTCGGTAACTTCGCTCCGGGCATGTCGACAGCCGCCGCCATGGTGCCGTTTTGGGTGCTTACAATGGTTGGATTGGTCTTCGGATACGTAAGCGCTGTTTTGCGGACAAAAATGCTTGAGAAAGAGGGAGTTTTCGGTTCATCCCAACAAACCGTATTCGATAAAGAGTCGCGATACTAAATTAAGATTACCTTATCCGGAACAGCCGCTTTGTCTAAGCAAAGCGGCTGTTTTACTTTAGAGAGGCTTTTTGCTTTTTTCCGTAGGCAGATAGATTGAAAATTCCGTCCCTTCGTTTTCCCTTGATTCGAATTTAATTTCCCCGTTGTGGCGGTCAACGATACTTTTTGTAAGATAAAGTCCCAATCCCGACCCTTCGGTCTGGAAAAGCTGGGCATTTGGCGCGCGAAAGAATTTTGAAAAAATGTGCCTTTGCTCCTCTTTGGGTATGCCGATTCCGGAATCTTTAATGGAAATGGCTATTTGCCGTTCCGTCGGGGTGATGGAAACATACACCGTTTTTCCCGGTGATGAATATCTTACGGCGTTGTCTATAAGATTGTAGATTGCCATGGAAAATATTTTTTTATCCAATGCCACCGGGGGAATCGCGTGTTCCGGTTTATTTAAAACTACTCCAACCCCGCGCTCTTTATTTTCTGTCGACAATTCGTCAATGACGCCATTTACTATATTGAGCAAATTTTCTTCCTTAAAACTATATTTAAATCCATGTTCTTCCTCGGTAGCCATGGAAATATTAAGCAAATTATCAATTAAAGCACCCAAATTTTCCATGGTTTTGTATGCTTTATCGGCTAGATTTTGCTGGGATTCCGTAAGCTTCCCCTCGCTACCGTTTCTTAGGGCGTCAAGCGACCACCTGAGGCCCGCCGCCGGAGTACGCAATTGGTGAGAGGCGGTGGTTATAAATCTTGACTTGAGCATATCCGCTTCTTTTTCCCGTGTTACATCGCGGAGAGTCCTGATGTAACCGATTTTTTTTCGGTTTATGCCGTGTACCGGAGCGGCGGCGACTTCCAGTATTATTTTTCCGGGGGTTTCAATGATATATTGTTTTGTTTCATAATCCGCGAGCATGATATTACTTATTTCGTAAAGATTTTTCATTGAATAGTCTTTTTTGGCGGGTTCGCGCGCCGGAATCTTTCCGACCGCTTCGTTGGAATTTATCATTAGTATTTCTTGCGCCCGCGGATTTGTCAGGATAATGCGCCCGTCATTGTCGTAAAGAATAACCCCTTCGTTTAAGCTGTTTATGGTCGCTAAAGTTTTATCACGCTCACCCAATAATTCGTTGTATATATTTGCATTTACCACCGAAACCGCCGCTTGATTGGCGGCAATGGTAATAAGACGCATTTCAAAATCAGACAACTGGCGGACATGGTCGAAATAAACGCACATACCGCCGACGACTTTAGCCGATTCAACTATTTGCGGGGTGCATATTATGCCCCGGAAGCCCTGTTCTTTTACTCTGGCAATCCAGGTACGCGGCAAATGCGGGTCTGTCCACATATCGCTCGACGACCATGTTTTTTTGGTCTTAAGTGCCCGGCCTATGAAAGCAGTGCCTATTTTAAGCGGATGTTCTCGCGAGTGTTTTATATAAACTTCCGTACCTTTGCGCCCATATCCTTGCCTGATAAATGTTCCTTTTTTGTCCGGGGTCAGCTCCCATATGTTTACCCAGACTGCTCCCAGAGCTTCCCCCAGAGTTTTCATTATTCCCGTTAAGATATCTTCAACACTCAGTTCTGAAACAAGATTTTTAGACAGTTTTTCGAGCGTCAAAAGAAGTTTTAACATTTCCCCGAACTCTTCTTTGCTTACGAATTTTCTTTCCGGCGGCCGCGCCGAAATTGCTTTGGTCACGTAAGATTTTTTTCTGCGCCCCCGTTTTGTCTTATTTGAATTTTCCCGCATTGTTTGGGTCGGGTTAGTTATGTTTTTATTATACCTTTCTTTTGATTCGGCAAACGGTGGAAAAACCAGTAGCGCTAATATTCCCGCGCGATATACTTATATAAGAACGGTCTCTTATGCGGGGATGTCGCCGCTTAGACGCCGCTTAGACGCCGCTTAAAATGTAATTTTTGTATGCAAAAAAATTCTAAGAATATTTTATTAGCAGGAGTTATCGTCGCCATATTCGTAATTGGTTCTTTATGGTGGGAAAACCGCAGTGCGGAAGCGCCTTCTTCGGGTGCGTCCGGCGATAGTTGGTTTTCGTCAATTTCTCAAAAACCAACCGTGCCGGCAACAAGTAATCCAACGTCAAAACGATTGCCGGCTATTACCGCGGACGGAATTTATCTCGTTTATTATCTAAAATCAGGATTTTCTCCGCAAATGCTTACTATACCAAGAGGCAAATCTGTGCGATTCGTCAATAATTCCGGCGGCAAGGCGATGCGCGTGGGGTCGACCGATTCCGCGAATATCATTTACAGCGCTTTTAACCAAAATAAAACCGTCGGCTCCGGCGGAACTTACGAATATACTTTCGTAGACAAAGGAACATACAGCTACAGCAATAAAAACAATACCGTAGACCAGGGAATAATCGTGGTTCAGTAAACCCCGCTAGTGCTTTAAAAAAGCGCCTCAAATGGAGGCGCTTTTTTAAAGAGTGTCTTTTAAGGCAAGTCCGTGTTTTATCCCGAAAAACATAATGATGCCAAGTGCCAAAAACATGTATCTTATGTCGGCAACAAGCAATAACATTGAGGCGAAAATAGGCCCTACTATCAGCGCGATTGAGCGCAAATTCCCGTAAAAAGCGATAAGCCCGCTTTCTGACGCGTTAACGTGTTTGAAGAAATACGTATCGGACATCGATTCTATAAGAGACGCCCCGATTCTTGTTATGAGAAGAAGAACCGTCCAGGTTATAACGCTTGCCGAGGTTACAAACGATAGCGACATTGTTCCTGCGGAAATAATCACAATTCCCAATATAAGCATTTCTTTTTCCCCCAGTTTTTTATCGGCTATGCCTCCTATTATGTAAGGCAAAATAACGAACGGCGAAAGGGCGACAGGCATGATTATTCCCAGAATATCGCTAAACGGTATTCCCATGTGTTTGTTGAGATAAATAGGGGTATAAACAACCATGACGGCATAAAAGAATTCCAATAGAAACCTTGATGTAACGATTCTGTACACCTCTTTTCTTTTTATTACCTCTATGGCCGTTTTCAGGAACGCCACCTTTTCGTATGACGGGTCGCGGTGGTTTTTGAAATTTATTGAAACTAACAAAAGAACAGGAAGCAGGAAAGCAATCGCCAGTATGAAAATTATTCCGAAGTTTGAATCTTCAAGGAATCCACCGGCTATGAGAGGTCCGAAGAGAATGGCTGAATTAATTATCGTAAGAAGAACACCGCGGGTGCGTCCCGTTGACGCGTCGCTCGTCAGGCTTTCGATGAATATGTTCAGGGATATGAAGATAAGAGTGATAAGGGCTTGATGGAGGATAAATAATCCAAGCGCCATTCCCGGCGTGCTTGCCAGAGCGAGTCCGAAGAGGGAAATCAGCTCGGCAAAGACAAGAAAAATTATAATTTTGTAATTTCCGTAGCGGGCTAAAAATGACGGTATATTTATCGCTCCGACTATGCTTAAGACCGCTCCCGCAACGTAAATTGCCCCGATGATACGTTCCGGGAAAAATTGTGAGAGGAAAGACGATTCAATATAAATCGTCAGCGAATAGTGAAGCGCGTAGAAAAAGGACGCTAAGTAAGCTATGTGGAGCAATCTTGGCGTCTCAGGTTTCATTTTTATACACCAATGAGAACAGGTATCACAATCGGCCTTTTGGCGGTTTTTTGAAAGAGAAATTTTTCAACGGCGTCGGTCACGTTTGATTTTACGTAATCAAAGTTGATTGGCCGCATGTTGTGTGTCGTATCCTCAATGGTTTTCTTGACGATATTTCTCGTCTGCCTGAGCAAATCCTGGGATTCTTTCAAATAGACGAATCCGCGGGAAATTATATCGGGGGATTTTCTCAGTATACCCGTAGAACTGTCCACGCTTGCCACGACGACGAAAATCCCGTCTTGCGCCAGCGTCTGGCGGTCGCGTATGACGACTTCCTGAATGTCTCCGACAGAAAATCCGTCAACCATAATGATATTTCTGGCAGCTTTTTCTTTCAGGGCCACTATTTTTTCGCCTTTGTTTTGTATTTCTATAATCATGCCGTTATCTGGAATAATAATATTATTTTCCGGCACTACGCGTTTGGCAATATCGGCGTGCACCCTATGCATATAATGGTAACCGTGAATCGGGATAAAGAACTTGGGGTGGATTTTTTCGTGTATCCACGCCAACTCTTCGGCGTTCGCGTGCCCCGAAGAATGAATATCGGAAGTTTTATAATGGATAATGTGCGCTCCTTGCCGTGAAAGATTGTCTTTAAGCTTTTGGACATTCCTCTCATTCCCCGGAACGATGGAAGAAGACATCAATATAGTGTCGCGTGGAGAGAGCCTGATATATTTATGGGTTTTATTGGCAATACGCATCAGCGCGGCGAATTCTTCGCCTTGAGCTCCCGTAACCAAAGCAACAATTTTATTTTCCGGGTAATTACCCATCTCCTCGACGGTAATGATTGATTCTTTGCCGATTTTCAGCAGGCCGGCGATTTTCGTGACTTCAATGTTTGTTTTCATGCTCCGGCCTTCAATGACAATTTTCTTCCCGTATTTTTCGGAAAGTTCAATCATTTTCAGCATACGCTCAACCTGCGAGGCGAAAGTCGACAAAATCAGGCGCCCTTTGGTGTTTTTTATTATTTCCTCTATGTTTTTGTACACCAGTTTTTCCGATATCGAAAAGCCGGGGTTTTCAGCATTGGTTGAATCGGTTAAGAGAGCCAAGACATTGCGCTTTTTGAAATGACTGAAAATTTCTTCCTCAATCTCCGAAACATTGCCGTCGATGTGGTCAAGGCGCAGGTCTCCGGTGTGCACAATGTCGCCGTAGGGGGTTTCAAAAATAATACCCATTGAATCCGGTATGGCGTGAGTAACCGCGAAGAAGGTAACGGGCATTCCGCTTATTTTTACATGTTCTCCTTTTTCAACAACGCGGATATCAAGCGGCGGGACGTGAGGGAATTCTTCTTGGCGCTTTTTTATCATAAGCGCGGTGAAATTTCTGGCGTATATCGGAGGATTGCCTATTTTTTCCATAAGATAAGGAATCGCCCCTATGTGGTCTAAGTGCCCGTGTGTGATAAACACAGCGCGTATTTTCCCTTTGCGGTCCTCTAAATACTTGGTATTGGGCAGGATATAGTCGATTCCCGGGGTGTCTTCCTCGCTGAATTGGAATCCTGCATCAACAACAAAAATGTCATTGCCGAACTCAAAAGCGGTCATATTCTTGCCGACTTCTTCCACTCCTCCCAGCGGAACAATGCGGATATTTTCTCCCAATTCCGGAATCGGAGCATTGTTGTTTTCCTGTCTGGGCCGGCTTGACCTCGGTCCTTTTGAGCCGAATTTGGCCGTTCTGTGCACTATGCGGTGAGTGGTACTGCCCCTTTCTCCGCCGTGGTGGCGTGGTCCTTTATGGAATCCCCCCGTTCTGCTACCGCCTTGCGGGTGTCTTTTTTTTCCGTCATCTCCTGTCATATTTTTGTTTTTATAATTTATTAAGTTTTCTAATTTTCAGTTATTTTCTCTCCGCCCAGCGCGAGAATATTTTCCATACATTTTCCGTCGAAAGATACCAATTTCTTACACCCAGAAACCTGTCTTTAGGTTCAGTAATATTCCCGAGTTCTATACCGCCTACATTTTTATCGGCAAGATAAATGAAATCCGGAGAATAAACGAACACCGCCGGAGAATCTTTTTCTATTTCAACGCCGAATTCCCGGTATTTTTCCGCGCGCTTCCCCCCGTCAAGTATTCCCCTCAATTCTTCCAGGATTTTGTCTGCTTTGGTGTTAGTGTAAAGAGCGATATTCGGACCGGGGTCGTTGCGCTGTGAGGAATGCCAGAATGGATACGGGTCGGAACCGAAGCCGACTATTTCCCCAAAAAACAAAGCATCGTATTTGCGCGGGCGGATTATGTTCTGGTTTAAGTCTCCAATTTCGAAAACCTTCAATTCAACCTTCGCCCCGATTTTTTCCCAGTCTTCCTTAAGCCGCTCCGCAGTTTCTTTAAGTTCCGGGGCGTCGCCTGTGTCAAGAGAAAAAGAGAGGCGCGTAACTTCTTTTTTTATCTTCTTTTCCATAACTCCCTCCGCTTCGTTGAATGACCACCCGGCGTTTTCAAGTATTTTTTTTGCTTCTTCCGCTCGGCTCTCTTTGGAATTTTTTGTCGGGATGTTTATTTCCGGTATCGGCGCGTTAATCGCCGTCCCATACCCGTATAAAACTTCCCTGATAATCCGTTCTTTGTCCGCCGCATGCTCAAGGGCTTTTCTTACCGCCGCATCGGCAAAAACCTGGTTCTTGTTCTGGTTGAAGAAAACCGCAAATACGCGCGGAAGGGGAGATTTCAGAACACTATACCCGCTTTCTTTAAGAATTGAAGCCTTCCCCGGGTCAATTGAATTTATATTATCAACTATGCCGTTATCAAACGCCGTTATAAGTTCGGTTTCATTCGGATAAAAACGCAAAATTATTTTATCTACAAAAGGTTCTCCCATGGCGTAGTCCGGGAAGGATTTAAGTTCGTAACTTGCGGGAATTCCGGAAGAGTTTTTAGTTACCGATGATATTGAATATGGACCGGAGCCGATGCCGTAAACGTTTAGGTCGCTAAAATTAAATTGTTCCGGCGTGAGGTCTTTCCAACTGTGTTTCGGTATTATTCCCAGAGTCGCCGTTTCAAGAAAGGGGAAATATTTTTGTTTCAGCGTGAATTTTATCGTTTTATCGTTTATTTTTTGCACCGAAACCCCTTCCCAGTTCGCCCGCCGCGGGCTTTTTACGAACGGGTCTTTTATGCGCCCGATAGTGAATTCAACGTCATCAGCGGTGACCGGCGTTTTGTCATGGAATACCGCCCCGTCTCGTATCACGAATATGTACGATAATCCGTCATCGGAAATTTCGTATTTTTCAGCCAAATCAGGCACGATATCTCCATTCGGTTCTTTTTTCATCAGGCCGGAATAAACAAGAAAGGTCAAATCCCTGTCGGAATCGGAAATGGCAAGTACCGGGTTCACGAACCGCGGCGTGCCGATTATCCCTTCGGATATCTCTCCTCCGTGGGCGGGCATGCGTACGGAAATCAGGCCGTTTATCGTTGAAAGGAACATAATTGACGCTACTGTGAAAAAGGCGAATACGGAAAAGAAAATAACCCGCTCTTTTTTGGAGAACGATTTAAAGACAAGGAGTAATTCCTCCTTTGTCGGAAGATGTTTTTTCCAACGAAAAGTTCTGTCTTCTCGGTTCATTGAGTATTCAAACGCCAGTAATTTAAAATGGAATTTTTACTTTAGAAAAAGCGAAAGAAGTGCCGATAACGCGAAAAGTATGGCAATCGCTATCGTCGCGTTGAAAAGCATTTTCTCTCCGCCGCGGCGAGTGTGGTAACTTCCGAGTGCATCGCTGCCGCCCAAGGCGCCTCCGGTATTTGCGCTTGTCTGCTGTAGTAGTATCGCCGCTATCAAGAGCGCCGCGAGCACTATCTGCGCGTACGGCAGGATTGTAGCAATAATTCCCATTTCGCAGACTTTATCATATCTTTTTCGGCGCGGCAAGGAGGATTTTTCCACCCTCTTGAAATTATTCCACGAAGCTGTATAACTATCCGTGTACCTAACGAGTAATTAAGAGCGATATTAACAACCGGCAATTATGAAAAAAACAAACAAAAAATCTAAAATTATTCCTTTGGGCGACAAGGTCTTAGTCAAAGGGATAGCCGCTTATGAAGGTAAAAAAACCAGTTTCGGGATTATAATTCCCGAAACCGTGGATAAAGAGCGGCCTGAACAGGGCAAAGTTGTCGCCGTAGGCGAGGGGCGGTTGAGCGAAGAGGGTAAAAAAATTCCCCTGCGGGTAAAGACGGGGGATACGGTCATTTTTTCAAAATACGGGCCGGACGAGATAAAGGTGGAGGGCGAGACATATTTCATCATCAAAGAAGAGAATATTTTAGCGATTATCAAAAATTAGTTATTAGTTAATAGTTTTTAGTGAATTTCTAAAAACTGCAAACTGCAAACTAAAAACTACCAAACAATATGAGTAAACGAATTATTTTCAGTGAAGAGGCACGCCAAGCACTTAAGCGCGGAGTTGACGCCGTAGCGGATGCGGTCAAGATAACTATCGGGCCGCGTGGTCGCAATGTTGTTTTTGACAAGGGGTACGGCGGGCCGACAATAACGAACGACGGCGTTTCCATCGCCAAAGAAATCACTCTTCCCGACAAAATGGAAAACATGGGGGCTGAAATCGTCAAAGAAGTCGCCCAAAAAACGAATGATGTTGCGGGTGACGGGACGACGACCGCCGCCATTCTTACTCAGGCAATCGTGCGTGAGGGAATGAAACAGACGGCGATGGGGGTGAACGCCATGGGGGTAAAGCTGGGGATTCTTGCCGCCAAGGACGAGGTTGTCGCGGCGCTCCGCGCCATGGCCAAGCCGCTTAAAACGAAAGAGGAGATTATGCAGGTTGCGACCATTTCCGCCGAATCGGAAGAACTCGGCCGCATTATTGCCGAGACGATAGATAAAGTCGGCAAAGACGGGGTCGTAACGGTTGAGGAATCCCAATCGCTTTCCGTGGAATCGGAAATCGTTGAAGGCATGCAGTTTGATAAGGGGTACGTTTCTCCTTACATGATTACAAACGCCGAACGCATGGAAGCGGTTGCCAAAGACGCGCTTATTTTAATTACCGACAAAAAAATATCGGGGATTCAGGAAGTTTTGCCGCTTCTTGAAAAACTCGCGAAGTCCGGCAGGAAAGAACTGGTGATTATTGCCGAAGAGGTGGAAGGCGAGGCCCTCACCACCTTCGTGGTCAATAAGCTTCGCGGTACGTTCAGTATTCTTGCGGTCAAGGCACCGGGCTACGGAGACCGCAAAAAAGAAATGCTTGCCGATATTGCCGCGGTTGTTGGGGGAAAAGTTGTTTCCGAAGAAGTCGGCCTCAAACTTGAAACCGCAAGCCTTGATGTTTTAGGCAAGGCGACGAAAGTTATTGCGACGAAAGATAATACAACTATTGTCGGAGGGAAAGGCAAAAAAACGGATATTGAAAAGCGTGTTCTGGAGTTAAAAAAGATGCGCGAGGCGAGCGACTCAAAATTTGATATTGAAAAACTGGACGAGCGAATCGGCCGTCTCGGGCGCGGCGTTGCCGTCATCAAAGTCGGCGCGCCGACGGAAATGGAGATGAAATATTTGAAATTAAAAGTGGAAGACGCGGTGAACGCCACCAAGGCGGCGATTGAAGAAGGAATCGTACCTGGCGGCGGTAGTGCCCTAATCAAAGTGGCCGCCGTGGTAAAAAAGAAGGAATTGAAATCAATCGTTTCTTCATTTGCCAAGGAATTTGAAGTTGGAGTTAAGATTCTTCTTTCAGCGCTTGAAGCGCCGCTTAAGCAGATTGCGGTTAATGCCGGACGCGACGACGGTTCGGTCATAGTGGAGAAGGTGCGCGAGGGGAAAGGGAACATCGGTTATGACGCATTGAAAGACGAAATTGTTGCCGATATGCTTTTGGCCGGTATTATTGACCCGGTTAAAGTAACGCGAAGCGGCGTGGAAAACGCCGCCTCGGCCGGAGCGATGCTTCTCACTACCGAAGTCGCCATAGCGGACGAGCCGGAGAAAGAAAAAGGCGGAGCACAAACCATGCCGTCGATGGATTACTAAAAAACAAACAACCGACGACCTACAACTGACAACAAATTTAAAATCCCCGTTCCGCAAACTTGCGGAACGGGGATTTTGCAAAGAAAAACGCCACTTGTGATGAGTGGCGTTGGACCTCGAAAGGAAATCAGCGGTGGTAGCTTACCCCCCACATATGTCAGGGGGAAAGCCATCACGTCCGCGCTTGGCGCAGTATCGCGGAGTGCCACACCTCCTGGGGCGGCGGAGCGCTTGGCCTTGGCGGTCGTGTCCTGGTCGGCGTAGTTGCGCGCGCCGGCGTTCGTGCCGGCGCCGAACTCGACCGCGGGCAGCGTGCCGGCGAGGGCGTCCTCGGTGTTGACATTGAGAATAAAAAGGAACTCCGCCGACGCGCCCATCGTTGCCGTCCGGTTGTCGAGCTGGTCGGCAATCCGCCCCACCGCCGCACCTCCCGGGGCGGCGTAGAGGGGGAAACTGTCGCAGTTGCTCGAGCCGCCGCCGATTACCATAGCGAATGCCGGCGGACCGACTGCCCAAAGCGCGGCCGCGGCCGCGAGAGCAAGCACCTTCTTCATCGTTGAGCCTCCTTATTCCCGTTTGATTGGAAAAAACATCCTCCTCGCGAATTTCCGCAAGGTAAAAAGCATGATACCACGATTCAAGGAAATTTAAAAGCCCCGCGATTGCGAGGCTTTTCCACTAGAGGCACTTCCTCCTTTCCGTGGCCAGATTATTGAAATCCTCTAGGCCGGCGGTGTGGCTGACTTGCTCTTATTTTTGTTTTTATTGGCAAGCCCGGATCACCTCCTTTCGGTTACGCCGCCTTCGAGGAGTTCGGAAATGGGGGAAATAATCTCAGCTGTTCCGGCGGAGGAATTTTCTCTCTCATCCTCCGCCGCCAGGCTTTGTCCAGTCTCCGCTTGGCGGTTCTCGTCATTGCCGCGGCGGCGGAAAAGCATGAATTGCAGCACATTCTGGTGTGCCCGTTCATCGCCCGTGAGCGCATAGTTTCTCCTGTAGGTGCTGTCTTTTACCACGATAACTTTATGGGCTGTGCTTGTCAAAGTAAATCAACCCCATAGGAAGTTCCTATGGAGTTGATTGTTCCGTAGCGCCGTTTTGATATACTAGGGGTGCTTTTTAGAATTTAAAAATAATTACATTTAAGCTTAAATATGACTACCACAATATCATTGGCCATTTTAGGAATTTTGGTTTTATGGGGGGTTTACGCTTATAACCGTTTTGTAACACTTGTAACCAGGGTAAAGGAAGCCTGGGCGGATATAGAAGTCCAGCTTAAGCGCCGCTATGACCTGATTCCAAATCTTGTTCGCACGGTAAGCGGATACGCGTCTCACGAAAAATCCGCGTTTGAAAAAGTAACGTCGGCGCGCGCGCAGGCGATAAGCGCAAGTGGCGCGGCGGAAAAAGCAGAGGCAGAGAATATGTTAACCGGCGCACTCAAATCTCTTTTCGCGGTTGCCGAAGCGTATCCGGACCTGAAAGCCAATCAGAATTTTTTGGAACTCCAGCGGGAGCTTTCCGACACCGAAAACAAAATTCAGGCATCACGGCGTTTCTACAATACTAACGTGCGCGACTTGAACATCGGCGTTGATTCTTTCCCGGGGAACCTTATTGCCGGGGTTTTTAATTTCGGTAAAAGCGAATTTTTTGAACTTGGCGATGAAGCCGCACGCAATCCGGTAGAAGTGAAGTTCTAAACTAAAAATGGAGAACAAGGAGTTGCACAGAATTTCCATTACCGGAATCGTTTACCGGAAAAGGAAAGACGGTTCTTTGGAGTATCTCATAACACGCCGCGCGCTTTCCAAAAAAGCGTTTCCCGGGCGCTTTACTGTCCCCGGCGGAGGACTTGAAACCGATGATTATGTGGGGACTCCGGCAAACACAGAAGGGCAATGGTACCGCGCGGCGGAAACGGCGCTTAAAAGGGAAATACGAGAGGAGGTAAACCTCATGGTTGATAATGTAGAATACTTGCTTGATATCGCCCATATACTTCCCGACGGAATTCCGTCACTTATTCTTTCTTTTTATTGCCGGTATGTTTCCGGGGAGGTAAAACTTGACGCCGATTCTATTGATTACAAATGGGTAACGCTTGCTGAAGCAAAAAATTTTGATTTAATAGAGGGAATTTACGGAGAGCTTGAGTTAGTCGACAAAAAACTTTTAACTAAAAACTAAAAACTATTCCCATGGCTTCTCTCTATACCCACCAGGATTCAAATATAAGAAGGACATGGTTTTTAATGTCCGTATTTTTTGCCGTCGTTATCGCGCTCGGCTGGTATTTCAGCTATGCCTTAGGAAACGGCGCGATACTTTACGGCGCGGTTATTTTCAGCATTTTAATGAATGTCGTTTCGTATTGGTACTCCGATAAAATTGTTCTCTCCATGTCGGGTGCGCGTCCTGTCGCCCGCGAAGAAAATCGCGAACTTTGGAATATCGTTGAAAATCTTTCAATCACCGCTGGGCTCCCGATGCCCGAGCTTTATATAATTGACGACCCGGCGCCGAACGCTTTTGCCACCGGCCGCGACAAAGAACATGCCGTCGTTGCCGTTACATCAGGACTTACGCACATGCTTGACCGCAATGAACTTGAAGGTGTCATCGCCCACGAGCTTTCGCATATCGGCAACCGCGACATACTTCTTTCAACAGTTGTCGTGGTTCTTGTCGGGTTTGTGGCTTTGCTCTCGGACTTTTTCTTAAGAGCTAATTTTTGGGGAGGAAGAAGCAGGGATGACAAGGCTAGCGGCATTATGATGCTGATTGGAATTATTCTCGCGATTCTTTCTCCGCTTATCGCCACGCTTATCCAGCTTGCCATTTCGCGCAAGCGCGAGTTTCTAGCCGATGCTTCCGGAGCGCTTCTTACGCGCTATCCTGACGGGCTTGCAACTGCCCTTGAAAAAATAGGTTCTTACTCGCAACCGATGCGGCGCGTCTCAAACGCTACTGCGCATTTATTTATTTCCAATCCGTTTGGCCTGCCTGCGCCGGGCACAGCGCCTGCCCGCGTTTCAGCAGGCGGGCGGCAGGCAGGCGGCGCCGTCAAGAAAGTCGCAACTTTATTCATGACACATCCGCCGATAAAAGAGCGGGTGAGGGCATTAAGAGATATTGGGGTGTAAAATTTTTCTGTTGATTTTTTAATGAATAGGTATATTATTGTCAACGGGTTTTGTTCTCAATAAAGACGAAAAGAGAGGAAGCCATGTGCGTAGTCAAGTTTGACGACGAAAGTCGCAGAAGCTTCAAGATGGATCTTTTCTTCCCGCGCGGAGGAAATGACTGCCATTCCGGCACGTACGATGACGAGGATGGCGAGAGAATCCCTTCGTCGGAAAAGAAGGAAAAGAAGCCGGCTGTCAACGAGGGGGGAGAAGACCACCAAAATACTCAGCTGTATGACGAAGAAAAAGGCGAAGTTATACTGCCTGTTTCTGTCATTCCTTCCCGCATGATGATGCCTCCGAGCGACGCGTACGACTTCAAGCAGGTGTCATTTGGCACGACACCGCGTGAGCCCATGGGCGCGCGTACTGTGCGCAAGGGCGGCAAGACGTACAAGACGACAAAGCACAAATTCGACTGATTTTTTCCCAGCACGGGCGCCACACGGCGCCTTTTTTGTTTATGCTTTCTTGTGCTATCTTTTCATTATTGTGGAGGCGTCGGATAGTGGTTTATTCCACCACCTTGGAAAGGTGGCATACCGAAAGGTATCGTGAGTTCAAATCTCACCGCCTCCGCCGCGATAAAAACGTGGATATAAAGACTTACACAAAAAAAGATTTTAACTGGACGAAGTGGGATGCCAAGACCATTCGTTCTTTCGTGCCTAAAATTATTGAGCACAAGAAAAAAGTTTATTCCGAAATAAAGAAAATACCAAAAGAAAAACGAACATTTGAGAATACAGTTTATGCGCTTGAAAAATCGGACATTCCATACGAATCAACCGGTTCTTACATAAGCCTGCTTTCAATGGTTTCCCCCATTGATTCTGTCAGAGAAGCGGCGAAGAAATCGGAGAAAGAACTTTCCAAAAAACTTGTTGATGTCGAGTATGATAAAGGAATATATCTCGCGCTTCTTGAATATGCCCATGGTCCAAACCGCCGAAAAGAAAAACTTTTTCCGGAAGATAAAAAACTGCTTAATGACGCTCTCAAAGGGTACAAGAGGATGGGTTTTGATTTGCCGGAAGTTAAACAAAAAATACTGAAAAATTTGCTTAAAGAACTTTCTCGTATCTCAAATGATTTTTCAAATACATTGAATGAATACGAAGATTATATTTTGGTGACAAGAGAAGAGCTTGAAGGTCTTCCTGAGCGTTATATAGACGGGCTGACAAAAGATAAAAGAACCAGAAAATATAAAGTAACGCTTCAGTACCCGGATGTCGGCCCATTCATGGCGTATGCTAAACATGAAGCAAGGCGGAAAGAACTCGCCGACAAAAATGCCGCAAAAGGAGGAAGAAATAATTTATTACGTGCTGAGAAAGCGCTCGTCATACGAGAGAAAAAGGCGAGACTTCTCGGCTATAAAAACCACGCGGATTATGTCACGGAAATGAGAATGGCAAAAAATGGCAAAAACGCTTTTTCTTTTATTGCTTCTCTTTCCAAAAAATTGGATAGGGGGTTTATGAAGGACTATAATGCTCTTACGAATTTGAAAAGAGAAATGACCGGCGACCCTAATGCCACGCTCTTTTATTATGATGTTGCCTATTATGGAGAAAAACTCAAACAGAGAAGATACAAAATAGACAGTGAAAAACTCCGCGAATATTTCCCATTCGAAAAAGTCATTAAAGGTACATTTGAGATATATCAAAAGCTTCTGGGGGTTAAATTTGAGAAAGTAAATGGATATCCCGTATGGCATGAAGACGTAGAGGTTTATGCGGTAAAAGAAAAGGGGAAAGTGATCGCTTATTTCATGCTTGACCTTTACCCACGCAAGAATAAATATGGCCATGCTTGCGCTGTAGCTCTTGTTGACGGAAGACTTGGGTCTTTCCGCACCGGCGCCTACGTGGCTCCTGTAGCAGCTATGCTCACTAATTTTCCGAAACCTCGCCCGGATGTTCCCTCCCTTCTTTCACATGGAGAAGTTGAAACGTTCTTCCATGAATTCGGGCATGTGATGCACGTTGTTCTTACCAAGTCGCGCTATGAGTCACAGTCCGGGTACCATGTGGCATGGGACTTTGTAGAAGCACCTTCTCAAATGTTTGAGAATTGGACTTGGAATCGCGAAATGCTGGGTCTCCTTTCAAGCCACTACAAAACCAATAAGCCGCTTCCTATCAACTTTCTTAAAAATCTTTTGCGTGCCAAAAAACATCTTGAGTGTTATGGGAGCATGTACCAGCTTGCTCATGCCCACTTTGATCTTTTGGTTCATACCAAAAAACCCAAAGAATCCCTCAACCGGATTGCCAAAAAAGTGATGTTTAAGCACATGAGAGTGTCACAGTCCCCGAATAGTCTTTTCCCCGCCGGCTTCGGGCATTTCATGGGTTACGATGCGGGCTATTACAGTTACATGTGGGCGCTCGTTTATGCCGCCGATATGTTCACTAGATTCAAAAAAGAGGGGTTGCTCAATCCTAAAACTGGTCGCGACTACAGGACTTGGGTTTTGGAAAAAGGTTCCAGTATGGAAGAAATTGATATTGTGAAGAAATTTCTCGGTCGCGCGCCAAATAATAAGGCGTTTCTCAAAGAAATAGGGGTATTGAAATAACGTTTATTGTGTGTTAAATTTATTTTAACGCTGCGCTTGCAGCTGTTTTATTTTTATGGAAATCAGGAATATTGCCATTATTGCCCATGTGGACCATGGAAAGACGACTTTGACCGATGCTTTGATGCGCCAAACAGGCGCTGGAGAGGAGGGAGTGTCAATGGATTCAAACGCGCTGGAACTGGAGCGCGGCATTACCATTTATGCCAAAAACACCTCCATTTTCTACAAGGGGACGAAGATAAATATTGTGGACACTCCCGGCCACGCCGATTTCGGTTCGGAAGTGGAACGCGTACTTCGCTCAATTGATTCTGTTCTTTTGGTCGTTGACGCGCAGGAAGGGCCGATGCCGCAGACGCGTTTCGTTTTGAAAAAGTCTCTTGAACTCGGACTCAAGCCGATTGTAGTTATAAATAAGATAGACAAACCAGCCGCGCGCCCCAATGAAGCGCACGACGAAGTACTGGAACTTTTTATGGAACTTGGCGCAAGCGAAGAACAGCTTGATTTTAAAACGGTGTACGCCATCGGGCGGCAGGGAATTGCCAAACGCGCGCTCACCGACGAGTCAAAAGACTTGACTCCGCTTCTGGATATGATATTGGAAGCCGTGCCGGCCGCTCCTTCAAATACGGAAGACCCCCTTACGCTTCAGGTGTTTAATTTGGGCTATGACAATTTCTTGGGGCGCTTGGCCATTGCCCGCGTTTACAGCGGTACCGTAAAAAGCGGGACGCAACTTTGGCGCAAAAATGTTAAAGGTGAAAGCGAGTCCGGCAAACTTACCAAACTTTTCACATTTGAGGGTCTTCACAAAAAAGAGGTTACGGAGGCGCCGTCGGGTGATATCGTGATGCTTGCGGGATTCCCCGATATCTATATCGGAGAGACGATTACGGACAACGAGGGCACGCCGGCACTTCCCGCCATCGCCATTGACGAGCCGACTATATCTCTTGAATTTTTAGTGAACGATTCGCCGTTTGCCGGCCGCGAGGGGAAATTCGTAACAACACGGCAGATTCGCGAGCGCCTGGAGCGCGAATTGGAAGTAAATGTAGGATTAAAAGTTGATTTTAATACCGACCATTTTAAAGTTTACGGTCGCGGCGAACTCCATATCGCCATTTTGCTTGAAAATATGCGCCGCGAGGGTTATGAACTTCAGGTGTCTCAGCCGCACGTAATCATAAAAGAAGAAAACGGTGAGAAACTTGAACCGTATGAAGAGCTTATTATAGACGTGCCGCAGGAGTTTTCCGGCGCGGTTATCGAAAAATTGGGCAAGCGCCGCGCGATTATGAAAGACATGAAAGAACATCACGGCTCCATCAGAATTATTTTTGAAATACCGACCCGCGGGCTTCTGGGGTATCGCAGCCAATTCATGATTGATACGCGCGGCGAGGGTATACTTTCTTCACGCTTTATCGCGTTTCGGCCTTACGCCGGTGAAATAAAAAAGCGCGATGTTGGCTCCATGATTTCCATGACTGCGGGCAAGGCGCTTGGTTTTGCTCTTTGGAATTTGCAGGAGCGCGGAGTGCTTTACATCGGACCGACAACCGAAGTTTATGAAGGAATGGTCATAGGAAATACATCAAAAGGCGAAGAAATGAAAGTTAACCCGACCAAAGGCAAACAGCTTACCAACATGCGCGCCTCCGGTTCCGACGATGCCATCGTTCTCACTCCACCGTATTCAATTACCATAGAGCGCGGACTTGAAGTTATGGCGGAGGACGAGTATTTGGAAATAACTCCGCAGTCCGTGCGCTTGAGAAAGATGGATTTGTCTGAGAATAACAGGGCAAAAGCGGAGAAAAAATAAGAATTGACAAAAGCTTAAAGTAAGAATAAAACAGAGAAGGGTAAAGTTCATCAAACCGCCTTCGGGCATACATAGGGGGATGGAAAGCCATGAAAGAATTGTTAAGCAAGGTTGTATTTCCGCCCGCTGTAACCTCGAACGTTCTCGAAAGTGCCCGTGAAGTAGCGGAGATTCTTTCAAAGAGCCAGACAGGGGCATCCGTTGTTGAAATCCTTGAGATTCAAGGGTACGAGCTCGGCATAAAAGAAGGGCTTTCACTCGAGGAATACAAGGAACTCATGAACAATCTATACCGTCACAGCAAGGTCCAAGCCAAAGCCAGAGAGGCATATGAAGTAGCGGCCCTGGCTGAAGTCGAGAAAGTGGCAACACTCGAGGAAGGAGCCGCGCTTGCAGAAAGGCTTTATCATAATGGCAAGGCGCGGGATCGCCTTGGTAAGCGCTGCATAGAATTTCGGTTGGCGGAAGCTGCAGAACTGCTCGCCGGTCCGGACGAATTTTGGTTGGCCCGCAGAGCCTACGCTCTCTTGCCAAATCATGCTTGCTCGGAAGGTGTGCAAGCCCTTGAAAAGCTCACCCGTTCGGTCCGCTCCTTTAACGAGTGCCTCGAGTATCTCAAGGAAATGAGCCCGCGAACGAGCAGGGTGCACTTCGATAAAGTTTTTAATCGGGGACTCGGACTCTGCAAAACACGAGAAGAGCTTCAACGGCTCAAGCGTGTCTTCTGTGATAAGAAAAAATTCAGCTGGAGCAACAATGAGGAGGAGGAGCATTATCGCAACCAGCTTGACGAGGCAATAGCGGCGCACAATCGCTCACTTCTACCGAACGCCAAGAGCTTCGACGAATTGATGAAATTGAAATGCGAATCCTCTGGCTTATCTGGCTTAGGACCGGTTTCCCGGGAATTGAATGCGCTCATTTTCGGACGAGCGGTCGAGCTTGCTGACCTCCAGCAATTGCACGGCTTGCTCTCCGGGTCTCATGATTGGTGCAAGGACAAAGCGCTTGAAGCTTGGGGGAGAAAGAAATGGGAGACCCTGTCCCGCGCCGAGACAGAGGAAACGAGCGATTCCCGTGAGCTCATTGCGTTGCTTAAGTACCTTCCACCTGAAGGTACTGCACGGAAGAATTGCCTCGCGAAGATTGTTCAGTTGCAAGATTCCCCCGAAGAGGCACTCGCATTCTCATGGGCGTATCGTGATGAGAAAATCGCAGGCGCGGCGCGCAATCGCTATGAAGAGCTGTTACGTGTTGCCATGCAGTCGGCCTGTACGCCGCAACAGATCATGAGAGCCCTGAAGGCGTGCGAGGATAATCTTCCGGATATCCGAAAGGAAGGCATTGCCAAGCTCGCGGCGTTCTACCGGATTCCGAAAGCAAACGTTACCTGAAGTGAAGAAATAGCACTATACCTGCCGCAGCATTATCGCGGCAGTTTTTTTGTATATATTAAGATAGTGTAATAGTTGACCCCGTAGTGAATTTTGGCATAGCGCCAAAGGCACGTTCGCGAGGCGAACAATGCTAAATTTCCTGCCTGCCGCCTGCCTGTGCGGCGAGTACGCACGCAGACAGGGCAGGCAGGTACTACAGGATTGACTTTTACACCTATTTCTGCTAGCATTTTCCAATCGTGCTTTCGCCTGGTAGTCCTAGCATTCAAAGCCTGTGACAAAGAAGGAGTAGTGCGAGTTAGTAATTAAGTCTCCCGCTTTAGGCGGGAAAGTAGAGAATATGGCTAAGAAGTTATATGTTGGCGGTTTGCCGTACAGCTCGACTGATGATTCGCTCAAGGGAGCGTTTTCACAGGCGGGCACCGTTGAATCAGCGGTGATTATCATGGACAAGATGACAGGTCGGTCAAAGGGGTTCGGTTTCGTCGAAATGGCGACCGACGCCGAGGCTGAAGCTGCCATCAACATGTGGAACGGCAAGGATTTTGAGGGTCGCACCATTACGGTGAATGAGGCCCGTCCGCTTGAGCCGCGCAACAACGACAACAGGCGCAGGTTCTAATACCTCCGTTTGCTTTGAAAACACCCCCTCCTCACGGCGGGGGTGTTTTCTTTTGGTACAATTGCTGTATGCGCGCCAAGATATTCATATTTTTACTTTCAATTTCCGCAATATTTTTTATTTCTTATTTTTCCGCGCCGCCCAAGGAAAAAGGTCCATTGTATGATACTCACGCTTATTTGGGCGATACCCCGCTCCTTCTCGCCGTTGCCGATACACCTGAACTCCGGGAGCGCGGCCTTTCTTTTACCGGAGAACTTAAGGACGGCGAAGGGATGTTTTTTGTTTTTGAGGAGGCCGGTTATCCCGGGTTTTGGATGAAAAATATGAATTATCCGATTGATATGATTTGGTTTGATGAAAAAAAGAGTATCGTGGATATCCGTGAGAATGTAGCCCCCGGGACGTACCCTCGAGTTTTTCAGCCGCTAAGTCCCGCGCGTTATGCGCTTGAAGTGCCGGCTTTTTTTACAAAGAAAAATAATATAAAAAAGGGGGACAGGATTTCTTTCTGAATTTGCTAAAAACAGAAAATATTGTATAGTATAAAAGGTTTGTGCCGGATAGTCACTCTTTATTACGTAAAAAGAATGGGGGGAGGAAAGTCCGAACACTCCCGGTCTAACCTTTTGGCGACCGGAGCAGGGTAGCGGGTAACGCCCGTCCCCGGCACCTTGTTTGCAAGGTGTCGGGCGAGATGCGAACAGAGACGACCGAGGGCGAAAGCCCGAGGGAGTCCCTCACATGCTTTGCATGTGAGGGACGAGCCGATGGGGCAACCTATCGGGTGCAACGGCTAAATTCTTACCTGAGTGCAAGGCCGTGTCCGGCACCTTCTCACGAAGGTGCCGGGAGTGCCGCTTGAGTTCGATGGCAACATCGGACCTAGATAAATAACTATCCCCGGCGCCTTGTTCGCAAGGTGCCGGGACAGAATTCGGCTTATAGGCACAAGCCATCGCAATTTATGAAAAATCCCCCGCCTTGGGCGGGGGATTTTTCTTTGCATTTCCTATGGGGTGTCATATAATTTACTGATATTACTCGATAAACAGATATTCATGCGCTCTGCCGCGCAGTAACGCTATGGGAAGTTTAAAATACGCTCTGTTGGATAAGGTTGCTTTTTGGTCAGTTTTTGCCGCAGGAGCGCTAATGCCGATTTTCTTTTTGCCGATAGGTGGCGTCCCAGTTAATGCAGGCAAGACCATGCTTGTGTCGATTTTTGTTTTATTCGCCCTCGCTCTTTGGCTCATCGCGCGTTTGGCGGACGGCTCTCTTTCTATCCCGAAAAGCCTGGTTATCGCCGGGGCTGCTCTCTTATTTTTATCATCTTTTGTTGCCGCGATTGTTTCGCCGGTTCCCGAAGTTTCTCTTGTTGGTCAAGGCGTTGAGATAGGGACATTTTCGTTCACGGCAATTCTCGTTTTCTTGCTGTTCCTGTCCTCGGTTTTTTTCGCTAACCGCAAGAGAATGTTTTATTTCTACGGTACATTCTTAATTTCCGGCTCAATCCTTACTTTGTACCAGCTCGTTCGCCTTTTTGCCGGCGCGGATGTTATTTCTTTCGGTATTTTTACGGGAAAAATTTCTTCCCTCTTGGGCGGCTGGAACGACCTGGCTATCTTTTTTGGAGCGTTTCTTATTCTCTCTCTTCTTACGGTTGAATTTCTTTCTTTGCCAAAAGCGCTTAATTTTCTTCTTTACGCATTTTCCGCAATATCGCTCTTTTTTCTGGCGCTTATCAATTTCCCGGTCGCTTGGCTTGTCGTGGGAGTAGTTTCTTTGGCGCTTGTCGTTTACGGGATGTATGCTGACCGCGCCGATTCGGAAGGGTTACCGGGGCAGGGGATTCAAGCCCAGCCGAAGATTATGGTCATTCCTCTTTTCGTCGCCGTAATTTCGGCAATATTTTTCTTTGCTTCGTCGTCGGCTGGTTCGTTTCTTTCAAACAAAATGGGAATTTCTCAAATTGAAGTCCGCCCGTCTTTTACGTCAACGCTTGAAGTCGCAAAAGAAGTTTTAAAAACCCGTCCTCTTTTTGGCTCCGGACCGAACAGATTTTCCAGCGAGTGGCTTCTAAATAAGCCGGACGGAATCAATTCCTCTCTTTTCTGGAACACAGATTTTACAAACGGTATTGGATATGTCCCGACGTCGCTTGTTACCCACGGAGTTCTCGGTTTTGCTTCATGGATTATTTTTCTGCTGGTTTTTCTCTACGCGGGTTTTAGGGCGATGTTTAATTTTTCTTTGCCGCGCCAGTCGCGCTACTTGGTTGTTTCCTCGTTCATAATAGCCGCGTATCTCCTTTCTTTTGCCGTTCTTTACACTCCAAATACGGCAATGTACGCCCTTGGTTTTTTCTTTGCCGGTCTCATGATTGCCGCTTCGGTATCGGAGAATCTAATCGGCCGTTTTGAGGTGAAATTTCTCGGAAGCCCGAAGTTGGGATTTATCTCCGTACTTCTCCTCATTTTCCTTACTATTGGCACCGCTACCGCCGGATATTTCCTGACAAAAAAATTCGTGGCATTTGCTTATTTTGGTAAAAGCATCGCCGCCGCCAACAGTAGCGGTAATCTGGAAGAAGCCGAGGCGTCTTTGGGAAGTGCAATCAGATTATCGGAGGAAGATTTGTATTATCGGGCTCTTTCCGAACTAAATCTCATTAAATTAAATAATCTTGTCCAGCAAACCAACATTCCGCAGGATAAATTGAGGGAACAATTCCAGCTATTTTTGGGTCTTGCGGTTGATAGCGCCAAGAGGGCAACGGAACTAGACAAGACTAATTACGGGAATTTCATGGCGCTCGCGCGGGTATATGAAGCGGTTGTTTCGATAAAAATCACCGGTGCTTATGACGCGGCCAAAGATTCATACGCCAAGGCTCTAGCGCTAAATCCAGAAAGCCCCGCCATACTTCTCGGTAGCGCCTGTCTGGAAGTTGCAAATGAAAATATCAAAGAAGGGAGGGCTTACATAGACAAAGCTCTCGCAAAGAAAGAAAATTATACGGAGGCCGTTTTTTTCCTCTCCCAGCTTGAGGCGCGCGAAGGGAATACCCGTGAAGCAATCAAAAGGACCGAGCAGGCGCTTCTTCTCGCGCCGAATGAAATTACCGTCCTCTTCCAACTTGGCCTTCTTAAATACAACGACCGTGATTATAAGGGTGCGGTTGAAGCGCTTTCCCGAGCGGTCGAGCTTGCTCCGAATTACTCAAACGCCAAATATTTCTTAGGGCTTTCTTACGAGAAGATAGGGGAAGACAAGAATGCGGTAAAACAGTTTGAAGAAATAAGTGCGCTAAATCCGGACAACGAGGAAGTAAAAAATATTCTTTCCAACCTCCGTGCCGGCCGCGCGCCGCTTGCGAACGTCCCGCCTCCAAACAATAAACCGGAGACGCGCGCGAAACTTCCGGTAAAAGAATCAAATTAGCCCTTTTTACCCAATCAAAGATACGGCCTGTTTTTGAGGCCGCAACAGCATGGTTCCTGTTAGAAGTTCGCTAAGGATTAAGAATTATATAAGATTCCTTATATTGTAAATATGGTCGCGCCCTACAGTTTGTATTTTGGCAGAATTTTAGCATCTAACTTCTAGCAGGATGGTTTTTAGAATTCTCGCTTTTTTAGGAAAAGAGTGGCACAGCTTGAATGAGGCCGCTCTTCTTCTTTCTGTCTCCGCCTTGGCCTCGCAGGTTCTTGCCGTCCTGCGCGACCGTTTACTTACCCATTCTTTCGGGGCATCGTCGTCTTTGGATGTTTATTACGCCGCTTTCCGCATACCGGATTTTCTCTATGTTTCTTTGGCATCGTTCGTTTCCGTGACAGCTCTTATTCCTTTCCTGATTGAAAAAATGGGAAATTCCCGCGACGTCAACGATGAGGCGCGTAAATTCATGGGCGACGTATTCACGCTTTTTTCCGCCGCGATGGCCATTTCAAGCGCGGTGGCGTTTTTTCTCATTCCCTATCTTTCTTCCGTCGTTGCGCCGGGGTTTTCCGCTATAGAACGGGCGGATTTCATCTCTCTTTCCAGAATTCTTCTATTGTCACCGTTTCTTCTTGGCATTTCCAATCTTGCCGGGAGCGTAACTCAGACGTTTCGTAAATTTTTTGTGTATGCTCTTTCCCCGGTGCTTTACAACGTAGGAATTATTATTGGCATTGTTTTTTTCTATCCGATACTGGGGCTTCAGGGGATTGCCTGGGGCGTGATTCTCGGGGCGCTCCTTCATTTTGCCATACAAATACCGACTCTTGCCGCTCACCGTTTTCTCCCTTCCGTATCGCTTAATATAGATTTCCAGGCCATAAAAAGAATGGTTCTGGTTTCTTTGCCGCGGACTGTAGCGCTTTCTTTAAATCAATTGTCCCTCGTTGCCATTATTGCCATAGCGTCATTGCTTGAAGAGGGCTCGGTTTCCGTATTTAATTTTTCGTATAATCTCCAGTCGGTGCCGCTTGCGATTATCGGCGTCAGCTATTCCGTTGCGGCTTTCCCGAGCTTAGTCCGTTATTTTTCCGGAGGGGAGCACTCGCAGTTTATTTCTCAAATAGAATCCGCCGCGCGCGCCATTATTTTCTGGTCGTTGCCGATAACTTTTCTTTTTATAGTTTTGCGCGCGCAGATAGTGCGCACGCTTTTGGGCTCCGGCCAATTTTCATGGGCCGATACGCGCCTTACCGCGGCGATGCTCGCCATTTTTTCCGTGTCTCTCATCGCGCAAAATCTTTTGCCGCTTCTCATTCGCGGATATTACGCCGCCGGCAACGCCGCCCGTCCGCTTTTGGCCGGGGTTATATCATACGGCTCAACAATTATTGCGGCATTTGGTTTCGTGGCGCTTATGCGCGACGTTCCGGAAGTCCGTTATTTTTTTGAAAGCCTGCTTCGCGTAGAAGGAGTTCCGGGGACAGAGGCGCTTGCATTACCGCTGGCATATTCTTTGGGGTCGATGCTTTACGCCACTTTTCTTGTTTTTTTCCTAAGGCGAGATTTCAGGCAAGGATTTTCCGTCTCTCTTTCAAGAACATTTTTTGAAAGCTTTTCCGCTTCTTTTTTTATGGGGTTTACCGCTTATCAGTTTCTCGGTGTTTTTGACCATATTTTTGACATAAACACTTTCTGGGGGATATTTCTGCAAGGATTTTTGTCGGGGATATTGGGAATTATGGTCGGCATAGTGATTTTAATTCTTCTTAAAAACCGTGAATTTATGGAGCTTCGCGCCACTCTCCACAAAAAATTCTGGCTGGCGCGCGCCATTGCGCCGGAGCAAGGGGAACTTTAATCAGTTTGTAGTTTATAGTTTTTAGTTTATAGTTGTTGCGAAATGGATTTAAAACACATCAGGAATTTCTCAATAATTGCTCATATAGACCATGGTAAGTCCACTCTGGCTGACCGGCTTCTTGAAATTACCAATACCATTGAAAAGCGCAAAATGCGCGACCAGGTGCTTGACCGCATGGAGCTTGAGCGCGAACGCGGCATCACCATAAAAATGACCCCTGTTCGGATGGTGTACCATCCGATAACAAACGACCAACAACTTACAACCAACAACAAACAGAAAACAAATGAAAATGCGGGTGCCCGGTTGTCGGTTGTGGGTGGTCAGTTATCAAATTCAGAATATGTACTGAATTTAATTGACACTCCCGGGCACATTGATTTTTCCTACGAAGTATCGCGCGCGCTGAAAGCCGTTGAGGGTTCGATTCTTCTGGTGGACGCAACTCAAGGTGTTCAGGCGCAGACACTCTCAACCCTTCAAATGGCCCGCGATTCCGGACTCGCCATAATTCCCGTCGTTTCAAAAATAGATTCTCCGCTTGCCGATATCCCCGGTACGGTATCGGAAATTTCGCGGCTCCTTTCCGTTCCGGAAGAAAGCATTCTTAAGGTTTCCGGCCGGACCGGCGAGGGAGTTACCGAGCTTCTTTCGGAAATCATAAAACGAGTTCCTTCGCCGAAAGAAGAAATTCCCGATTCGGGGAGTTTCCGCGGACTCATTTTTGATTTTGAATATTCAAACCATCAGGGGGTTATCGTTTATGTCCGTGTGTTGGACGGAGAAATAAAAAAAGGTTCGGATATCGTATTTTCCGCCACCAAAGAAAAATGTAATGTTTTGTCCGTCGGAACTTTCAATCCGGACAAAAAAGAGTCTGAAAATCTGTCGGCGGGAGAAATCGGCTACATAGTTACCGGAATAAAAAAACCGGGTATTGCCTCCGTCGGCGATACCATAACCCTTTCTAGGCGCCCTCTGCCGGCGCTTTCCGGGTATCAGAGCCCGAGGCCGGTCGTTTGGGCGTCTCTTTATCCGGAGAGCCAGGACGATTTTCCAAATTTAAAAAGCGCGCTTGAGCGTTTGCGGCTTTCGGACTCGTCTTTGTCGTTTGAAGAAGAATCGTCGGGAGTTTTAGGGCGCGGTTTCCGGGCGGGGTTTCTTGGCATGCTTCATCTTGAAATAGTCACCGAGCGATTGAAGCGCGAATTCAATCTGGCCCTTATCGTTACGACACCGTCCATCAATTATGAAATTGAGCTTCGTAATGGCAAGAAAGAAATGATTTACAGCCCGTCGCTTTTTCCGGATTATGGTTCGTATCTATCAGTAAACGAGCCGTGGGTGCTGGTGAAAATCATCACTCCGCCTGAATACATGAGTTTTATTCTTCAATTACTTTACGAACATGAAGCGGAAATAGGGGAAACGGAAACATGGAGCGGGAAACGAGTCGCCATTTCTGCGGAAATGCCCTTGCGGGAACTTATGCGCAATTTTTTTGATGAAATAAAAAGCCGTTCTTCCGGCTTTGCTTCGCTTTTTTACGAACTTCTCGGCATGCGCAAGGCCGACGTTGCGCGTTTGGACATTCTGGTCGCCGATGAGCCGGTTCCGGCGTTCGCGCGGATAGTGTCCCGGGCGCGCGTGCAGGAAGAAGCGGAGGCATCGGCCGAAAAGCTCGCCGCCATTCTTCCGCGCCAGCTTTTCGTGGTGAAAATACAAGGGAAAGCGCTCGGGCGTATTCTTTCCTCGCGCACGTTAAAAGCGCTCCGCAAAGATGTTACGGGGTATCTTTACGGCGGAGATATAACGCGAAAAATGAAGCTTCGAGAAAAGCAGAAAAAAGGCAAAAAACGGATGCGCGCGGAGGGGAAAGTCCACATTCCGCACGATGTTTTCATGAAGATGGTAAAGGGGTAAAAAACTTTATTTAGCGGATTGCCGGGAAATAAAGAAGAACCATGCTTACAATGACGAGTAAGCAAAGTACCACCCACATTGCTCTGATCCTTTGGTTGTTTTTTTTGTCGAATAGCATAGGCGTTGAATTGGTTATATTATAGTTCATATATAATATCAAATAATGATTGACTTTCAAGCACGAAAAAAAATCCGCCGAGTCCTCTATTCGCCGTTTACGCTTATAATCATGATTGTTTTTCTGGCCATTTTTTCGCGAGCGGCTTATTTCATGTGGCAACGCGAGCATGAAGCATCCGACGCTTTAAGCAATCTTGAGAAAGAAAGGGAAATTCTTAAGGCAAAACAAGAGGCGTTGACCCTCCGCATTGCTTCTCTTAAGACAGAGCGCGGCGTAGAAGCGGCTTTGCGCGAAAAATATAAGGTGGCTAAGGATGGGGAAGAGGTTGTCGTTATTGTTGATAAAAAGAAAGATTCGGGCGATATTATAATGCCA